>Ga0172380_10001667_pt1 | contig 37862 bp, 61 predicted proteins | sample Leawe162metaG_FD_119747 | JGI IMG/M metagenome (GOLD analysis project Ga0172380, IMG submission 119747) | Leachate microbial communities from a municipal landfill in Southern Ontario, Canada - Leachate well 162 metaG | ecosystem: Engineered > Solid waste > Landfill > Unclassified | place...
CGGCGGCCAATGGCGAAAGCTCTTGGTCGGTGCTGGTTAATAATGATCTGAGCGGTGCGGTAAATCTCGTTGCAGGCTATGCGGCGGGACTGCGGACGATGCTCGTGGATGGTATCGACGACGGTATCAACCCGCTGGCACCCGGCGACACGTTCACAATAGCCACAGATTCAACGGCGACAGTGTACACGATATCGGCAACGGTATTCGGCACGGTGACCACATCTCTCACATTTTTTCCCGGTTTGGCTGAAGCGGTAGCCGACAACGACGGGATCACAATCACTCAGAACAGATCAAGCGCGCAGCAGACACGGTGTGTCGTTGTAGCGACTCAGGATATTTTAGAATTTACAGGACTCATATACCCAGACGGGTCATTATTTCAGCCTACGAATACCGACATGGTAAAGGCTGCATCTATTCAAGCAATTCATCTAAACAAGATTTTCGGAAAGCGTGATTCAGCGACTCAGATCAGGGAGCTATTTAAAGGGCAGTTCAATGACGGGGTTATCTCCGGGTCAGCGAACGAAGCGACACTTCACCCGACAGCTAAATGGTACGTAAACAAGGTGCTCAGCGAATACTGCACAGAGGTTGAGAGCATCCGCGACATGTACAAATCGAGGCCATATTATGGGCGTTAGACTCTCTGACTTCGCGATCCGCGCAGAGAAAGACGCGATGCTGCGCCGAGTCAATGCCATCCGTAAAGAATACGCGAGGCTAGACGATGCACTGTGGACGATGACGCAAAACCAGGAAAGCGTCGCGAAGGCCATCGCGGAATACTCCGCAGAGATGCGAAAGCCGATCATGAAATTCTTTGCCGGCGACGTGCTCGAAGAGACAGTCCAACAGGCGCATGAAGCGTTTCTTAAGTCACTGAAAAAGTTCATCGAAATGGGGCAGGTAAAAATACAGCGGGATATCCGCGAGAGACTACTTGAAAGCGTCAAGACAGACATCGTGCGCAACCTAGACACCATGATGGCCGAGAGCAAGCTGAACCTGACGAACCGTGCCTTTGAGTTACGCAAAATGGCGGACTCTGGCGCGTTCAAAGCTGCGGATGCCGGCATTGATTATATACAAATCAAGATCGAGTCAATCACAAGCCGGACTATTGGCGGCAGCGACTCGGGGGCGGAATTTACCAAAGGCGAGCTAAAGAAAGCTTGGGAAAAATTGCAAGACCGCTATGGTTCGCGTGACACGGTGAAATACCGAGACGGCAAGAACTACCCCCTTAATACCTACCTAGACGGTCGCGCGCGCACGACGGCGACAGATGTTCACATCCTGACCACACAGGTAGAGTCAGCAGATTCGGGGATATACACCGGCAAAGTGTCGTCTCACGGGGCGTCAGACTCATGCTCAAAATACGAGGGCCGCATGGTGTGCATGTCCGACGAGAGCAGGGCTCAGATATCCCGTACAATCCCCGCGGCGGCAAAATGGCCGACGGTTCAGGAGCTTCGGGCAGACAAAGACTCTCACATATTCAAATTCAATTGCACTCATACTGTGATAAGCTGGCCGATTCACCTGTTCGACAAGCAAGACCAGAAGGCGATTATTGAGGCCGAGGCAGCATGATCGTAACCACTATTGAGACTCGGTTATCAAATAAGGGCGTGAGTAGCTCAGGCCCGGTGCGGCATATTCTCATCGATTCTTTTGTTAAGAAATCGACCACCAAGAACTTTAGGTCAAGCCAGCTTGAGACCTCCGCCGGGGTCTGCACATCGTCTGAGCGCATCCCTGAAAATGTCGTGCTGCAAATCAATGGAGAATGGTTCAAGCCTTTGACCCATGACGTAGGCATGGGCGGGCAATACAAAACCTACCTTCAGGCAACAACGGATCCGCGCAGATGAATATGGATAAACTGAAAGCACGAATTCGTATTGCGACAGGTCGGGCGCTAATGCAGGCGGGCGAGCATTTTAACAATGAGACGATCCCTCTCACCCCGGTTTACAAGGGCGATTTGCAACAGGCTAAACGCGTCGAAAAAATCTCTGATCTTGAGATCCACTGTATATCAGGCGGGAAGGCCAAAGGCTCCGGCGTCAACGTGGACAAATACCTGCATGCTCAGTATTTCGGGGCACTGCGTCACCTTGGCAAAGAAAAGCAAAAAGAGAGCCTCAGAGGGCAGCCAGCGCCGTCGAGTCAGACACAGACAGGATCAGGCGAGCCGTACATGTACCGGGCCAAGTACTACGCAGCGGACAAAGCGGGGCTATTGGTGAAGATGGAATCGCCGCTTTGGTACACGCGCGCCAAGAACGACAAGGCAATCATGCGCCGTACAATGGCTGTGTTCAAAAACTTTTTTTTCGCGGGGCTTAAATGATCGCGACAATCGATGCCATCGTTGACGCGCACACGGCGGACGGCTATCCGATATCTGTATTCTGGGGAGGGGTTCTGGACAAGAAAACCCTCTTTGATCAAATCACTGAGTCAAGCCCTACTCTAAGATACCTAATCCCCGCGCCAAACGGTGGCGGCGTGACTGACGATTTTGTACTGGCATCCGGTGGCAAGGTGAAATTCCTGAAGATGTGGATGGTCGCAATTACCAAAGACTCACGCACTGCGGTTCAGGCCGGACACGATTGGCTTGAGCGCATCGGGTTCACAACAGAGAACGGTGTCGTCGGCTATCCCGCAAGCGCTCCGTGGACATATCAGACCTTATTAATTAACGCATGGCGAACGGTTGCTGACGTTAATCTTTTTTCCGAGCAATACGGCGACGTGTGGCTATGGGAGCAACCGGTAGAGATTCAAGTAAGTATTCCGTAGGAGGAAAAAATGGCAGTAGATTTAACAAATACGGCAGTAAAGACCTATTCTGTAACGTACATACCACCGGGCTCAGGCGCTCTCGACATGGGTCTGATGAAGACCGGCGCGAAATGGACGATGGAAGGCATGATGGTCGAAATCACAGATTCCGAACAGTTCGTCGGCACGGTCGCATCAAGCCAACGCGGGTGGATGGCCACGCTCGATATGGTACTTTATGAGGTAGACACAAGCACGCTGGCTGGTAAAGTTCTGTTCGGCGCAGTGAATACGGTGTCCAGCTCCGGCGAGGTAGCATATGACTTCGATACGGTGCCCGTTGACAACTTTACAGAACGCGCAGGAGAGCTTGTCTTACACCCTACCGACAATGCGGACGATAACCTTGCGGATGACCTCGTGTTTTGGTTGGCGTTCCCTAAACCAAAGATTGAGCTTGTGTCGGATCGTACAAAATATCAGGAAGTCCCTGTATCGTGGACGGTATTCCCAGACACTACGCGCGCGCGTTCAGGGTACACATACTCTGCTACCTACGCACGTATCGGTTCAAAGAATATCTCTGCGGCCGCTCCAACATACGTAGGCATCGTATTGGGTGGCAGCGCAGTCGCTCCATACAAGCACGATCCGGCTGTGACTCTCGACTCTGACGACGTTAAACAGGCACAGGCCTACGGCGCATGGGTTTCAACCACAGGCGGAATCACCATCACTGAAAACGAAGCGGGCAACGTATCGGCTACGGTAAAAACGATGACATACGACGCTAAAGACACAGCGAGCTATTCACTGACCGGAAAGTACATCACTAACGGTACAGAGGTTTGCTATGTGACGACAGACACACAGGCGACGTCAACAACTGGCACTGTGACGTTCAAGCGGGCGTCAGCGTTTACGACTGCGGCTACTCACGCGGACGATCAGGTATGGACTGAAGTCACTTCGTTGATCGTCTACCGTGTGACCAATGGTTCAACATGGGCGAGTTCATCAACTGGCGATTTCACTGTGTCGAATACGGCAGGCAATTACGGTAAATATACATGGGTGGCTGATGGTTCTGGTAACCTCACAGCGACGTATATGAGCATAGCATCCAAGGCTTGCGTCGTAACGACAACAGCCTAATGACCGAAGCCGCACCCGGCATATTCCTGAGACCTCGGATAACACTTTCCGATTTCCTGAGAATAGACGAAATAGTCTTTCACCTTGATAGGGTGAATGGCCGGGTGCGGCGCGTGCTTCTGCTCATGGATTTGATGCGGATTCTTTGCACAAAGAAACGCGTCTGGCCATGGGATTTGAAGCACCTTAATGCAATACTAACCGCGTCGGGAATGCTCAACGCGAAAGCAAAAGACCCTGATGGCCTGTCAAACGCACGGGACAAGATCACTCAAATGGCGTCAGACCTCGGGTCAAAACTTAATAAATTTCAGATAGAAGTCATCGAAAATATGACTGCAGAAGAATGCGAATACATGAGCCTCAACCTTTTGGTTAACCGGTATGAAAAGCTATTGGATATGATGACAGCCAAGCATCCTACAAAAAAGAGCTTCGATTCAATCGCTGGCACAATTGGCAGATTGAAAGAAGACATCAAGCGGATACCTCAAAAGAAAGGCAGATCACCTCAGATTGAAGGACCTAGAGAGTCGAAGATGGTTTCTGGAAGTTCGTTTTCGGCGATGGTGAGCAGATGAAAATATTTACGCTAATAATCACCATACTTTTTACGCCCGTGCGTATAGTTATTTTTCAATCTATTTGGGCGCTGAATAATTTCATTGTCTGGGATACGCTCCGAAAACACCCGGATCTGACCGACAAATTCAGAGCAGAGATTGAGTCACGCCATCTACCGTGGAGGCTAGGGCTTTGAGCTTTGACGAAGAAATAAAACTCAAAGTCACCGCCGACGAAAGGGGCGCGATTGACTCCCTTGATAAAGTCGATAGAAAACTTAAATCGACAGAGACAAGTGCAAAAAACCTTGGATTTGCAATTGTCAGCGCATTGGCCAGTGCAGGCGCTGCATCGTTTTTCAAAGGTACAATTGACCAAGCCAACCGTTTAGAAGCCTCGCTCAATCGTGTAGAATCAGCAGCGCGAGCGTTCGGACAGTCTACAGTCAAGGCAAAACAGGCCGCGCAAGATTTGGCAGCGGACGGCTTTTTATCCCTGAATCAATCTGCCTCGGCACTCTCGAACCTAATGGCAACGGGTTTAAATGTCGATCAATCAAAGAAATTCATAACAGCGTCAAAGGATATCGCGGCCTTTGGCAATACGGTCAACGATGCTGCAGGTTCGATAGAATCAGGCATAAAGGGCATTTTAACCGGATCAACAGAGCTCGTCGAAAACATGTCGCCAGCTATGAAAACGCTGTCGATGAAATTCACCGAGCAGAAAAATTCTCTCGGGCCGGCGATTGCTACACAGAATCTTTACAACGGCGTCCTAAAACTCGGGACTCAGTTCGCCGGAGATGCAGCGAAATACCTGCAGACCACAGCGGCAGCGCAGCAAGCTTTGACCGCTTCGACAGACAAGGCATCTTCTGCCATCGGTAAGAGCTTACAACCCGCACTCGTCGCTGTGCTGAGCGTGCTGAAGGGCATTGTTGACGGGTTCACCGGATGGTTCACAGGTCTGGATAAAGGCACCGCATCAATCTTGGCCGTCGGTGGTGTGATCCTCTCTGTCGTTATCCCTGCCCTTTTTGGGTTCAGTAAGGCATTGGTTGCTTTAGGAATAACCGCGACATCTACATGGACGGCAATACTCGGGCCTATTGCGTGGATCATCGCGGGTGTTGTCGCACTCACCGCAGCATTGCACCAACTAGAAGCGCGCGGTAGATCCAACAATATCGCGGACAAATACCTCAAAGAAAAAGAGGCAGCACAGGCAGCGGCAGATAAGCTTACTGAACTATCAAAGATCACAAAACTCAGCACTGAGCAAGAGAAGGAACTTGCGGCAGTAAAAGCAGACTTAACGAAACGCGCCGAGGCCATGGGCAAAGCCTACAATGCACAAGGAAAATCCGCCAAGGAATTGCTGGCCGATCAGGAAAAGCTCAGAAATCAAGAACGTGAATTCGCAGCGGATAAAGTTCGGGCGAATCTTAAAGCGAATCAGGAAGCCCTTGAGTATGCTAATTCGATGGGTGGGTTTCAAGATTTTCTTGGTAGAGTCAGACCAGGTGGGATAACCAAAGAAAACGCTATAAAACTAACGACGAAAAATATAGAGGCCGACAAGCAAGCGTTGGTCGATATCTATCAGCCCGTTAGCGAGCTCACAAAGAAACAAGAAACCGCAATTCTAAAGACCGACGCCAAGGTAGTCCGCTTTATCGAAATGCAGAACCAGTTCAAAGAGATCGAAAAGAACCGGTTGTTCACAATCGCTAGTCTGAGCAAAAAACTCAGCGCAGAAGAACTCGCAATGGCGATTCAGAACGCCAACGACAATGCCGTGACTCTGAGAAATCAGCAGGTCGGCGCGGCTCGTCAGCTGTATGCAGAATTCATAGAAGAGAAACGCGACGCGGATATGTTGGCCTTGAAGCTACAAACCGATGCGGCCATTGCTGCGAATCGTGAGCTATTCAACGCGAAAATGATCGATCAAGACGAGCTTGCGAAACGGCAAAAGAAGATCGACGAAGCGGCGGCGCGCAAGCGTGCGCAAATCGACCTGCAATCTTTCGCTGACACGGCGGCGGCGGCTAATGCGACGGCATCAGGGTTTGCAAGTCTTGCTAGAGCAAAAGATGCAGGCAGCGGGCTTTCTGGTTTAGGTGGTATCGCGACAGGGATTTCAGGGCTGAAAGGAATCTCCCCGGCGCTTGGCGCGCTTGGGCCTTTGGGACAGACTATCGGCGCAGTAGGCGGCATCGTTTCAACTCTTACCGGATTGTTTGGCAAATCTGATGAGGAAAGGGCGCGAGAGGCTGCGGAGCAAGCGCGCAGGGACGAAGAAGCAAAAAAGATATTAGAGCTACAAGCTAATTATCAAAAGTCAATGCTGTCTCTGCAAGAGGCTGCGGCAAAGCTGCCTTTTGAAAATCTACAAAGACAACTTCGTCTAATCGACATCCAATCACAAGGTGAGATCTTATCAGGTGGAGATCCGGGGGCAATAGAGACGAAACGGCTTGGGCAAAGACAGTCCGCAATTCAGTCCATACTTGACGAGCAATCCGGATCTATATCAGGAGGGGCACTTTTTAGCGGGGTGAGCTCATCGCCAGAATCATTAATCGGGTTTTTAAGTGATCGTGCATCACAATCCGGCTCTATTTCATTGCTGGCTGGATTATTAGAAGAGCTAAGAAGAGACCCGGCGAATCCGGGGATCAGAAGTTTTGTAAAGTCTAAATTGTTAGAATTGCGCGGCAAGATTCCCGCCGAGTTATTCGATTCTGTATATGGCCCCATAGTCAAGGCGGAGGAATTAGCAGGGCAGGCGGCGGCGGTGATGGCGACACCGGCAAGCAGCCCGCAGCAAATGGCCGAGAGAACAATCACATGGCTCAACCTTATGGAGTCATCGATGGCATCTGTAAATAGCGGTATATCATCGTTCAGCGGCCTGCAATCAGAGGTAAACGCGGACACTTCAGTGGCGGAGAACCTGCTTTCAACGCTTGAACAATCACTAGCTAACGAAAAAGCAATTGCAGAAAACACCAAAAAAACCGCAGAGAACACATCCCTATCCCTCGAAAAGCAGCGGGAAAATATGTTCATCGACGTGGCAGGCGGAGGCCTTCGCGGGTTCGGCGCGTTCATGGCTGGTATGCCAACCAACACAAGCGCCCTGTCAATGCCGACATCCATGGCCTCAGCCGTAGCCGCAACCTCTGCCCTCAAGAATTGGGACGAGCGCAACCACGAAGAACTTGAAAAGATCCTTGCGGTCAATAAATATCAAGCCGCTGTACTACTTCAGATAGCAAAAAACACGGAGAGCATGTCAACGTCAATGAGCGTCACGCAATTGGTGGCGGCGCTGAACGACATCAACACACGGACATGAGCGAGCAAGACATGACGGACTGGATCACGCCAAAGCAGCGCCGAGCCTATGAGTTAGCGGCGAAAATCCTTGCCGACAATTTCAACAACCATGTAATAATCGCTGACGTAATTGGAATTACCGGAGATAACAAAACGGTCTGGCAGTATAACGGCAATATTAACGCCGCGCTCGGTATGCTGCGCCGTTACGATGCGGCCATTTTACACGTAAGTAACGGAGACAAATGAGCGAGCAATCATACTTCACCATTAACGCCGGCCGGGCCAAACGTGGGACGCCTGTTTTGGATTCTCAGCCGGGCGCGCATACGGGGGCAACTCGTAAATACATCCCGGGCTATTCAGATTCTAATATCGTATTCCTGAACACATCCACCGGAAATGACGGAAACACCGGGGCATCCATCGCGCAAGCATTATTGACATACTCCGCAGCAGCCACAGCGGCAGGTAGTGATAAGAAAATACGCCTTGTGAATTCGGCGACTCTGAGTGATAACATCACCAAACCGACCGAGGCGACTATCGGCACGACATCGAGCATAGCCAGCAGCTCTTTGACTGCCACGGTAGATACTTGGACTCAGGCAGCAACGCCAAGCTTTTCCACGTCTATCGTGACTTGTGGAGTATGGGCCCAGAAATTATCAAGATTTGTAGCGGGGGGGGCGGATGGCAAAATAGCATATTCATCGGACGGGGATACATGGACGCAAGCGGGAACGCCGAGCTTTTCAACTGATACGATTTTCTGCATAGTGTATTCATCCACAAAAAGCCTTTTGGTTTCGGGTGGCGGATCTGGCAAAATAGCATATTCATCAGATGGAAACACATGGACGCAGGCGAGCATCCGATATACATCAAATACGAATGTCAACGGCGTAGCGTTTTCACCTTCTATTGGTGTGTTTGTGGCGGTAACAAATAACGAAATAGTGTATTCCACAGACGGGGATATATGGTCGCTTGCGCAAACCATAGGGGTGACTGGTTCAGCTGTTTGCTGGTCTGAAGAGTTAGAGTTATTTGTATCTGTAGGCGGGAGCGGTGCGATATATTATTCAAGCAACGGGGTCACATGGGACACAGCAGCTACGCCAAGTTTTTCGACATCAACCATATACGCAGTAACATGGTGCAACGCTATTTCTAAATTTATTGCTGCTGGTGAATCCGGGAAAATAGCATACTCAGCCGATGGGGATATATGGACGCAAGCCGCAACGCCAAGCTTTTCAACGTCTGATATTAAGGGCGTAGCATGGGCTGACGAAATATCAAGAGCAATTGCGACTTCGGAATCCGGGAAAATAGCATATTCATCCGATGGAGATACATGGACTCAAGCGGGCACGCCGAGTTTCGGGGTCAGTAACGTCCGGGGGTGCGCATATAGCCCGCTACTTGGTAAATTGATTGCATTCGGTTCATCCGGCAAAATCGCATGCTCTACAGCCTACGCCACCACCATCAGCGCAGCCGTCGCAGGCTTCTCAATCCAAGCCGTGCAATACTCCGGTACTATCACAGCGTACAACTGCACACTGAAACAACCAGGCACCACAGCGGCTCTTTCTCTCGACTCATGCAGGGTCACAGAAAGCGGGTCGCATATCTCAAATAATTCCAGATCATCAAGCGGCACACTGTACGAAGGCGACCGCCACACAACCGGCGCACCCGCTGCACAAAATGACATCAGCATGACCCGCGATACAGTCACCGGTACGTGGTATAATTACAATTCATCGGTTACAGGTTACGAGCAAGTACAAGATAACATCATCGAAGGCGGCATCGTCTCTACCTATGCTATCAACGTAACATCCGGCAACACACGCGGCACGTCATCAGGCTGTGTATTCTCTGCCGACTGCACACAGTCAGACCCCAAGTTTGTCGATACTACCGACTATAAACTCCAGCGGGAAATGGACTCCTACCAATACGACAGCCCGATGGTAGCCGCGTCGCTGTACTATTTCAACACCAATGGAGACGCGAGGGACATCGGCGCATGGTCGTATAATGAAAGCGACATGGAACTGATTTACACGAGACACTTCCCGTTTCTACTACCGAGAGGGACGGACGCCTACTCAGTCACCCTACATACTCAGGTAAATCGGCACGTCGGGGCAGATGGCACGCCAGATGTCACCAATGACGTCGATTCAATTTGGGAAGAAATTACCCTCAGCTACCAGACGCTGCCCACAGACCATATCGACTTTCTTGACTGGTGGCAGTTGAATTTTTCAGACATGACCTGTGAGCTTGACTTCTTTGTAAATTCGACAGTATCCACGACGGTCACAGTCAGCGGGACACAGGCGGCCGGCATACCGACTCTGACAATCGACGCCGGGTCTACACTGGCAGCGGGCGACAGGATAGCCATCGGCACAGAGTATTATTCAGTGCTATACATGGTAGGCGACACCATAGCCGTACTTTCCAAGGTTCTTGTGGTTGGCGTCACTGACAACGACGTGCTGACAGTATCCCAACCTACGGGCCTCGGCACGTACCAGTATTTCCCACAGAGCGACAGGAATTTACGCAAACCGATGGCGCGCGCTTCGAGCGAATTCGACAAAGGGCTTGTGCTGAACTTTTCGAGGAAGCGCACTTGATAAGACTGCTCGACACGCACGATATATCAAACGCCACCGCGACCGGTGAAGACACGGCGATCCTTGACAATCTGTTCGGATTCGTCGCGAGAGAAAGGCAAATCCAATTCCCTGACGGGCGGGCGGAGTATAACCCGTTTGCAGAGAATTCAGTTTTCAGGTCGAATACATGGAGAAACGGCGCGGCGGTATCTACCGACAAATTCGGGGCTACTGAGTTTTTCGGGGCCATCAATGACATCAGCTATACATCGAGCAAAGAGGGGCGGATGGTCTCGGTCTCGGCTCGTGAACAGTTTGCGACTCTGCTCCAGTGGGTAGTTGAAGACCTTAACCTTATCTCAGACCCCACAACGGCTTATCAGTATTCTATGTCAGGCGCGCACGCGGTAGGAGCGACATCGCTAACGCTAAACGACACCGGCTCGCCTGACGTCATCACAGTTGGTTCGTTCATATCCTTTGGCCTGTTCAACGTGCCGCGGTATCAGGTGACAGAGGTCACGGCCGGGACACCTACACCATCTATCAAGATCGATAGGGGGCTAGAATACGCGGTTGCAGATACTACGGTTTTGAGGGTCATGGAACCTGTCCAAAAGACCGGGGCGGAGGCAGTACGGGACGCACTCGCTGCTGCTGGCATGGGCGCATACATCGGTTCATCATTCGACTCTCTCGACACGACCGACAGATCAGACGGCAATTTACTCCGCCTTTTCGTCCGATACGAGAACAAAGTCACGCTCTCAGACCATATCAAAAAGCTCTGTGATATGTGCGACATGTACATCACGACCAATAAAAACGGCGTGATTAACGTAATTCGCGGCAGACAATACGACGGCTATTTGATATCAACAGAGGTCACTGATTCAGAGCTTATCAAAGATGTATCTATCGCCTTTGATAAATCACAGATTTACTACGCATACGATACACTGTATAATTCAGGAGGTCAGGTCAAGATTGCCTCCGACCAGGTCACTGCGGCGACGCTCTCACGATGGGCGGCGAAAGACAGGTGGCAGCCGGTATCGGCATCGAGCGCATCTGTTGACTCATACCAATATCTGTACGACAGCGAGACAGCGGCGGATTTTTTCGGTGCGAGAAAAATCGCCTATAGTGGTGTACCTCGGGCGAGACTGACCGCTGCATGCAAGGCATATCCTACAGGCAACCAGCGCGCACCATACAATTTTTCGATAGGGTCAAAGGTATTGCTGACTCACAATCTTGGCGGTGGTAAATCTTTGTATAGAGAACCGGCAATCGTAACGAAAAGAACCTACGACCGCGCGAAGCAATTTTATCCAGTGGTAGAGTTGGAATTGACGAATTGGATTTACCCGAACCTGTCCTATGGTTCAGCACGACCACCGGCAGCGGTTGTGTCTAGCTACATGCTAACCGAAGGCGGGAACAGGATTATTACAGAGAGCGGCAGCTTTATAATTAAGGAGTAATTATGGCAAATGAAAAATTTAGTCAATGGGTATCCATGGGGGCACTGGCAGGTACGGAAAAGCTCGTTGGACTTTCCGGTGCAGATAATGAGTACACGACGCCAGCGGATTTGAAGACGTACATTGCTCCACAATCTATTTTAGTCTCTTCAAGTGCTGCAACCAGTACAGCATCAACAATCCCGATTGATAATTCCAAGCCGCAAAACTCAGAAGGTGCTGCCCTATCAGCACTGGACTGCGCAATCACTCCTACAAGCGCGACAAACATAATAAGAATTGAGTTTTCGATAAATCTATCATTCAACGCGGGCGGAGCGGCGGTTCATAAGGCTGTAGTGGCATTATTTAAGGACAGCGTGACCGATGCTCTCCTGGCTCAAATCGCTGGCGCATACGAGAATGGGCTTAGTGAATATATAATTACCGGCATGTATGAAGAAGTCGCGGGCAGCACAAGTGCGCGCACGTATAAGATCAGATATGGGACTAATGGTGACACAGTATATGTGAACAGCGCCGCAGGCTCGGCCGTATTCGGTGGGGTCTGCGTTAGCTGGATTCGCGCAACGGAAGTTCGGGTATAACATGACCACAGAACAAATAATCAAAGACTATTGGCCGATGTTCGCATGAAAGACTTCTCCCAACTCTACAACACAGCGGCAACCGTCGCAGCCAACATCGAAAAGCAGGCGCTGACGTTTGACCTGAAAGACGTGATAATGATCGGCGCTGCCTGCATCACTGCGGGCGGAGTGTGGATGCTAGTCAAGATAATGAAAGAATCCTTGGCTGAAATGAAAGCCTCTCACCTGTCAATGGCCATGATGGTAAACGAACACCGGACAGAGTTGGCCCTACACGATCAAACACTCGAAGACCATAAGCACCGCATTGAGCATCTGGAGGCACAATGATAGAAATGAATTCAATAAAAATCAGCGACCTGAAGCAAACGAATCTTACAGACACGGGGCCTAATGAGTTATGCCTTGCGCTGATGGACATTCAAATTGCGGCCGGACAAATAGGGAAAGGTCTAACCATTGAACAGGCTGACGCATACATGAAAGAATGCCGCCGCGTCGGGGCCGTGTCCGCAGACGACGTGGTTCGCAATCATGAAAAAATTGCAGCGATTGTTGGGCTTACTGGGGTGAAGAAAATTTACGAGAAATACACCTCCGGCCGGCTGACAGCACTTTTGCAGTGGGGAATTCCTGTAGAGCTGCGCGATGAGGGCCGGCACTCAATGCTTGCAAATCGGTGGTATCAAGACGACAACGGCAAGAACTATGCGCAGGTTTTAGACCCTTGGCCGGCGACAGATGACAAGCGGTTTGACATTGAACGCGCCATGACGCAGCGCCTCGTAAAAGGTGCATGGAAGGACTCACGGTCTATTGAATATCTGGGATGGTTTGAAAAAATAGCGGAACAAGGACACTAACATGCCAGAGAACAAAACATGGTTTATGACGTTTATGCACGGTTGGACAGTATTCCACACAGCAGGGATCTCCCTGATGTTGTTCGGGACTAACTGGGGGGCGAAGGGTACGGCCGGCGGGAAAGACATCCTCGGCACGGGGTTTGAACTATCGTTCACAATCACGGCTGCTCAGGTTTTCGGGTTTGCGATTTTTGTCTATGAGCTGGTAAAGGCAAAGCTCCGCAAAAAATGAGAATCCACATGCGATATTATGTCTACCTTGCCGCCATTCTCATACTTGGGTTTGGCCTTGATAAGGATATAAAATGCGCCTTGCAATAGTGCTTTTTGTCTCAGGGTTTACCGGCCTATGCCTGACCCGCTGTGCATCTACACCGACACCACGCGAGACAGTGCAGGCCATAGACGACACAGACGATCTAGAAGATCTGATAGAAGAAAGCAACCTTTCGCCAGAGAAAAAATCACAAGGGAAAGCCAAGGCCGCGAACGTAAAAGACACGCTACAAAAACAGGGCGAGACAATCACACGGCAGGCAGCGACAATCTCAGCGCTTGAAAAGTACAAGTCCGCTGTGATTGGCTTTGTGGTTGCTATGGTGCTTGTGATTATTGGCGGTGTTTACTGGTTCATTCGCAGGCGTGCGGCCGCAGCATGATATATTCAGGGACTAAGGACAGCGCCTCGTCTATTGTCGTTGGTTTGTTCATTTTACCTTCTCCCATGGTAGCGGCGTCGGCAAAAAACCGCTTTCTGGTTCGTATTCTTTATGGTAAGCCCATGCGACATTGCGCCCATGCTCTGCCAGTTTGCGCGCCTCATCCCGCTCTTTCGTTAGCCGCTCTATCTCTGCCGTGAGCTTTAAATTCTCAGTCTCTTCAATCTCTAGCGCCAATTCATAACCGGCAATTTTTGATTTGAGGCCTGTTATCTCTGCTGACTGCTCGTCTACTATGCGGAGGAGTTCGGCGCGGTCTACATTGCACATTAGTATTTGATCAGTATTCAAGACGCCTATTCTCATACAGTATTCGACGCGCTCTCTGATCTCTGCTATTGTTTCTGTGTGGGTTGTCATGCGTATGGCCTAACCTTCGCCGCTTTCTTTTGGGCGTCAACATTCGCTAAAAATTCGGCTGAGAATGTTGTCGGGTCTTCGTCTTGCATCGCGTCGTCATATATCACCGCTTCTTCGTCGCAGTTGGTGCATAAATTTTCGCGCATTCGGCAACCGCAATTTACACAGGTTTTCACTCTCTGCCGTCCTTGGTTTCTGATTTGGTTTCTATGAGTTTACGGGCAAACGCTTTATGCGCGTCACTTTTCGACCAATAGCTTTTTGTTCCAAAACTGAAAGCGTCTTCTCCTGCCTGTCTTGCCGCCTCTAACAAATCCCCCACAGCTCTCCTCAGTTCAGGCGATGCGTCAGAGAGTAACTGGCGGGCGGTGTCTATGGGGTTCATTCTTTCCCCCTGATCTTATCTAAATCCGCCTGAGTCATTGCATTGCCGCGAGTCTCGATGCCTGCAATCTTCTTATCAAGTTCCGCCATGCTTTCCTCTACATAATTCTTGCCTGAGGCATTACGCGCCACAGCGTCAAGCATCACCCCAGCCGCCTTAAACCCCATGCGCTGATCTCTCAGGCATCTGGCAAGCATTAATCTCACCATTGGTAAGTCGTCTATCTTGCGCTGATGGGATTTGAAAAGCTGCTGGGTGCGGATGGTGGTCATGACTCCGCCTTTTCTTTCTGCATCCGCTCCAACTGACCGCTTAAAAAGATAGGCGGTTTAATCGACTTCTCAAGCCGTGTCCCTTCATGCGCCGCGTGTTTCTCTCTGTAGTAATCCATTGTCTTACCTGAGATGACGTCGAAGCTGCCAAACTGATTGCCAAGCGGCGGCAGGTTGTTTTTCTTTGCGTATGCTTTGCGGTTTGCGCGTCGTAATTGCTCGGTGCGCTTGTCTGCGGTGGGCTTCGTTTTTCTTCCTCTCATTTTCTTGACTCCATGTAGTTGATAGCGGCGAGCCATCCTGACCATTGAGCGTTGATACCGTAAAGAAAATATCCTTCACCTTCTCTCGCTAATGCTCTCTGTATATAGTCTGGCGTCCAATTTCTTGACACCCAAGCCTCGAAAGCCTCTCGCGTTTGCTCTATTGTTAGTGTTTCCATAAAGCGAAATTACACACAACGCTTCACGCCGTCAACAAATAAATAGAAAAAAGATTGACGCAATATCTGCCGTATATTATTTTAGGCGCATGGCAAACACAACAATTCAGCTTGATACTGAACGGCTTCAAGCATTCAAGAATGCATGCAAGGACAAGGGTCTATTATGGCGACCGGTTCTAAACAATGCGATTGAACGCGAGACAAAGGATATGGCACGATCAGCGATTAAAGAAAGAACGCGTAAAGCGAGGGGCGCGCTATGAGTTACGACCTCTGGAAATTCCGCGAAAACCCGCCACGCTTCGAGGCCTGCAAAAAGCACGGCATCCGTCACGATGAGAACGACCCATGCAGAGAATGCGCAGAGAGAAGCGACAAGGCGAGACGGATCAAAGGATGGCGCAATGAACGGAGACGCAGCGACGCCATAATGTTGGCGCATTTATGGGGCCACGAATGAAGCACAATCCGATGATCCTTTTTCTCGGCGTCTGGTATCTGATAGAGACAGACAAAGACGGCAAGCGGTGGGCGGTGGCTGGCGATGTCCGGCTGCCATACAACGGCGATGGGATAACTGAAAAGAAACGACAGGAGGCACGCGCATGAGATTGCATTTGGTATGGTCATACACTGACAAAGAGTTAAAGGGTTACGACAAGAAGACATTGCAGAAAGAACTAAAGGAAGTCACCCCGCTTATCGCTTATGAAAAGCGGCTCCGCGCGGAACTGAAAAGGCGGAAAAAATGAAAAAGCCAATGGCCCCCTTGGATGGCGGATACATCCAAAAGACATCCGAATGGATAACCGACGGTAGGATATTAATTTATGACATGTCGATGTTTCGATTTAAAAAGCCAATTGATATGCTGGTAAATAGTGGGAAGGATTTTTCTATTTACGGCGATAAGCTATCATTCAAATTCGAGCCACACAAAACAGACAGGCTCACGGATGGTGATTTTGTCGAGTTCATAGATACTAAGTTGATATACAAAGATTATGATATGGATTTAATGATCCTATCTGAAAATGGAAACCCAAATCGGCGCGAGTTTTGGAACAGAAAGTATTTCGCGCCATTGGCAGGGTATGCCGACAAGATCGAAATATCGTCAGACCACAAGGCAAAGCTATACGATTACAATGGTAAGCTTTTTGCGATCCTTATGGGGTGCAGACCGACTGCTATTGAATATCTCATGAAATTAGAGGGGAGTTTATGACACACACAGCAACCGCCATAAAAGACAATCGCGGCACATCTGATTTCCTGTTCGTATTCTACAACGGCGAAAGGCTGAAAATGAAAGCCGAGGACGACAGTGTAAACGAATGGCTTGATGACAACCGCGATAGGGTGAGACTGATGCACGTCGGCGAGACCTGCACCATGTTTGAAAAAGGCGTCATACTTGATAAATTTCGGGTGACGCGTGAAGAGTTTGTTGGGGCATTAGATAAAATTTAGGAGCACATAAAAATGAGTACAGAAAATCAAGTCGTCGGATTCGACGCAGTAAAGGCGACGGCGCAGGCGGTGCTTGCACAGGTCGAAGTGATGACAGTAAGCAATGAGGCGGACGCACAGGCGGCAACGCTTAAGAGGAACGAAATCAGCACTGTCCTGAAAATCGTTGAAGACCGCAGAAAGGATTTAGTCAAGCCGCTGGACGATGCGAAAAAGGTCGTACAGGCAGAGGCGAAAGGTATTTCAGACCCTCTCGAAAAGGCAAAGGCTGAACTATTTACGAAGGTTTCACGGTGGCAAACTGAGCAACGCATGATTGCCGAGGAACAGGCAGAAGCAGAGCGCAAGGCGGCGGCGGAGCGATTGGCGGCAACCATGGCAGACGACGAGGCGACAATCGAAGACGTTGAACGCGTAGAGGCTCACGTTGAAGTGGCAGCGCGTCCTGTTAATATGTCAAAGAGCTTGGCCCCGATGAAAACCCGCGAGACATGGAAGTTTGAAATCACAGACGAAAAGCTGATACCTCGCGAGTATCTGATGGTGGACACAGTGAAGCTCGGCCAAGCGGTGCGCCGTGCAGAAAATCCACTGCGTGAGCTTGCCGGTGTGAATATCTTTTCAGAGGTAGGCGCAGGATGAAATTGCTATTCATCGACACAGAAACAAGCGGTCTGCCTAAAGACTGGAAAGCGCCTACTACAGACGTAGAAAACTGGCCGCGCGTTATTGAGTTTGCATGCATCGCCGTTGAGGTTGGCAATCCATCGGCAACGCATGAACACTCTGCAATTATGACTTGTGATTTCTTGATCCCTGAAGCAGCATCAAAAGTGCATGGCATCACTGACAAGATAGTCAAAGCCGAAGGTCTCGACAGGACAGAGCAATTGAATCTGCTATTCTCAAACATGAAGCAAGCGGATTTTATTTGTGGGCACAATGTCTCTTATGACAAAAACTGCCTTGATGCAGAGTTTCACCGCCTTGGTTTCACGGTTCCTGAATGGAAAACTTTCTGCACGATGCTATCGACTCAAAAGCTTTTCGGCAAATGGCCAAAGCTTGAACAGTTATTTGCATTCTGCAAAGGCTATCCGATGCCAGAGGCACACAGAGCACTTGCTGATATTCGCGCGACGCTTGACTGTGCAATGTATCTCAATGCTCATGGTCTGTTAAAATTTCCGGAGGGATTAAAATGAACGAAGTAGTCAAATCCGGAGACTGGCAAGAACAGATCGCGCTCGTAAAGTCGATGGTGGCAAAAGGGGCCACAGATAACGAATTCGCGCTGATGTCTCACATTGCTATCAAATACGAGCTTGACCCGCTTTTAAAGCAGATTTGGGTTGTGAAGTATGGGGACGCTCCGGCGTCGATATTCACCGGCCGCGATGGGTTTCTGTCTATTGCTCACCGCACAGGACAATTCAACGGGATTGAGACGGTAGTTGAAAAAGTAAACGAACCGATAAAGGTTGTAAAAAAGCGATGGAAAGACAAAAAGCAGATTGAGATTGTTGTAGAGCGCGCATGGCAATATAAAGCAGTTTGCACCGTTCGCCGCAAAGATGCTGAATTCCCGTTCATCGTCGAAGTTTATGAAGAAGAATACACCACCTGTGAAAATCTTTGGGTGTCAAAGCCGCGCACGATGCTTGGGAAGGTTGCGGAGTCGCAGTGTCTTAGAAAGGCCTTTGACATTGCCGGTCTCTATTCACCTGAAGAAATGCCGGAGCCACATGAAAAAGAACTCAATCCTGTAGCTGATGCGCAAAAGGAATTTGAGAAAAAGAAAGGCATTGTATCTGAACCAGCCGAGACTGAGCCAGAACCTGGACAACCGCCACCGGAAACGCCAGAAGCAAAAGCAAAGCGCGAACTTGGCGAGCGGCAAAAATCACGGCTTGAGAAATGCCCGCAAGAATTCCGCGATTACTGCAAGTCTGCAAAGCTCCCACTGAAAAAGGTTTTCGAGATCATGGATGCAAACCAAGATGACCAGGAAGCGTTGCTTGCGTTTGCGGTTGAGAACATGCCACAGCCAACGATGCCAGCGCAAGGCGAGGAAGGTCTGCCAGGATGAGTGACATGTGCGATACATCTTTCTGCATAGAATGCGGAGAGTCACACTGTGATAATCCGCATTACACTGCCGACAACGAAGGCCCGTTCTGTGAGGGATGCTTTGAAGCTTACGAGATAGCAAGCGGGGCAAGAGGGTTCGATGATTAGCCACTTGCGAACCACAGCAATCTATGCTGCCGCGCTTTCTCTATTTGCGTTTCTTCTCAGCCTCTCAGCAGTAGAGTACGTATGCAAACCATACAAGCCGATTCAGACCTGCGAAAACAGCAAGTATGAAATCACGATCTATGAGAATAATTATTCACGCGAGCCAATAGGGTTTCTGGAAGCTGATTGCGTCTATGACCTCGGCAATCGTTACAAAGCCGTTGAGGTGTGGTTCCATACACCACCTGCACGGACTGAGTTTATGGAAGCGGCCGAGCTACCGAAAAAGCATATAGAGATATGCAGGGTTGAATAGATGAATTTTAAAGCAGGTTGGTACATGATATCACCATATTTCCTATCCCATTATTTTCATGAACAGTCTAAATCTGTATGTGGTATCATGCGTGGCGATTCAGTATTAAAGCCCGTACGATATCCGCGTCGATGTGATACATGCCAGAACGGGACAGGTAAAAAATGCTGAGGCCACAAACAAAACTCCGCTTTGCCAATGATGCAAATGACATGCGCGTCAAGGTGCGGCGCGAGTTTGAAAACACATGTATCGCCACGGGATCGCAGCACAGACAAGGGCTTTTCACAGTCTGCACAGCGCATGTGCTGCCAGCGTCTACTTTCCCAAGCGTGAAGGCGTGCTTGGAAAACGGGTTGCCATTCTCTGCGGTGCTCCATAATTATCAGATCTTGGCTAATCTGACAATCGCCTTTACTGACGGCCGCCGCATTTCACATACTCAGGTCGGATGCCTCGATAAAACCGCCACAGGCAGCGACAGGCGTCCACTGGATCGCTTGAAATGGCTGTCTGACTACCTTCCTGACGACGGCTGGGCCATCGCACACAGCAGGCTGAAAATGCTATTTGAGGAGGGGGCGATTTTGGACAAGCAGATTTTGACCATGAAAGATGACGCTTTAGTCGTGCTGTCTTGTAGGGATGAGGCTTTAGATATATTAGGTGGTGCAGAATGACGCGTGAGACAAAATGCTTTTTAGAATCAGTCGAAGCCGAAATTTATAGTGCTACTAAAAAATTTCCATACCCGAATCCAAACCTCGCGGCGCTCATGGAGGAGGTCGGCGAGCTTGCGAAAGCCATGCTTGAAAAAGAACCGTTTGATAATATATTCAAAGAAGCGGTTCAGGTGGCAGCCATGGCCGCGCGATGTGCTATCGAAGGTGACCCGCAATTCCCTGAGAATTAATCATGATCGAATTCCACGGCATAGGAGACGGCAGCAAGTACGTGATGAACCCCGAAGCAAGGGCGCAGTTCTTGCGATGGGGATCGACTTTGAAAAAGGGTTCAGCATGGGGCCTGCGTCCGTTTCGGATTTCACCAAAACGAAAGACCTCGCAGAATAACGCCCATTGGGAACGCTGCCACATTCTCGGGATGACTGAGGAAATCAGCGCGCCGAAAGAAATCGTGTCCGCGTTGCTTATGGAAGCGGCATTCATCACAACCGGCGATCCATGCTATGGAGAATACCGCGCGATATTTGGCAAAGAACAATTTGTCCCGACGTCCACGACGTCACTAACTGAGCATGAGTTTTGGCAGTTGAAACGTGAGGCGTACAGCAAATTGCAATTCATCAACGATGGGAAAGATCCGAGCGAGTTTGTCAAGTTTCCAGAGCGAGACGAAAACGGCGTTCTGGCATACTGTATTTTATGGAGTGAGAGGCCACATATATGAACCATCTAAAAGTAAAGCGCAACGGATCAATCTACGACACAAAGAAAAAACGCCACGTCAAGACACGCTCAGACGGGCGCGGATATCTTTGTTGTGACATCGACGGCAAGACACACAAGGTTCATAAGATCGTCTGCACATTAGCGCACGGGCCTAAGCCAAGCGATAAGCATTTACCAATGCACAGAAACAACGTCAAGACTGACAACCGGATATGCAATTTGTTTTGGGGAACGCGCTCAGAGAATGCAAAACACGCGCACGAAAGCGGGGCGATGAAATCGAATAAGAAAAAGCGAGTCGCATTGATACACAATGAAACGCAGAAAGTCATATTCGATTCGGTGAATAAAGCGGCAAAGTTTTTCAAACTGTCCCCCGGCACCATAGCCAGCGCAGCAAGCGGCAAGAGCAAAACGGCAGCGGGTTTACGTTGGGAATATGTTTGACGCAGCACCCCGCACGGACAATATGCAGCAGACTTTTTTTCATAGGCTCCTGACTTGCGGTGCCGTTGGCCGCAGTTTTTTATTGACGATTTGATCGGGGTATGAATATAGAGTCAGCCGAAAGGCAGCGCCTCGCAAGCGTACATAGGATGAACCAAGTGGCCTCTGGCTGCTACCGGCTTAAACGGTGATTCATCCCATTGTTTGAGTATGCGCGGTAGCACCCAGAGGCCATTTAAGTTTAAGGAGTAAAGGATGAAAATAACAATCACGCGGGCACTAGCAGAGCTAAAGCTTTACGATGCACGTATCAAAAAGAAGACTAATGAACTTGTCCTAATCGAGTGCAAGTCTGGCCGCGTCAAGACCACGATGCTTAAAGGGATTGACCCTGAAGTTTTTGAGGCAAACGCAAAAGAAGGTTATCAGTCAATCATTCAGCTGATTGAAAACCGGCGCAAAATGAAAGCGCGCATCATGGCCTCAAACTCTCAGACAAAAGTCAAAATTGGCGATTCTGAATATACTGTCGTGGAAGCCATAGAAAAAAAAGCGTCAATAGAATATCTCATGGCTTTGCTTGTCACGATGAAACAGCAGCACGCACTAGCGACATCACGAGCCGCGCAAATCAACGCTAACATCGAACAGCAGGTCATGGATATGATGAAAAACAATCTGTCCGGCACTGAGAAAAAAATGTCAGAGTCTGATTATGAAGCAATCGGCAAGCCAATCCGTGAAGCGAATCAAGCTACAGTGCTTGACCCGATAAAGCTGGCCGAGAAAATCGTTCAGCTAGAAACCGACATCGATAATTTCAAAACGGAGGTTGATTTCATTCTGTCAGAGTCAAATTCTCGGACAGAAATAGACATGTGATATTCGCGGAGTAATAGCGAAACACTCGAAATATAGGACACGGTGCGTGAACGTGTAAAACATCGCGCGCGGTTAGCAATACCAAATGCTTGTGGAGCATTCGCGAAAGCGGAAAAACTTAAAGCCAAAAGGTTAAAGCTAAAAGCTAAAGGTTCAGAGTTAAGCAATTAGAATTTAATCCGTTAAAGGTGAAAGTTCAAAGCTTGATTAAACCCATTATCAGAGTTCCGGCCCCTATTTGCCGTGAGTGTACTTGATGGCTGCTATTACTCCGCATTTTATATTGGATCATTAGCTCAGTTGGTAGAGCGCCTGATTGTCTATCAGGATGTCGTCGGTTCAAATCCGTCATGATCCGCATGCTGGCGAGCATGGACTAATAATCCAGTACGCGGTGCCTTTGTAGACAAGTGGTCAAACTCGTCCCTGAAAGAAGGGAGCTGCGGGAATATCCAATACCGTGGTGCGTTGGTTCGAATCCAACCAAAGGCAAATGTGCGCTGAGAAATCAGACGGGCTAAACTGCGGTACAGAGTGAGCGAGAAGGATAGCCGCCATCGCTCCGCACATATTTTTTTTGCCCAAAATCCCACGCTCCAAAGGTATGATAAACCAGAATTCAGAGCGTGAGATTTTGTGTTTTTTAGATTGACGTTATGACTTTGTAAGGCAGAGAAGATCAGCCGGAAACGGCGCGAGGTTGGCAAGCCTCGACATAGTGAGAACGCGAAAGAAGGCCCGCTCAGGTGTCGGATTTTGTGCATTGAGTTTTCACAGTGTACATTTTGCCCCGGCACCGCAGCGGGTTTTTTTGTGGCGAGGAGAAACATGGACGACGAAACAGAAACGATGATAACCGGAGACGGTTCAGGCGAGGCTTTGCCGGAATTGATCGAGTGCTATTATTGCCTTTGCTCATATGGGCCCGAAGAAACAATGCACATCCGGATGGAGTCTTTGTATTTGAAGGCTATGACCAAACCACAAGGCGGCGAGACATGATCCCAATTGAATGGTCAAGCAAATGGAGCTTTGGCAAGTACAAAGAAACGGGGGAAACTATTTTGCAGGTTTTAATAACTGACAAAGAATGGCTATCGTGGTGCTTTAGAGAAAAGCTTGATGAGAAATTCGCGGAGCTTCGGTTCATACGTAATCAAGTAAAGCCAGCCGAATGGAGTGCGATTTTGAAAGGCGGTTCGACATGACAGAGCAGGGAGAGCAGTAATGTGGAACGCATCAGGCGAGATTGACGGAATAAAGGTCGGATTTACTAACATGTTTCTAGGTTCGGACGACTTCCGCCGTTCTCAATTCATCCTGTCACGTGGCATTGTCCATAAATTAAAGGCGAAGGGTTATTCCGCTGACCAAATATTAGATTGGCTATATCGGGCAGCACATAAGTCGGAGACGTTAAATGTAATTCGTGTGAGTGAAGAGATAAAAGAATACCATGAGCAATATTCAGTTGCGCCAAAGAATAGACAAGGGTATGTTTACTTTATGTACGCATCTGATAAGCAGCTTATGAAAATCGGATGTAGTGCCGACCCGGATAAAAGGCGCAAAGCTGTACAAAAAGATATAGGGTGCCCGGTTGATGTATTAGCAGTCATCAAAACATTTATGATGTATGAGCTTGAGCACGAATTTCACAATCTATTTGAAAGACGGCATAAACATGGAGAATGGTTTGACTTGCGCCCGCATCATTTACGTATCGTCCGCCGACATCTGGCGAAAAAAATTAAACCGAGGGCAGCATGAACCATTCTTTCGACATAGAAAACGCTAAAAAATACGGGGTCATTGAGGCTGTAATATTAGAAAATATGCTTCATTGGCTTAGTGTGAACAAGGCAAACGAAACAAATATCCATGATGGTAAGGTCTGGACATATAATTCTGTTCAGGCATATAGCCGCCTTTTCCCGTACCTGACACCTAAACAGATTAGGCGGGCTATTGATTCTTTGGTTGATGAAAATGCCATCGTAAAGGGTGAGTACAATAAAGCCAATTATGACAAGACAAGCTGGTATTCTGTGCCAGATGAAAGCATCCTTGCCATTGGCCCAAAAGGGCAAATGGATTCGCCCAAGAGGGCAGATCGATCTGTCCAAAATGGCAAACCTATACCAGATATAAACACAAGTGTAAACACAGATACTCATAAGACCGCTACGCGGGCAGCTTCGCCGCATGTTAACGACATATTGAAAATAATTTATGAAGGTACAGAGAACAAGCAAAGCCTATTCACTGACCACAGGATAAGAAAGCTAGTAGAAAAGGCCATCGAATCCGACGGGATAGAATTGCTGAAAGCCTCGCTGTCTGAGTACCTAGCGGCACCGTGGCTGAGAGAAAAGCGGGCGCATAACTTCACAAAGTTTTTCAGTGAGAAAGCGACGCGCGAGAATTGGAAACCGAAAACGGTGGCCAAGGTTAAGCAATCCGAAGACGTGCATTGGCTAGACAGCACAGAATTCACAGACGAACAAAAAACAGAGATACTTACCAACGGGATTTTGCAAGGAAATTTATTGCCGAAAAGGTGGACGGAATGGAAAGAAAAGATTTGCGCACGTTTGACACAAGAGGGTTATTCGACATCAGAGATTTTGACAGCTTACCTGAAAAAAGAAGCGGAAGCGTCTCGTGCGAAAACCCAGAATGTTCAGATGGCCTCGTGATTAAGTTTAGAGAAAGCGGTGCGCCATATGCTACAGATTGTGAGTGCAGATCAAGCCGGATTTTCGAGCAGTCATGGCGTCAGGTTCAACTGAGAGAAGTGAAGCGCGTGTATAAAAAATACGACTTGGACAAGACAGCTATCAATCCTTTTGTGAAACCTATTCAGCTTGGCAGCAAGGGCCGGTGGCTGTGGGGTAAAACTCGGCAGGGGAAAACGCATCTCACGGGGTGGCTTTTGAAAACTCTGATTGAGACAACCGACACCAAATTTAATTGGGTGCGCGCGTCGATTCAGAATTTATTCGACGCTTGGAAAGACAGGTATTCTCAAATACCAGAAGTGCAGAAAAAGGCGATGGATTTTCTCGACAAGGTGGCAAAGGCTCACGTAATAGCTTTGCATGACATCGACAAGTTTGGTAACATGACAGCCAGCCGAGAGGAAAGCTTTTTTGCCTTGATCGACGATTGCTACGAGAAGGGCAAGACGATTATAGCAGCGAGCAATTTCACCATAGCGGAATTTTGCGCACGGTTTGAATTAATAGAGAAAAAACTTCAAGCGAGGGACGGCGACGCTCCTCAGATTTCACGACTGCGTGAGTTATGCGACGAGGTAAAGGTAGTGTTTAACCAATGAAAGCGGTTGACACTGTCGGAGAATAATTGACAAAGCGATGCGGAGCAATCCGTGAGAGCAGGGGAGCAATCCCCCGTTCTCGCTTACTGTGGCCGATGGCACATTAAAACATCGGAGCGAGAACGAAGTGAAAAGGATTAAGGAAAAGCACGGGGAAAATATCCCATCAGGAAGTGTGGAGCAACCACCACTATTCAATCAGAAAATAGAGTTAATAAAAGTCGATCAAGTCATAGGCTCCGGCTTTGAGGCCGAGGTAAGCAAACTTGCCTTGATAGATAAAATCGCCTACCGGGCCGCGCGTAAGAACATGCAGATACATTCTGCGATCATCCTAAAGATTGACGATCAATTCAGCGGATTTTTTACTTTCCAGATAAACCATGACGCGAAAGAGTTTTGCCTTTTGCAGTCTGCGATGTACCCCGACAGAAAGGATAAGGCGATTTACAGCCGGATGATTCAGGCGATCATTGATAACAATACGGCAGGCTATCCTATGGTCATGACAGTGAGCGCAAAGCATGACTTAGAGCGGCCCGATGTATTCGAGAAAATTGGTTTCAAATCGTATCTAGTGAAAAGCGATTTTCATTATATGGTGTACGGTAAAATGTCAGACATCCGCCTGAAGTTATTGGCGCATATCGCAATGACAAATTTGTGGAACTCGACAAAAGGCGATTGGTTGAAGATCAAGCGCGAGTGGAACGAAAAAATTGAGCAAGCCGGAATTGAATACAATGTGCCGAACCCAAAATTTGCGAGCCGTGAGGGATGCTGGCAAGGCGTCAACGGTATGGCCAATGTCGTTACAGGCAAATCATTAAACGGAAACGCGTCAGTACTCGACCCGGCAGCGTGTGAAGTTATTCTTAGGATGTTCATGCCAAAGGACGGCCGAAAGGTTTACAATCCGTTCGGCGGTGGGGTACAGTTTGGTTTTGTGGCGGGCGCATCTGGCTTTGAGTATGTGGCGTCTGAAATCCGACAAAATCAATGCGATGCGAACAATGCAATATGTCAAGGTTTTGAGTCCGTTAAATGGGTAAAGTCCGATAGCTCAAAGTATGTGCCGGGTTTTAAATCTGACCTTGTGTTCTCATGCCCACCTTACTACCGTGTTGAGAAATACATCGACTACGATGGCAACCCGCCAGAGGGTGAGCTTAACGTGATGTCAACTTACGAGCAATTCCGCGATACGTTATTTGAAGGCTACAAAAAAGCAATCAGCAACATGAACGATAACTGCTTTTTTGTGGTAATGACAGGTGACAGCCGCGACAAAGAAGGCGGCTACTACGGGTGTGAAGCAGAGCACGAACTATTTTTCAAGGCGCAAGGGCTTTACATTTACAACAAAATTGTATATCTGGAAAGTGAATTCACTCGCCGTGCACATGCAAAGGTCACTCTGCATCACAGAAAATTCCCAAAGGCCGAGCAAAAGATATTAGTGTTCTACAAAGGCGATATAAAGAAAATCAAAGAGCTGTATCCGAGCATAGGCAGGCTATGAGAGAGTATTCACAAAGTCTTGCGCTGCTGCAAAATAGTCGGGGGGTTTACACTTTAGACCCTTCGATTGGATGCACAAGCGGGACAAGGGCGAGCGCGAAAGGATGTTATAACGAGTGCTACGCGGCGAAGTCGGCAAAGCTTTACGGATACGATTTCAGGAAAACAGTATTTAGAGATTTTGACAACGAGGCGCACTTAAAGCAAACCGTCAGAGAGATATTCAGAATCCCTATGCCGTTTATCCGCATGGGGACATCGGGCGACCCGTCGGAAAACTGGCGGCATACTTTGGACATTATCGGTCAGCTCGTTTTGTGTAACAAGGAAATTGTCATAATCACAAAGCATTGGACGAAGCTTTCCGACAGTGAGCTTTTAGAATTGAAGCGTTACAGGGTGTGCATAAATACCTCAGTCTCTGCGTTGGACACGCCGGACATTTTGCAAAACGGCATAGAGCAATATCAAAGGATTAAGCCATACTGTAAGTCTATACTGCGTGTCGTCTCGTGTAACTTCAATACAGAGAATGAGACCGGCGCAAGATTGGCAGTTGTACAAGATGAGCTTTTCAAAAACTACAGGCCGATTGATACAGTTTTTCGCGTGTCGAGAGGCAACGATTTGGTAAAATCAGGCGTAATAAATTCGAGACAAACAATGTTCTTAGGCAAGAAAACAAACGTCAGCAAGTATAACAGCAAAACATATTTTGGTAAATGCGGAACGTGCAAGGAAATGTGCGGCGTATCCATGGAGGCAGTATAATGGCTAACGACATAAACAAACTTATCCTAATCGGCAGGCTCACAAGAGACCCTGAACTAAAGACCACAAACAACGGCGGCCAGTTCTGCCGTTTCTCTCTCGCTTCAAATCGCAGCGTCTACAACAAACAGACGCAAGAGAGCCGCGACGAGGTAGGATTTTTCGACTGCGTTGCATGGGGCAAAGGCGGCGAGGCGATCCATAAATATCTGGCAAAGGGCCGGCGGATCTGCGTCGAAGGGAATCTGCGGTGGTCGTCATGGGAAAGCGCAGATGGTAAAAAGCAGAGCCGTGTAGAAATCAACGTACAGGAATTTCAGTTTTTGGACGCCAAGCAAGACGGACAGGAAAAACCAGAGGGCGGCGCGGCGCATTTTGACAGCGGGGCGATGGGCGATGAGGATATTCCATTTTGAGGTAATATGCAAAAGACAGAAAAAGAAAAAGCGCTAAGCTGGTTTATTGAAGGCAATGACTGCCAGAATATGGATAGAGAGGAGCAGGAAGAGTTTTTTGAAAAGCATTACGCTGTGTTTTTTGATGAGCGCGGCTGTGAAGTTGATGGCTAAATCCGTTGACGAGTTGACCCGCCTTGATTAATTTACATCGGGCCGATTAAGAATCAACCCGGAAACTGTGCTGCCTGAAACAGTGTAAGACCGGGCGCTCACCTCTCGCCTGTGAGAGAGGAAAATAAAACACGGGGGTGAGTGATAAAATGATGATAACAGAAAAGGTATTAACTGACAAAGGCGCTTGCCGAGAAGGCATAGAAGCTTTTATTAAGGCATTCCCAAAAGATTTTGACTTATCAGAATGGACGCTGGAAAAGCAGTTTGAAATTCTGAAAGACGAATCGTTACGCCGCTATATCGGATGGGCGTATCATAATGGCATAATCCCTTTATGGTCAATGTCCAAAGCGGATCTGTCCAACGCGGATCTGTCCAACGCGGATCTGTCCAAAGCGAATCTGTCCAAAGCGAATCTGTCCAACGCGAATCTGTCCAACGCGTTTCTGTCCAAAGCGGATCTGTCCAAAGCGTTTCTGTACAACGCGGATCTGTCCAACGCGAATCTGTCCAACGCGGATCTGTCCAACGCGTTTCTGTCCAAAGCGGATCTGTCCAACGCAAATCTGTCCAACGCGAATCTGTCCAACGCGTTTCTGTCCAACGCGAATCTGTCCAACGCGGATCTGTCCAACGCGTTTCTGTCCAAAGCGGATCTGTCCAACGCGAATCTGTCCAACGCGAATCTGTCCAACGCGTTTCTGTCCAAAGCGGATCTGTCCAAAGCGTTTCTGTACAACGCGGGAACAATTTTCCCAGCAGGATTTGACCCTAAAGCCGCTGGCGGATGGCTAGTCCAATGACCCCTGAGCAGAGGTTCCAAGAGGCGAAGGCGGCCAGCTTCGAGGCGCACCGTTCATTGAGCAAGTGTGTTGCCGTGGCTGAATATAATCGGCGCGTTCAGCTTGCACATGACAAAGAGGCCGAGGCGTTCCGTGCGATGATTACGACAGACGATCAATCCCCGCACCCTATGCAGTTAGTCAAGTTCAGTTGGGAGGAGTAGTGGAGGCGTCTGTATTCGCAATAACAGTGTTAGGGCCATTGGCGTTTGCGGTATTTATGGCTCTCAAATATAGATATCCAAAATCAGATATCGGCCGCGTTACGCTTCACGATTTAGCTACGGCAAACGATACGGGACAATAAAAGCATACTAGAACATCAGGCGGATATGCAGAAACGCATGCTTACAGCGCAGATGAATAAAGCCAAGGAAAACGCGCTCGCTTTTGATACGAGCCCTGACAAGCAATGCCAAGGATGCGGCGCATTCGGTAAAGGCCATCGGTGTTTCTACTGTAAGCGGACGTATGCCACAAGCACGGCTTTCCAAGGTTTTAACATGCCGAGAATCTGCGAGAATGAGCGCGGCTTTCTATACTTAGAATCCGGTAGAAAACCGGAAGTCAGATTTATCACGGATGCGAGTTCAAATATTACGTGGGCGATTGGCCGAAACGGCTTGACAGACTGAAAACGCAGGGAAGGTAAGCGCATGGCAAAGCAAAGAGACGCATTCGACAGCGATACGGTCGAGACCACAGAACGCGAACCGGAGAAACCACCCGCTAAAAAAGTAGCGGCTGACGAGTTTGTCACTGAAGAAATTTTCAAGGCTGGCAAGTTCTGCGGCGTCCGCATGACCCACTCAGAGAGCGGGGTGAACGTATTCCGTGAACTGCGCAGAGGACAGCACGCACCGACTCAGGAAATGAAGACCGCTATCAAGAAAATGCTGACAAAATGAGCATCACCTACAAAAGGCACATCAAGGATTTAACCAAGAGGGAATTGCATCAATTGCAGATCGGTCAGATGAACCGCAAGCTTGACCAGATGGCAGCCACGGCGAACTCTATGGCTGAGCAGGCTAACGTAATTATTGGCAAGCTGAGAAATGGAGTCAAGATTCAGTGGGCTGTAATTGCGGGGCTACTTGTCGCGTGTGGTGTTCTGGCGTTCATCCGGTTTGCATAATGCCCACTAAGCCATACCCGAAGCCACCGAGAAAATGAGTAAAACGCTGGTAGTCAAGGGGATGACGGAATGTATTGAATGTCCGTTGTTTGATTGCGATGACCCAGCAGATAGCCTACCGCCATTCCCTGTCACTGATAAGGACAAAAAATGGTATTACTGCAAGCATGCCAGTGCGATTGATTTTGATTATGATGACCAAGAAAGTCCGTATCAACCGATCCCTGAATGGTGCCCGCTACCAGACGAGGCAAAATGAAGCTTAAAAACTGCAAAATAAGCATCGAGCCCAAAGGCGCCCCAGAAGAAGCGATAGTGTTTTGGAATGCAGATTGCACTTATGACAGTAATGTGTTCAATGATCGTCGCGACTTTACGCCACCTATTAAACTCGATATGGCGCTTGATATCTACCCAGAAAGCGGTTCATCACATCTGCGGAGGTACGGCTATATCGACGTGCTTAGTGTGGCAGACAGACAGAAACTCGACATCATTAAAAAACGTCTCATGATCTCGGACAAGATAATCAGAAAACTAGGTGAACAGCACCTTGACGTTTTCGTGATGGCTGGCGACATGCTTGAGCTAATCCGCATGATCGAAGACAAAGGCAGCGCAGAGCCGTAAATGAAACTATCAGAGTACATCCGAGCATATAAGACTTGCCGAAGCCTCGGACTTTCGCGGAGTCAGTCAATTAAGTGTATCCGCCAACTAAAAGCAATTGTAAATACATATCCAAATCAGGCGTTTGGCATGAGACAAGTCGGCGACTGGCTATCGGGAAGATTGGAAGGCAGATGAAGCCAGACACAGAAAAGACATTATCGACGGCCACACTCCCTGAGATATTCGCAGAGCTACAACGGCGCGGATGGACTCAAATCATTGAAGAGCATAGCGGGCCATACCAAGAAACGCCGATAACCTTTGAGGCATACCCTGAATCCAAGCAATAAAATAATCGACTCCCAAGCCTTGGCTAAGTACATAGAGGAAAGGCGAGACGCAGCGGGCAACATTAGAGCAGCGGACGTGATGGCATGGATCATCGGAGCAAATAACAGGATACAACACAACCATGCACGATTTGTGAATAAATTTGAAGTACTAAAAGGCTCTGACCCTGAGATAATAACAGCGCTGGTTGACCGCAATGAGTACCAGTTATTCGACGGTAGAATGTTACGTGCCAGTATCAAGGATTTTGTAAGTGAAGCCAAGCCATAAGAGGAAGCGGCACGGCCTAACAGAAAGGCAGCGCAAGTTTGTTGACGTATTCATGAGAGACCTGAACGCCTCAGAGGCAGCAAGGGCAGCAGGATACAAAGGCGAGAGGGCAGACCAAGCAGGTCACCGCATGAAATCTTATGGGGTGGTCAGAGCTGAGATTGATAGACGGTTATCAATAGCGACAGGGGCTAACCTGAGCGTGCTAAAACACCGGATCATAGCAGAGCTTGAAAAAGAGGCATTCGAGGGTGAAACAATCGTTTCAATGCAAATCAGTGAAGAGGCCACCGTTGACCGTTACAATCCAGCAAAAATGAAAGCGCTTGAATTGCTTGCTAAATATGGCGGATTACTCATAGAAAAGCACGAGCACACCGGCAAGGACGGCGCACCGATCCAATACGAGGCGCTGCCATCCACAGCTAAAGAGTAGTGCCATGGACAGAGAAGCAAGTCGAAGCCTTCGGGCTACTATCTAACCCAAGTGTCCAGCAAGCGGCGCTGCTCGGTGGCTCTGGTTCTGGTAAGTCCTACGTCGTAGGCCACAAGATCCGGCAGAGGGCGAACGAATTCCCCGGCAGCCTTCAGATCATCCTAAGAAAGACCATGGCCGACTGCCGTGACACGGTATGGTCTACGATGATGCTAAACCGGGTACTGAAAGGGGATATCGCAAACAGACATTGCACCGAGTACAAGCAGCCAGCAAAGGTAGTCTACAAGAACGGCAGCGAGATCCGAATCGGTGGGCTACACCCCTCAGAGATTGACAAGGTGCTTGGCCCCGACTACGCCACGATCTGGCCGAATGAAGCCTCAGAGATCGCATGGGCTAACGTGCCGCCGCTGAGAACGCGACTCAGAGACAGGTCAACGCACAGAGAACACAAAGGGTTCGTCAAGCCGATGTTGGTTTTTGACTTCAACCCTCCGACAGTCCGGCACTGGACGCATAAAGTATTCATTGAGGGAATAGACCCAGACTCAGGCGAACCACTGCCAGACCGAGAGAAATGGGCGTGGCTGAGAATGAACCCCTACGACAATAGGGCTAACCTTGACCCGAACTATCTGCAGACTCTCGAAAGCATGAGCGAGGGAGATAAGCGCCGGTTCTTGCGCGGCGAGTTCGGGCAGCTGAAAGGCTTGGTTTATGCGACGTTTGATCCTGAACTGAATATCTATGACATCCCGCCGATTGACGCAGGGTGTAGGTTTTTCAGAGCGTTTGACTTTGGATTCGTAAACCCTTTCGTGTGCTTGTGGGGAATGCTAGCGTCCGACGATACACTTTACATCACAGCCGAAAGGTACTTGGCGAAGGTTACGGTAGACATTCACGCGCAAGAGGTCAAGGCGCTGACGACTTGTAGAATAGAGCAATCATGGGCAGACCATGACTCAGGCGAGGTGGCGCAGCTTCAGAAATTTGGCGACATCCACACCATACCGGCAATCAAAGACGTGAAAGCAGGAATCAACCTGACAAATGGCCTGATTGAGAAACGCAAGATAAAGGTGCATAGGTCGTGCCAGAACCTCATAAACGAATTTCAATCATACAAGTGGAAAGACGGGAATAAGGACGAGGTTGTCAAAGAGCATGACCACGCAATGGACGCTCTCAGGTATTTGGTGATGGGGATTTTCTCCGCACCTTCTAAGCCGGAATTCTTTTCAGCTCGCTAATGATACTGATTTCACATTATCACTTGACAGCCAATCACACGCATTGTAAGTGCGGTCAACGGGCACGGTATGCACAAATGATAAGTGGAAAAAGAAAACCCATACGAAATCATAGCGACCCGTCGCAACAGTAAACTTGCCTCGAAAGAGGCGACATACAAACTGTTGGCGGACTCATACAAGGGCGGTATTGATTACATCAATGCTACTCCATCACATTTAATCCCGTACGACAGAGAATACAAAGCCGCGTTCGAGCGGCGCAAAGAGCGCAGCGTTTACATCAATTTCCTTCAGCCGATTGTCGACCTGCTCAGCGGGTTCGTGTTCAAGGAAGAGCCAGATCGCAAGATACCGCCAGACATGCAGTACATTGTCGATAAGGCGTCGAAACGAAAGGGGCTGAACCAGTTTATGCAGGCGCTCTGCCCTCAGGCCATCATGATGACCATGGGCGTGCTCGTCGATAGCCCGCGATTCGATCCAAAAATTTACGAGACCGAGGCCGACCGTATCGCCGCGAAGCTTCAGCCGTATGCCTGCATGTATTACCCCTGGCACATCCGAGACTTTGCCTGTGATGCGGAAATGAATATCGAATGGGTATTGCTCGACGACTCCCGCACTATTAAGACCGACCCTCTGAAGGGCGAAGAGCATAAGAAAATCTATCGTCTATGGACTAAAGCCACATATCAAGATTTCGAGATCAAAGAAGCCAAGCAGGGAGAGAAACCGAAGGTCGAAGCCGGCGAGGTCTACGCGCATAACCTTGGCGAAGTGCCGTTTCATTTTGTGAACGTTAGGGACGTCGAAGATGACCATGTATGCGACAGCCCGATGGAAGATATCGGCATCCTGTCTCGGATGATTTACAACATCATGTCCTACCTCGACGAGATGCTCGCAAGCGGCACGTTCAAAACGCTATTTTACCCGACAATCACCAAAGAAGACATTCCGCCCGAGATTAAGAAAAAGGGCGTATCAGACAGCCCGGTTGCGACGTTCAACGGCGCCGCGTCTCATGTGCCATTCTTTGCCGGTGCTGGGCTGGAAAGCATCAACCCGTTTATTGATTCATTCAATTTGTACAAGCTGCAAATTTTTTCAAAAATCGGGATGGATGTAGACCGCGACAAAACATACGTTCAGTCAGGCTCAGCCATCGGGCAAGAGTTTAAAAAAACGGAAGCACTATTAATAGGAATATCAGAGGCAATGGAGGAAGCGGAAGAGTTTATCATCCGCGTCGCTGCATTGTGGGAAGGGAAAAAGATTGATCCAGAGGTCGAGTACACAGACGATTATCAGCAGGCGGACGTCGCTGCTGAATTCGCCAGACTTAAGACCGCTTACGATATGGCTCAGCCTGACGTGAGCAGGTTAGCGCTTGAAGGATTGGTTAAAATTCTTTTCCCTAATCTCTCTGCCGACGAAGCGAAGAAAATCTCTGATGGAGATTGGAAGCGCAACCCGGTAGAGCCACCCCTGACAAACCCTTTTAAAGGTGCGCCCGGAAGGGTAGAAACTCCACAAGAGGTAACAGAATAATGGCAGATTGGACTATAACGGCAGAGCCGGGCGAAGGTGAAGAGGTCTACAAATTTAACGACCCCAAAACTGGACGCGAATTAACACTACCGATGGTAATCAACGGTGTGGCAACCAAACAGCTTTTCGAGGGAACAATCGAGAAATCGAAGATGGCCGCGAAAAAGCAATATCAAGCGCAGATTGAAGAGCTGACAGCCAAGGCATCAAACTACGAGGAAACTAAAAACCGCCTTGCAGAACTTGAGTCAGGCAGTCTCTCCGCATCAGACAAGAGCAAGAAAGAAACAGAGCGATACCAGAAAGAAGCTGAGAAGATGAAAACCGAGGCCGAGCGCCTCCGCGCAAATCTTCACAAGGAAAAAGTCGGTAACGCAGTACTTAAAGAACTCGGTGAGATCAAAGGTCTCATCAACGTCAATAAGGCTGAGACTCTATTCTCTCAGGAATGCTCGCCAAGACTTATCGAAGTAAACGGTGAATTCAAAGTCATCGCCGACTACGAAGGGTCAGAGGTGAGTCTTTCCGAAGCTCGTGAAAAATGGATCGCGCGCGATGACAATAAGTTTTTGCTTCAAAATACACTTTCACCCGGTGGCGGCTCCACTGGCGGAAATTCTAGCATAAACACAAAGCAAATGAAACGGGCCGACTTTTTCGCACAGTCTCCAGCGGCGCAAGCTGCGTTCATGAAGGATGGCGGTAAAGTAATCGATTAAGAGAGGAAATTATGGCAAGTGCAAACACGCTTACAGGGCTGATTAACAACATCTATACAGGATGGAATGTTGTCAACCGTGAGCTTACCGGATTTATTCCGGCGGCTGCAAAGGATGCAAGCGCAGCTCAGGCGGCAGTGGGTCAAACGATCCGCACACCTATTGCGCCGGCAGCGTCCACAGTGAGTATTACCGCGTCGAACGTATCTCCAGATACTGGCGGGCAGGCGATGACTTACACAGACGCGACAATCAGCAAGTCGAAAATGGTGCCCATTATGTGGACAGGCGAAGAAGAACGCAGCTTAGCTGACGTTCATAATTCTTTGCAGACACAGCAATTCGAGCAGGCATTCAGAGCGCTGGTAAACGAGATCGAAGTTGACCTCTTCGTTGAGGCATATACACACGCGTCTCGCGCATACGGTACGGCAGACACTACGCCTTTCGCATCGTCTCTGTCTGACATGGCCCAGATTCGCCGAATTCTCGACGACAACGGAGCGCCGCGAACAGGCCGGGCAATGGTTTTGAACACAGCAGCCGGTGCAAATATGCGGACACTCGCCAACCTTGGTGTTGTTTCGTATGCTGGTACAGACCAGACTTTGCGCGGTGGTACACTTCTGCCGGTTCACGGTTTCGAGGTCTATGAGTCAGGCGGTATTAGCTCCCACACAGCGGGTGCGGGTACTGGTTATGATGTGAACAACGGTTCAGGTGAGGTAACTGGTCAGACGACTATTACTCTCGATGGCGGTACCGTGAATACCACTGGTATCAAAGCCGGTGACGTTGTAACGTTCGCGACCGATACAAACAACAAGTACATGGTCAATACCGGCCTTGTTGCGACTACTGGGGACATCGTTCTCGGTAATCCGGGCGTGCGTATGACCATCGCGGACACCACAGAGATGACTATCGGCGGTACATACACCCCGAACGTCGGATTTAACCGCAATGCGCTTAAGCTTATCACCCGTGCGCCCCTCATGCCTAGCGGTGGTGATGCAGCCCGTGACCGCATGTACATGACCGACCCGCAAACCGGCATTACCTTCGAGATTACCCTCTGGGGGCAATACCGCCAGCTTCATATTGAAGTTGCAATTGCGTGGGGCGTCAAGGCTGTACAATCAGAACAGATCGCTGTTCTTTTGGGGTAATATGGCAGAGCTAAGCGCAGCAGAAGGCACGGCGATTGAAGCCACAAGTGTGGATCTTCAAAAAGCAGGGTTCGCGACTAAATTTCGCGCCCTGCAAAATCCGACCATCACAACCTATGCGACGGATAGTGCGATCACATTCGCCAACCCGGCTAACTACGCGAAGTTGACAAAAGGTTCAGCGGGGGCTTATACCCTCGCTGCGCCAACAGCAGCACAGGAAGGCTACCGCCTTACAATCCTGTGTCAGTCAGCATTCGCGCACGTTGTAACCGCGACAGACCTTTTGGACGATGGCGTCACAGGTGGGGCAAAAGACACGGCGACCTTCGGGGCGTTTGTGGGTTCTACTCTGGAATTGATCGCAATCAATCTCAAGTGGCATGTTATCGGTAAAAACGTGGTAACGATTGCGGCGGTATAAGGAGAAATATGGAAAACGAACAGGAAGCGGCGTCTGATAAAGAGGCGCCCAAAGTCAAGGTGAAGAAGGAAGCGGCGTCTGAAAAAGAGGCAAAGATTCCTGAATTTACCGGAGACGTAAACGCCTATATCAGCGATAAAGGCGCGAAGGAAAAGAACCAGAACGGCACATGGGAAAACCTTGCCAAAGTGGCGAAGCAGTATGGCCGACAGTTCATCTTTGATGATAAAAAGGTGCACGTCAATACCATCCCCGCTGATCAGCTCAGGCAATTTATCACGATTGCAGAGGCTTACCGTAACGGTCAACTTTACTAATGGAAACGACTTACTGCACTGTCTCAGATGTTACGACCTACGCGGCGGCCAATGGCGAAAGCTCTTGGTCGGTGCTGGTTAATAATGATCTGAGCGGTGCGGTAAATCTCGTTGCAGGCTATGCGGCGGGACTGCGGACGATGCTCGTGGATGGTATCGACGACG
>Ga0172380_10001668_pt1 | contig 37859 bp, 67 predicted proteins | sample Leawe162metaG_FD_119747 | JGI IMG/M metagenome (GOLD analysis project Ga0172380, IMG submission 119747) | Leachate microbial communities from a municipal landfill in Southern Ontario, Canada - Leachate well 162 metaG | ecosystem: Engineered > Solid waste > Landfill > Unclassified | place...
AAAGTCTTAATACCCGTAATGGCTTCTGGGAGCACTATGCTGCCAGAGCCTGTGCCTGCAAAATCATCAAAGTCATTGGTCTTGCTGTAGTAGATTGTGTTAGGTGCGTTGGTAGTATCTACGACACACAGGTGTTTGTCACAAACATCAATCCACTTACCAGCAGCTGGTGTGCTTATCTCCGTATATGTAAAGAGTCTTCCAGAGCCTGTGCCATCTATGTGAAAGTGGGCTATTTTATTAGGCCCTGTGGCAATCTCTAGGGTGCCATACGGATTGGTGGCATGGTCTATAGTACCCTTGGCCAGAACGAACTGTGCGGGCCCTTGGGAGGCCCTTGCAAGGGTGGTAAGTGCTGGCAGGTCTGCCGCAACATCACCACTATGTGTGGTGTCCTTGTTTATTTGAATCCACGTAATGCCATCTTCGCCGTAATAGATGTCATCATCTACTACAACTACCACTCCTAAGGCGTATGGATGCACCCCAAGGATTGGCTTGTCGCCGCCAGGCCTAGTGGCTGATGTACCACCAAGCTTTGCATACCCGTTAATCCTGCGATACCCGCCACGCTGGCTAACTTCGTAGTTACGAAGTCTGAGGGCCACACCAGGAGAGTTGAGCAAGTCAAACTTGTTGGAGTTTAGAGCCAGCCCCCCATTACAGGAAGCGTATACAGGTTGTGACCTTGCCATTACCAGCCCCCAATTCTATCGTCCCTCATGTAGGCCACGTTCGTGCCTGCCAGATCAATAGACATTTTCTTTTCGCCTTGCTTATAATCAGTTCTGGCCAAGTTGGCCTGCATCTCGTTCTCTTTGAACTGGTGCATGTAGTACCTAGCCTTGTCGTACAGTACGTGTGTGTATTCGTCCGGTATCAAGAGCACGTCCCCGTGCAGAGCCAGCCTAGTAGGCCTCACCCATGCAGTGAAATACACCCTATACGTTTTGTCAGGAATGGGGGACAGTCCGAAGTACCTGCCGTCTTGGCTGACTATCACCCTCTTGGGCTCGCCATAGTTCTGTTCACCGCCTGCGTCAGCAGCTTCTTGTTCCCTAAACCTATTCACCCAATCGTCGAAAGTTACGAACGGCAAGTTCCTGTATTCGTATGGCTCAGTGGCACCAGACACTCCCTCAGTTGTAATGAAGAAGCTGTCCCAATCCACCTTACCGTAATCTGTGGCAACGCTAGTGCTTCCTGTCTTAAGCAGGGTCCAGCGAACACCTTCACTAACTTCTCTGTAGAGGTTGCCAGCAAAGGGGTCGTTAGCATTACCCTCTGCTGCGGCCAAGAAGGGCCACTCTTTATTGTGTGAGCATATCTCAAGGTATGCCCTATTGACAGCGTTCTTAACGAAGGCCTGCACACCTACAGCATTCGGGAATGTAGTGGTTGTGAGCTGCACTTCATTTGTTTCTGTCAATATGTCGTTAACTGCTTGTAGGTATGTTGTGCTCATAACCGCCCTTGAAGAGGAAAAGAAGGGGGCACTGGGCCCCCTTCGTCACAGACTATTACGCGTCTGTAGTTGTGTTCCAGAAGATTTTCACTAGAGACTCAGGCCTCAGCACCTTACGGCCATACACATGCAGGCCTCGTACGATGTCGCCAAAAGATTCCGGGTCTCTCAGTGTTTCCACTGAGAGCAGCGTCTGGGCCGTTGCTACGGCAGAGATGTGGCCAGCCAACGCAATCTTGGCATTGGTGCCGGTCGGCATGTTGTTAGACTTGTACATGACAAAGCCACGCAGCAAGCCACTAGACACCAGGCCATTGCGGATAGAGCCTTGGCCAGCATTGTAGTCCACGGACAACAGCTTGCTGGAAGACTCTGACAACACCTCGTAGAACAACGGGGAGGCTACGAACCAGCGGCCTTCTTCCGGTACGTTCTGGTCGTCGAGCAGTCGAGCTGCACGTGCCAGTACGTCTACGGGGTCAGACTTGCCAGTACCGAAACCAACCAGAACAGCTTCTGTTGCGCCACCGTCCAGATCAGCCAGCGTGCCTGCAGTTGCATCGTCCGCACCAACCACCATGTCAGGGCCAGTTGTGGAAGCGTTTGCACTCATGTACGTCAGGATCGCTGAGTCCATGTTGTCTTTCAGGGCGTAGGCTGCAGAAGACGTAGCCACTGCGGAGAAGTTAACGTGAGACATTTTCTTTTCAATGTCATCGACGATGAACTTAAACGCACGAGCTTGGTCAACTACCAGCACCAGCTCGGCATCCGTCAGCTTGGACTGGGTTACGTCCGCGCCTCGGGTGTATGCGTAAGTGGTGATGGTCGGTTCTTTGATTATATTTCAATTATGTTATCGTACGGGCTCTTTATCCCGTACTTCACGTACTCTCATACGTGTTCAGACTATATCATCCCGTATTAATACGGGCTCTGCGCTCGTGGGTAGTAATTTATACTCCATGCTTGGAATGACATACGGCCTTATAAGATCACACAGCTTCTTAGTTTCTGTGGTGTTACAGTAGTGCCGCCATTTACCAGATTTGTCTTGAGATAGTTTGAACTCTATCCCCCAAACCTCAGAAAAGTATTTTTGGATTTCAACAGCATTGTCGTAATCTACGTAGGTGGCTAAATAAAACTGGCAACAACTTACCTTACCAGTCTTAACAGAGGTGTATTTCTTAATACCCCCGTCATCCATAACCCAAATTGCTATGCCTTCTGGCGTGAGGTAGTCCATAAGCTTCCTGCTTATAACCTTCACCCCTTTTGGGTATAACCATTTGTGCAACACCCTAAAGTACTTATGGCACTTAGTGGCTTCGCATCTTTCGTAGGTTTTACCATTTGTCTTATTGAAAGTCTTACGGACTATTACATTAGGCCTCTTTCCCCCAACTGCTTTGTGCAGTCTGTCTACCTTCCACTCCATATACTCCCTCTGCGCGGTTGAGTGCAGGAGGGCCAGCTGGCCAGTGGTTTTATTTGGGGCGCCATTTCCGTTCTTACTTATCCTGAGGTGGCCATCTCCTAAACAGAGGGCCAGCAACAAACCTTTTTTGTCCTTCTTCACAACATCTCCTAGTGGCTCTTGGCCTTGAGAAATTAAATTACTTCCTAGTCGTTGAACTTTCCCATTTCTGGGCTTAGCTGCTGATTGCCCTCGACTCTACGTTAGGGGATTCCAGCAATTCACAGAGTTTATACAGCGCAATATTTTACGCTGTCACCGAATGCACTGATTTCACCAGTGTAGTCTGTGTTCGTTATGGCCTCTACAACAGAGGCCTTACGGAAGAAGTTTTGAATCTTCTTGGAGTACACTTCCGGCAGGAAGAACGCATTGGTCTGGCCTGCAACGCCAGTATCAAAGTTCGACAGCGTAGGTGAACTACCTTCTTGAAAATGAGCCATTCTTTATTTCCTTATGAATTGTTAAATAACCCTCCCTTCACGAATAGCAGCGTCGATTTCTTTTTCGTACCTGTCATACTCGTCCATCGAGAGTCTCTTAATTTCTGCACGAGACCAAACCTTTTCTTTTCCGGGGGCGTTAGCGCCAGCTGTCTTAACAGACACTAGGCTATCGGCACCATCTGGTTGGTTGCGGGCAGGGGCTTTTTCAGAAGACGACTCCTTAGACTTTGTTTTCTGAAGGCTCAGCTTATAAAGGTTGATGGCATCTATAGCTGCACCACTGTCTGTCGGGTTGTTGTATATCCACTCTTGAACTCGTTTAGGTTGCGACTCCGCCCACATATGGAAGTTATCGTCATTGCGGAGGTCCTCGAAATCAGGGTGGGCTACTACGATCTCAGCGAGCGCCTGTTGTTTGGCGATCTTCAACTCACGTGCCTCAATCTCACTAAGCTTAGTTTTCACTTCGCTAGTTTCTTCGGACACAATAAGTTGAGCGATTGACTTCATTGCCTCAAAGGCAGCGGGGTCTTTCTTCCTGAGTTGTTCCAGCTCTTCCTTTGTCTTAGGCGGATTGGTTGGGATGTTGGACCCCTCGCCAGACTTCGTAGTTCCGAGCTGCTCTCGTAGTTCTCTAACCGTCTTGTCGTGATGTGCTTTTAAATCTTTCCATCGCTTTTCATAATCATGTACTGTGCCCGTGGCACCAGCTGCAGCATTGTCGTCTTCTGTACTTTCGACTTTAGTAGCCTGCGGCTTTTGTGTCTTCTTAGGCACGAACAAAGTGTTGGCATTGTCCACCTCTACGGTTGGATTGTTTTGATGCCAAGGCTTGTTCTGGTTATATACGTTTGAACCTTCAAAATCATTATCTGTGGTAGTCATTAGTTTCTCCGCTGGGCTTATGTCATACTTGGTGGCAGCACTAGGTGCTGGCAAGTTGTATAAGGTAGCCTAAGAGTGGTTGTTTTACTTAACTAGGTTAAGCGGTTCGTTCCAGCAAGGAGGTGGCCTGTGGTGTGTCAGCAACACGAGGGGCTACTTGCTGTGGCTGTGAAGCATCTACCGAAGCCTCGGCTTCCTCCATCAGTTTTTGGAGGACATCCGCGCCTATGGCCTGTGTGGCCTTGGCAGAGAACACAAATTCTCCGTCTGACAATCTTGCAGGTATCTGGTCTGACTGCCCATCACCGGGCCCTTCAACCGCACCATCGCCAGCAAATTCTGTAGCCCTTACAAGCAGAGTGTCCAGTATTTCGGAGAGCACTGGGTCTGCTTGTAGGGCCGATTGTAGGTGTTGTATCTGTTGTGGTTGTAGAGAGGAGGAGATGAGGTCAGCCACTACGTCTTGCTCTACTTGAGCATCGCTAAGCAACGGCTGTTCAATCATACTCCACCTCTTCTTTAATTTTCTGGGCAACTATCTTAGGCAGAGACTCCAGCGTTCGTAGAGAATTCATCTTCCCCTGGCTGCGGTACAGCCCCTGTTCCGATATTCCCGTTTCCAGTTCCTGTTGTGCCTGGGTTTGGAGCTCCCGCACCCATTCCAGGAAGGCCCCCCATAGCGCCTGGTCCTTGACCAGCGGCACCAGTCTCTTCGCCAACTGCTTGTCCACGTTGTACCCCTATGATTGCGGCTGCCAACTGAGCCTCTTCAGGAGAATTCAATACTTCTTCTGGGTCGAGGTCAAGGGACTTGGCAAGTTCTTTGATAATTGTTTGTGCCCGTACGTATGGAGCAATTGGGGGTAGGCTCATCGCTGTCTGCAGGAACATGATTAGTCGTTGACTCCTCACTTCCTTCTGCATAAGGCTAGATGTACCCATTGCCCTGACTTCAAGGTCGCCTTCAATAGGCAACTCTCCTTCGTTGTATTGCATATTCCAGAAGAAGAAGTCTTGTCCAAGCGGACGGAACAACTGATTGTCCAAATTGCTGATGACAGTCTTGATGTTAAGGCTAGCAGCGCCAAGAAGCATGGACATACCAGAAGCTGTACGAGTCATGCTTTGTACACCCGTCTGTCCGTGGCTATAACTTGGCAGGCCCGTAGATTCGTCCGCCAATTGCCTGAACTTATCGAACATCATCATGTTCTCGTTGGCTGTGTTGGGGAACTTAAGGGCATACACTGCTTGTCCTGGCTGACCGGCGTGTCGTCTGAAGATTTTACCGTTGTAAATCTCCATATCCTGTCCAGCAACCAGCGCTGTCTCGTCTACATCAAAAACCAACCCACCCGCTAGGGCCAAGTTGTCAATTGCCATCCTTGCATGCCCGTTCATCACCTTCTGACTGTCTGCCATGTTCTCAGGCACACCAATTCCGAAGATACTGTAGGGGTTTTTCTCGTAATTGAAGATGTGGTAGGGGATACGGGCTGGTGTGAAGGGATTTACCACCACCCTCAGCAGCTGATCGCCACACACCCATGCATTTATCTGTATTTCACCGAGCTTGTTGCCTGTATCGGGCAGCTTAAGGCCAACTTCTGCAGCCTCTTCAGCGCCCATGACGCCCCAATACTCATAAACCTCATACCTATCAGAGAAATCCTTGCCACTACCTTCTTCTTTGGAGGAGTGGATGCTGTTCTCGTAGGATTGTTTGGTGTAGTTGGGTCCATTTTTGATGCAAGTAGCAATTGCCTCTGTGTCAAACAGCGGCATGCTAGACAAATTACGCATTTGACTAGCGTTCATCCTGTGTCTGTGGATAAACCACAGCAAATCTTCCTTGCAAGTGGCGTTCGGGTCAGGGTATGCGTCCCAAACACTGACAAATTCAAGCCTAGGCACCTTAACGAAGATGGGTTTGTACACCCTCTTGCCAGTTGCCTCGTCTTTTTCCCACTTGTTGAGCGCCTTCGTGTACGTGAAGGGCCCTTTGATGATGCCAGTGCCCAGCAACACCTGCTCAAACACTGCATTACTTATCTCATTAACGCTGCTAGACTCTTCCAGCTGGTCGTGTATGAGCTTCTGCATGTTCTCAGCGGCTTCTTTTGCCGGGCTAACCTGAATGGACTCAGGCGTAGGGGCCGGGCCGGGCTTAAGCACCTCTTCTTTCTTGGTCTTTTTGCTGCCAAACAGCTTAGCAATTACGCCAAAAGTTGTACCAGCAGCCAGTTCCTTGCCGTCGCCTGCATACCCGACATTGTAGGGTATGTCGGCTCCGTCTTCCTCAAGGTCTTCGACCATAGAGGGCTGCCCTTGTGCGGGCAAGTGGGCGTATTTTTCAGCACCCTCTGGCACTTCCGTTTCACGGACGCCAATAGGGAATGCATTACCACCAAAGATGATGTCAATAATCTGGCCGTAGCCAGCCAACACCTTAGTCTTAGTGGCCTTGACAAACACCCTAGACTTCTCGGACTTCCTAAACCTAACGTCTTTGCCATACACCCCACGGTAGTTCTGGTATGCCTCTACCATCCTATCTTCGTGGGGCTGCCTAGCAACGGAGGCTAACTGGAAACGGTCTTTAACCGTAGCCACTAGGCGGGAGACTTCTTCCTGCTCTAGGTCGTCAGCTCCAGGCTGTACTGGCTCAGCCAGATAGTTTGCATTCGCCATATCAATACCCGAACTCTTCATCATAAATGACATGCCGCTCAGCCTTGTACCTGGCCATACGACTATATACATCTTCTGTTGGAGGCCTGCTCATAAGCAAGTACCTGCCAGCATCGTATGCGTGATCTTCTGCTGTAGTATCCACATCTTCGTTATCGTTCTTATCAAGTGGTATTACTTGCAGCTGCTTAATCCAGTTGACACAGTTGGAGAAGATGAGCATCTTGGGCTTGCCATTGTCTCGTATCTTCAGCCTTTCATGTATCTGTATCTTACCGGCTTTCCTATTCTTGTCTGCTCTTCGTAGCTTGTGACCTGCTCTTAGCAGCTCCTCGCCTACGGTAGGGCCTGTGGTGCCTGTCTGGTTCCATGAGGCCCCGTCCAGCACACCCATTATCTCTCGCATCTCTTGTGACTCTGCGTCGTGTATAGCCCTTGCTAGGCCCTGTCCTGTGAGCCCCTTCTCGTAGAGCTCACGGTAGAAGATGATGGTACCATCCTCTGGGTCTACGGCTGCCCACAAGCAACATGACGGGGCTCTATAGCCATAGTCAATTGCCTTGGTACGTTCCCAATGCACAGGTATTTCGAAGGGCTGTATGACGTGTAGGTGGGGGATGAACTCAGGGAAGGCAGCGCCTTCAATGATGTCCCAGTCGCCCTCCAGCAACCTCTTACGCTGCACTGGGTCCATAGACTTCAGCATGCGTTCGTACTCGCCGTCTGAGGCGAGGGTTGGGTTGTCTGACAGCTTAGCGGGGATGAACTTCCTGCTCACCCCATCCTCTCCTACAAACGTCTGCCCGTATGGGGCAGGGTCTACATACCTCTTCTTCACCCATGCATGGCCGGGGCCACCGGGGTTGGAAGTGCAACGCATGTAAGTCTTTATTCGTGGGTTTGTTGTACGAAGTCTTGACCTCAAGTAGTCCCAAGCAAAGCTTGTTACCAAGTGTGTAATCTCGTCAAACCCTATCCATGAATATGCTTTACCTTGGTATTGGTATACGTCGCTGTCCTTTTCAAGGTAGCCGAAGTATCCCTTACATCCACTAGGAAATATCCATGTCTTCTTGCTTTCTTTGTATTCAGCACCAGGGAATGCTAGTGGGTATAGTTCCCTTGACTTATCTATAAGTTCGTCTAGCTCACCCAACGTCTTACGAAGGATGAGAAACCGGTGCTCCTTTTCATGCACATACCTGAGCGGGTCGACGAGCATTGCATAACTTTTACCCCCAGCATATTGTCAGAGATAGTACCACGTTTCAAAACTACGAGCCCTAAGCCTGTAGACTACCAGTTGCCTGGAAATCCCTATTTGTCTGGCGGCCTCCCTAACACCTTCATACCTCACCCCATCAATCGAGACTGGCTTTCTGGCCTGTGACTCAATCATCTTTTGTCTGGATTCGGGGTTGTTCATTGGGTTGTTTTCAGTGCTCCAAAGATTGGGGTGGTTTTCAGCCACACCTTCCCTGTGCATTGGGTTGTCCAATGAAAGAACATTGGAAAGCACCCCACCAACAGTTTCGTTATATAGCTTCCTAGAAGCTATGGTCTCTGGGTTAACTAGTTCGGCCTCCCTCAACAGGGCTTCTTCCAAACTATCAAACTCCTCAAACTCATACGTGAAGTTGTGCTTCCCGTATTTACGCAGCGCGTGCCCAAAAGCATATTGGCTGCTTCCGTGTTCTTTGAGACGTCTCTTGAAATCGTTGGTGATACCAATGTATGTACGACCACTTGGGGAGGTACACTTGTATAATGTGTAGGACATAGTTTCTACTCAGTTAAGGTACTTCGGCTTAAGCCGGACAATATGCTGTGGACCATATCTTCACCCACTTGGTTGTGGGGATTCGCGCTTCGAGAGAATTTCTTCCCCCTACTCCCTTTCGGGATGGCCTCTGAACCTTCACCCGCTAAGGGCGCTTGGCTGCTGATTGTACAACTACGGGTCTTTTCGAACATTCACGCTTGCCGTTTCCAGCTACGTTGTAGTGACCTATAGGGTAAGTAGTTTCCAGCAATTCACGAATTTTATTTTGACAACTTACGTTGAAAGGAGGCGATAGAAAGACTCATCTTTACCTCCGGCTGCTCCGCCGTACAGGACGTCCTTCTCACTAGCTGCAAGGAAGTCTGTCTGTGGCCCTGGGTGGGGCCTGAATGCTATAGTAGCATTACCACTCTCAATGTCGTGCTGAGCAGTGGGCGGAAGAGAAGAAAGCTGTTGTTCAGTGATGATGGCTGGCTTGTTGTTGGCAACGCCATCAGCCGCATCCAGTCTCTGCGCAACCTCTTTCTTTTGGTTAAGGGCATGCCTCTCCTTGTCAACCTTGGCTTGTAGCCTGGCAACTTTCTTCTTCTTATCGGAGATGCTCTTCCTAACTGCCATCTTGACTTTAGTCTTAGAGTGGTAGTTATACCCTGCCATCTTCCCACGCTTACGCATGGGCGTACCGTCCTTCTTAAGGACAAAGGAGCCATCCTCGTTACGCATGTAACCGTCTGGATTTGTCTCCCAATCTGGGGCTGCAGGTGCAGGCTTCAATGGAGCTGCTTTCTCTGCAACAATCTTTCTCAAACCTTCTCTGCTAAGGCTCTTACCTGTGGCAGAGACGATGTAATCCACTCCCTCTTGGAGAGACATGGCCTTATTCATTATGGCATTAACGACAAGGTCCAAGGCCTCTGCATCAGCCTTGATAGGCCTAGCCATTCCCTCTGCATCTGGTGCAAGTTCATACCCCCACTTAAGTCTAGGGGTGGCCTTGATATAACCTTCCATTCGTATTTACCGGGTGATTAGTGTGGCTTTAAAAGTGCCAGAAGTGTGCGTAGTCACCTTCATCCTCAGCCCGTGGCACGGGATGGTGAGGAGGGCAGCTACGTCAGCAGTCTTGGCGGAGAACTCCGTAATGGCAATCCAACTAGCAGAGTTGGTGTAGCCAGAGTCGTAAGTCTCTGTGGCCACATCAGGGGTCATCTCAACTGTGTACGTGCCAGAGCCAATGTCGGTGAACAAGGCAGGGTTGTAGTCTGAGCCGTCCTCACCTACACTTACTTCCAGAGTGGGGGAGATGCCACCACTTGCCTTGAGAACACCAGCCGTGACAGCACCTGCTGTGGCTGCACTAACAGCGATTTGAGACACGCTCTTGAAGTACTTAGTGCCTGTAGCTGTGGTGGCATTAGCGCCAGTGATGGTTTCAGTGATGGACGTGCCGTCGGGGTCAAGCCCCGTCACTGTGAAGGTCTTGGCTGAGTCATTGCCAGCCGACGTAATTGTAACCAACTGACCAGCAGCTGCCACACCCACACCACCAGAAACCAAAGCACCATTAAGCGTCAAGTTACCAGCAGCACCAGGCGTCTGTGTCTGCGCAAAACCGTCTGCATCATCTGAGAGTGCAGCACATATAATTGTTCTCTTTTCCATTATCTAGCCCTATGATGTTTTCTCTGGGAGAATGAAGATGCCACCCTTGCCTTCGTGGCTGATGTCTAGTTTTTCTGTCTTGGGGTTGGTACGGTCAAGTATAATTGCAGCAGCTTTAAGCTTAGCATCAGCTCCTGGCACTGCTCCACTATTCTGCATAATGCCCACAACTCTCAGAGCTGCGTTGACAGAGTTGCCAGCAAGAATGCTATCAGCAACATCAATGATTTCTTTACGCAAATCTTTAACAGCTCTGTAAGGCTGCTTATAACCAGCAGCTCTAGCTGCAGCTACCAAGTCTCCATCATACTCTTCAATGAGACTAAGCATCTTCTCCTGCATCTCTGTCAGGGGCCTTTCCCTCGGAGAGGTGGTTGGCATGTATCCTGTCATCTTCTTCTTTCTCCTTAAGCTTAGGGGGGAAGGCCAATAGCCATCTTCGTTGTTCTTCTTCTGCACTAATTTGTATTGGTCTTCGTCTACTACCCTTGCTCATACACACCTTAGTAATATTATATTAATACTAGATTAGGGGGCTAGGCAAAGCACTAGCATTATACATGCATACTGATGTAAACACCCCAAGGAATAATTATTAATCGCCATTGTTCATTATTGTTTATTATTATTCATCATTATCATTATTGGCTGGAAGCTTATTTATATATTATATATATAATAGTATATACCAAAAAAAAGAGCATTTTGTTACGTGAAAAATGAGAAAAATGAAAATATATTTTTATGCAGCCCATAATGCCCCAAAGTTGACGGGTTGTAATACCCAAAAATAGAGCGGGGGTTAGTATATCCCCCACCTGCCCCCCGTGGCCTCCTGCCTCCCCCTATGATGAAGGAGGACTACTGGATGAATTTACAGTATTGACCTTCGGTCCAGTCTATGCTATTCGCATGACGTGATGGGAGGTTAAGGAAGAAAGACTTCCCTGTATAAATTTACAGCATTGACGGGTTGTGGGCTAGTGTGATAGGGGGGGGAATGTGTTACAGCATAACACTTATTATCGCAGCACGATAATTTTCCCCTGAATAATCAAGGAAGTGTTACTGTGTTACTGCCGGTAACACTCCTATGCTACTTAAGGTAACAAAGTAACACTTTCTGGCCTATGCTTTCCGCTGTACGGACATACAGTAGTAAAATTCTTTTCCCTGTATAATCAACAACTTACGCAATGTTGGCAAAAACTGGCACGGTGTCTGCATTGTTCTAGGTGTCCCGGATTGCACAGGGACAGTGAGGTGGCAAGGAGTGCCACGATTGCGGGGGGCAGGATTGCCCACTAGGTGAAGCAAAGTCCACGACCTAGACGGAACGGCTCGAAAGGGGCCGGCATACAAACAGACAGCATGACCAATCCGTGACCAGAAACGGCACCCCCTAGGCAATGCGCCTAGGAATAGTCGGCAGTTCCCCAGATGGGGGGCAAGAGCCGGCCCTGTAGTAAGGGGGTGACCAGATGGGCAAGGGGCCGGGGCACTGACAATGCCCCCCTTGCGAGGTAGATCAACACGGTCGGCATTGGCGGAGGTGACGGTAAGGAATGCCGGTGTACTTCGTCCTGAGTGGGAGTCCGATTAGACGGGACTCAAAACGGGGGCACATTGGGTGCTTACGGCCTAGCATAACGCTGCTAGGTGCCATGAAAGGGGCTTCCCCCGACTAATCGTGCCCCTTGGGGTGCAATTGTATGTGGCGAATCCTTGCCACACTGATGAGGCCAAAGGGGGCCGAAACAATGACTAATCCAAGGCATGAAAGAAGGGTGAAGCGTAAGAAGGTTAGACAACAATGGGCCGAAATTGAGGCCACCTTCCATCCTCCCAAGGATGTTCACAAAGTAACGCGGGGATCACGTACTCCATCGGCCCGAGCTAAGGGCCATCGTACCAATGCACTCGGGCAGGGTATGTTCAAGTAGTAACATGCTCTATCATTATGCCTCTTGATACCCATCAGGGGGCATACTGATACATCATGTATCATGGGGCAATTTTGCCCGGTCAACTATTAGGAGTGACGAACATGAAGAAAGAAACTACTGCAACACCCGTCAAGGCAAAGAAACTGGGCACGGTCAAGGTGTCTGCCGCTGAGGCTACCAAACGCCTACATATGGCGATTGACTCCGCCTTGAAAGGTTATCATCGTGGCCGTGAAGGCATCCAGAAGGCACTTGTCGCCATTATTGTGCATGCCTTCCATCATGGCGACTACACAAGCGCCGACCGTCTGCTGGCCGGTTTAAACGATGGTAACGGCAAGTCATGCCGCATGTGGCTGGAGAAATTCGGCGGCCTCACTTTCGACCTTGACGCTGGCAAAGTGTCGGGCTGGACTGGCAAGGCGCACATCGAAGCGAACATGGAAGCGGGTCGGGCTAAGCCTTGGTACACCATGACTCCGCCCAATACCTTCCAGCCCGTGAGCCTGAAGGGTGACTTGCTCAAGGTACTGGAGCGACACAACAAGCTCCGCGCCGAGATGGCGAAGGGCACAATGTCTGCCGAGAAGCGTGCTAAGATTGATGAAACTGTTGACCGTGCGACGGTCGATATGCTCTTGTCCTTCCTGAATTTCCAAGTGGAAGGCGACCTCATCGACGTGTCACCTGTTCGCTCGGCAATGGGCGAAGGTACGAAAGCAAGCGACACGGTGGCTGTGCCAGCGGTGGACGTGCCAGCACTGGCTAACGCCGCCTAACAAGGCGCCTGCTACAAGACAAGCAAGAAGGTTGTTTATAAAGTTTGCCCCGGTTTGTTAACTCAGGCCGGGGCTTTTTTATGTCTGAAAAATGCCAACCTAATATACACTGCAAGAAGTGTGTATCAGGTTGTTATTTTATTGTGGAGAAAGCTATGAAGCGAACAATACGCAATGATGATGATGATGTTACTGAGCCTACACTGGCCGAGATACTACTGGGCGGTGTATGTATGGCACTGCTCGGGGCGTTCATGCTGGGTTGTTTTGTAATAGGCTGAGTATCAGGAGGCCGACATGAATCAAGAAGAATTCTTTTCCGACATTAAGGCGTTAGTGCTGGAAGCTATCGGCGTTGGGGAGCATGAGCAATCAGCCATGAGGACACTGCCCGCACAGCGGGAAAGATTGTTCTTCATCGCTAGCGAATTAGCCCTGCAATATGGGGCTTTATACGACAGGGCGATGGAAGCTTATAACTCCAACCCTCCCACTGTTCACCTTAACTGAGGTATATCATGGATAAGAAACCAACCCGGAAGCACCTGCTAGTGGCTACAGGCTACGACAGGGAAGGAAATATCGTGGCCCATCACAGCGAAAGGTTCCACGCATTTGTAAGCCCACTGCTGGCAAGTGTTGACCGGGCGGTGATGGTTTGTGGCAAGCCCGCTAAATGTACACGTGTGGTGCTCGCCATAGAGCTGCCCGAGCTGTGATGTACATCGTCACCATCAAAGGTAAGCAAGTGTTCAGCTCTAACAGCAGGGACCAGACAGACTTGTTCCTGAGTGGACTGTCACAAGGCATGCTGTTATGTGGTAAGCAATGGCATGGGTCTGGACATGATGGTGTGTATAGAGAAATACGATTGACCACGGGGCCAACAACCAACTTAAAGCCAAGAGCAGGGGGTGTATCATGTGACTAATGTCATACACTAATGCACTACGGGTGTGCCCCGCCTAGGAACAGAAGGGGCTTCCAACCTAATGCACATTCACTGAGTGTTTATTATGTTGGGAGAATCAACATGGCTACAATCGTTACGTCCGTAATCATAGCTTACATTTGCACTGTCCTGCTGTTGGGCATGGCGGGCACGTTGGCTCGCTTGTTTCATGGCGATGGCCTTGGCACTGTAGCATGGTCAGCCTTAGGCCTGCTGGCTGCCATTGCGCTGCAATTGTATGGGGGGTGGTGATAATGACACAACCAGACTGGACGAAGGCACCGGAAGGGGCTACACACTGCCGCTCAGTAGATGGGCACGTGGAGTGGTACAAACAGCATGAGAACGGCGGGTGGTATCGCCTACCAAAGCTGAGCCAAAGCTGGCTGCCCTGCGAGATGGACGAGTGGGGGTGGCTTAATTCAGTCACCGTACCCCGACCCACCCAACAATGGAAAGGCCCACAAGATGGGCTGCCCCCTGTTGGTACTGTGTGCAGGTTGGCTGATCGAGAGCATCAAGAAGGGGTTGTAGTTGCCCACTTACATACCGTTGGCCGCCCTTGGCTTGCCGCCGTGCAGATGGATAAAGAATATGCAATACGTGAAGCTAGCCGGTTGCTGCCGTTGGTAAGCGAAAGGGACCACTTCACCGAGACCATGCTCACACATATGGACCCGCCAATGTTTGGCATACATGACCTACGTATTGACCTCGGTAAGTTGTTCGACAGGGGCGTGAGACTGCGAGGTGGTGTATGACGTACTCACTGCCCTTACCACTTGCATGTGCAATTTTATTTGCAACCTTTGTGCTTCTGTTCCTGCCACAAGCTGGTGGATATTGGTCACGAGGGGAGCATTACTATGAACCCAGATACTGGCACGCCATGTGCTTAGGAGCAATAGTGTGGGGTAAGATACTCCTCATAGCTATTGCCGCAGTACTAGTGGCGTGGTCTCTTCTTTCCGTACTAGTCTGGCTGGAGGTTGTATGATTATAGCCGCACATGCAATACTAATACTGGCAGCAGTGCTGCTGCTGTTCCCCGCTACTGGTGGCTTCTGGAGCGATGGCTCTAGGTACACGCCCAACTACCTGAGAGCAGTGATTTATGGCGCCTACAAATGGGCATTGTTCTTGTTAGTTATGCTGGGGATCGTCGCCATATGTACGTCTTTTGTAATGGTCGTAGCACACTGGACCAGCCTATGATGCCACTTATTCTTGCTTACATAGTAGCTGCCCTTGTGTTCATCATCGTGTCGTTTGTACTACCAGCATTCCTTGGCGGGTATTGGTATAGTAACGACGATTATAAAAATGCTTGGCTTAGTGGATTCAAGTCACTGCTTAAGGCACTGCTGCTGACGTTGTCAGTAGTAATTGCTATCAACGCACTTTTTACAATCGCGTTACATTGGGGGTGGATATAAAATGACTGGCATATTCGTAGAGGTGGACGGCACCATCATCAACGCGTACAAGATACGCAGGGTGGAAAAGTACAACCCACGAGACAGCCACTTCAGGGTGGTGCAGATTGACATCACCACCTGCCACGACATAAAGCACTACCCCGCATTCAGGGAAGCACTGCTCAAAGTGCAAGCCCCTATCAACATACCTGATCTATGTGATGATGCATACCGGAGGTAAGTAATGCTAGTACCACCCCCCGATTGGAGCATAGCCCCCGAGGGTACCACTCACTACTCGTTAGTAAGGAGCATAGGCACGCGATGGTTGAAGGCAGAGAAGGTGGATGGTAAGTACGAATATTACTATGCGTCTGCTTATCCGGGGCGGTACCCAATATGGAGACCATACTCTGAAGGACATGAAAGCATTGCGCTTCACCACTTTGGTAACTCAGTGGCCAGGGGCACCTTCGTAGAAGAAGAAGGCTTCCTGCCATGGGAGGCTGCTAATGAAAGAGAGTTGAAAGAATTTGTTCGGGGCAAAGGCCGCGATCCGCGAGACTGGGGGCATGTACTATCAAACAACTACTAACCGCCGTGTCCCTCTCCCTTCTGACCTTCCTGTTCCTGTTAGTTATGTCCCCATTGTGGGTAGTACTGTTCTCTATCGGTTGGTAGTTTAATACACCGGCTACGCCTCTCGAAGAAGCGCAACCCTGAAGCCTGAATTTACAGGTGAACCCTATGGACGCATAGGGCTACGGTGTTCCCCGGAGACAGCCCGGTGACAGCTCGGAAAGACGAGCACCTTACTCACTCGGAGGGGATATGTTTCATAAACATAATTGGAAAGTACTGTCAGAGAAGGTGTTGCCCAGTCTGGCTGAGGTGGGCATAAATAATTGCAAGATTGGCATGGCCCCCTCTGGGCCTGGCTGGTTTGTTCAGAAGCACGTAGTGATAGTAAGCTGCACAGAATGCGGAAAGCTAAAGCACATAGTTACAGAAACCGCTTTCTAGTGGTTGTCGGTGGTACCATTCAGTAGCTCAGCGGTAGAGCGGCCCTCTATAACGGGTGGCGTTGTGTTCATACTAGTTACTGTGCACAGAAAGCGTGGGTTCGATCCCCTCCTGAGTGGTACCACCGATGCCCACCAAGCATCCCGCCCTCATCAATTAACTATCGTAAATGGGTGAGTGGGAGGGCGGTTATATCTTGCCCCCGTAGTTTAGATGGATAGAACGTCCCCCTCCTAAGGGGAAGGTCGCAGGTTCAAGTCCTGCCGGGAGCACCAATTAATACAGGAGACCACCATGTACGGACCAATGCTTGATAAAGCGTGGCGTCTTGTTGCGTTTAAGAAGGGAAGACGAATGCCGGAAGGCCGGCTGGCCTCCTCTAGGCCACCAAGAGTGGTAGGCAGCACCTCAACACTTGATTTGGTTAACACAAATAATTACCCAGACCGTGGCGTCACCTTTATCGACATGGGTTTGCGACTTGACACAGACCAGCCTATGGATGTATTCATAGAAAAGCTGGCAGACATCACCGATGCATAGGAACATTGATGCAGTATTGAGGATGGTGGCGTTTAAGAAAGGTAATGGTGCTCCTTTAGACAGGGCCATCTCCCGTGACGTAGGTGTCGATCTTGTTGGATACCCAGATAAGAAGTGGTTTTGTGAACTAGGGTTTGGTGTAGAAAACATGACCGTGCAGGAAATTACAGACATGGCTGTCGATGACGTAGGAGATAGCGTATGAAGAACACACGTGCTGCCTTGAGACTCATTGCTTTTAAGAAGGGGCGCGGTGTTAAACCCCATCATGTTGCCTACATGTCAGTGGCGGACAGTAAGAAGCAACACCCTGATGGAATGAATTTTACTGACTGCGGCTTCTTTGTGAACGACGCCAGACAACTTGACTCCACCCTCTCAGAAGTCCTACAACAGCCTTTGTGCACCACCCTATACGAGACTACCACCCCACCCCCTAGCGTTGCTACAATCGAGCCATAGGGGCTTTAAACACCATCGGAGGAACTCACCGTGCTCATCTCTGAAGAAAGACTGGCATTGCTGCCACCTGAAGTGAAGAAAATACTGTCTGTTGCCACTGCAACTAACCAATCCCCCACCCCCTCCGCTGATGCTATGTATAGGTCGTTGTCTGACGTGCCAAAGACATTAGACGAACTCATTGTGGAGACATATGAGCGGGAAGGTTTTGTTCACGGCACGAGGAAGGCAGCCTTCAGGGTATTGGACAGGCTACGTGATTCAGGCAGGGCAAGGAAGGTTGTGCTGCCAGAGGGGGCTGGGGGAACGAGGGCAAACACTTCACTCTGGGTGAGGGCGGATGCGTGAAAGGCCTTGCTAGTGTCGAGAGCAGGCTGCTTAGATTCTCGGCAAGGATGAAAGGAAAATCAATGAGAAAAGCAGAGTCACTTAGCTTTTCAGAGATAGGTGTGGCTATTGGCAGTGACAAGGAATCAGTAACAGAAGAATATTTTAGAAGCCCCTTAATAGATTGTTCAGAAAGATGGACAGAAAAACTGTTGGTTAAGCTGGACAGGGAAGGTAGGCTATGAACGAAGCAGAACTAGAGATAGTGGGAAGAGTATTGAGGTGGTGCATACACGACTTAAGCAAAGCTTTCGATGAACTAGTCAGCTGGAACGACATAGGCTTTTGCTGTGGTATGCTTGGTAACGAGGCTATGGAGTTGTTCGTCAGAGGAGACTATAAAATCTCAGCAAGCAAGCTCTTCCTGCCACTGATACTGGACCACATAGCCAAGAGAGGTGTGGAGTGAAGAAGCCAGAGCCAATGCAATATATCCCGACACTACAGTGGTGTGTAAGCTATAAAGGCCGACGTAATGGCTACTCAGAAAAGGCCCCATATGTTTCATGGGGAATGATAGCAAACTCATGTGGGATGGGCGAACAACATTGCTCTGACGAGTACTTCCGACAAGGACAAAAGGTTGACGCAGCAGAGTTTTTCTTTCCGTTAATAGTAGAGCACTTAAACAAGACAGTGTTAGACACAGACAATACACAAGAGAGTAATTAAGATGGTACTACCAAAGACATCTATGTACTACATAGACAGTGAGTATATAGTGTCACAGTATAGACACCATTGTACTGAGGAAGTATTCAGAAGAGCATGTAATGTAATGCTCCATCGAATGAAGGAAGGAATAACTGTAGCGGATGCTGAAGAAGTATTCTTAGAAGCTATGATTAAGTTGAATAATAAATAATACATTTACATAATTATGTATACCAAGATTTTGGGTGTTTTGTTACATGAATTTGTAAATATATTTTAAGGAGTGGGTATGGCCACAACAGTTTTTAACAACAGTGTGCTCACTAACTACTACTCGAAAGAGCAGAGGCTTATGCTATTTGCATGGGCTATTAGGGTGGCCATGGCTGACAAAGGTAACGGAGACATGGGTGTCAACGGCAATGTAGTGTGGCGTAAGTACATGATTACTTATTGTCCTCATCCGTTATCAGACTTCTTTAGGGCATTGCCTGATGGCTACTCTGTTGATTGGGAAGCCAGTATCAATCGAACTGGTTCAGTATTACTGGAAACAATTACTTCTTACACAGGAGATATGGCATGAACACCAACAAAGTTGTGAAGGTACAACCAAGTCAACTGCCAGCAATGGCACAAGCCTTAGTCAAGGCATGCGGGGTGAAGGAGCCGGAGGCCACCAAAGCTAAGTACCGGTGGTCAGTGAAGAACACAATAGTAACTAAGTAATCAGGAGGTGGTGTATGTTCAGTGATAAGGTGATGGCCGAAGCCATCGCAAGGCTTAAGGCCCAGAGCAAGGCTGAGACTGCAAGGTTCGTGATGATTGCGGAAGATGGCAGGATGGTTAACGGGGGCACTGCCTGCCATGGTAGGCTGTCCTCTGATGAGGCTGCCCTTGCCAAGAGGGTTGGTGTTGTTACTTGCACACAGCAATTGTCTCAGAGCAAGTGCCTCATCAGCAAGAACCCCAAGTACAAGAGGGCATACCTCGACTACCTGATGAACAGGAGCCCATACCAAAGCGCCTTCCTGAGCAAGGACGTTGATGTGTGCCTTGAGCAAGACGCCATTGCCATCACTGGACATGTGCCCTCCAACCTGATGGCCGGAGCATGTGTAGCTACAAGGTCTGTGTGGGAACGTGCTGGTGGGTTGGTGTACATCTTCTGCGAACTCAACCAGCGCGGCGTGCCAGAGGATGTAGCCTTCATGCTTGCACAGACAGCTACCATCTCCAGTGGCGACGAAGGCAGGACCATTCGCTGGAACAGAAACAGCGAAGACCATCACCCCTTCTGCCCGTTACCATTCACTTGGGAGTGTTTGAAGAACTTCCTGACACACACGCCAGCCCAGCCCAACAAAACTTGGGCCGAAAGCAGTAACTACCGTGGGCTGAACAAACTGTTCTTGTCGTACCCCGAGGGGCAGTCGAACAAGAGGGCAGGCGAGGTGATGAAGTTCATCATTGATGGGTATGCTGGTAAGAGTGAGGTGGTTACAAACAACAACCCATTCCCACGGCCTGCCCCGCCTACGAGCAACACACCTGGCATCTTCGAGAAGGCCGAGGTTGCTGTAGAAAACATGGCGAAGTTTGCCATTGAAAAACTTATCCCCAAAATTAAGCAGGAGACTGGCGTATGAGAAAAGTATACATCGTAGGTATGGCATTCGTAGGTCTCTTCGAGTCGTTGTTCCGTAAGCAAGGTGGCTGGGAGGTTGTATCCACCCCCGAAGAAGCAGAGTTCCTCCAGTTCACCGGAGGTGCTGACATCAACCCAATGTTGTATGGTGACCAGCCCCACCCCACTACCTCATACAGTGTGGCCAGGGACAGGATGGAAGTGGACATGTACAATGCCTGGGTCGGTAAGAAGAAGATGCTAGGCGTATGCCGTGGCCTCCAGCTCTTCGCTGCTCTCAACGACGGCAAGCTGTATCAAGATGTGGATGGCCATGGCAACGGCAATCACGTAGTCACTGACTTGTCCACTGGCCTGCGGCACATCGTTAGTAGTGTGCACCACCAGATGGTGCGTAACACCCATGTCAAGAAAGGTGCAGTCATTATTGCCATTGCCAGCGAGTCAAGGGACAAGAAATACATGATCAATGGCGTGGAGCAAAGCCATGGCAGGGGCTTCGGGGACATCGAGGCAATGTACTACCCCGATACGCAGTCCCTCGGCGTCCAGTTCCACCCCGAGTTTGGCCCCAAGTCCTGCACTGACTATTACTTCGAGCTGATTGACAGGGAGTTCCCGGAGCTTGCCGATGACAGGGCGTGAAGAATTCGATAAAGCGTTTCCGTTGCCAGTTCTCTACCAAATTGAACAGCGCCAAATATCAGGAGGGGACTCCTTTTACCCGTGGAGAGAGTGCACAAAAGAAACCTATGAATGGGCAAAATTGCACCCCATAAGTGGCGAATGGCAGTACAAATCAAGAGCTTTGTACGGACACCCGCATGAAGGAGTGGCAATTGTGCCGGTGGAGAGATTGACCGCTGAGTGGGCGAACAAAAACGTAGTTGTGCCGCCTGAAGTAAAGGGGCGCGTTATGTCTGAAATGTTCTGGCGCGGAGTGTATGCCATGCTCGCCGCCGCAAAGGAGAAAGGAGAATGAGGCTTCAGGTTGGCCGATTGGACAAGCTTCCGCACTACGCAGTGATAGGAGAAAAAACTTATTTTTATGTGTGGGTATGCGAGGAAGGGCATGGAAGCTCAAGCAAATGGATTAAAGGGAATGAGGCGTTTCAGTTGTCGAATAAGCTGCTCAACCTATTCAAGAAAGACAAAGCTGCATTTGTATCATTGGTGAAACAAATCCATAAGGAGCAAAGCAAATGAGCATTAAGCCTGTTGCAATGATTCCGGAAAATGAAATGCAATGCCTGATAGATGGGCATACGGCCATCGTTATTCCGGTAGGCGATGCACTGCCGGACGAAGTTTGCACATTGCTCTACGCCATCCCCGACACGCACAGGGTTGTGCCGGTGGAGCTGCTAAAGCAAATAGCTGTCCGGTCGCCCACTACCGGACTCGCGTGGGATAAAGAACTGCGCGCAATCATCGAGGACAAGCCATGAGCGAGTACCACCCAATGGACAACTTGTTTTTAAAGAAGTTGTACAACAAATATGTCGAACAACAAACCTTAGCTCACCAAGGACATATCTCTTGGGGCAGTTGGGCTTTGTACAACGACACGCCGGAGCTGAAAGCTAGGTGGCTTAAGAAAAAAGAAGCAAAGCAAGACAAAGAACTTACCCGCATAGGAAACCTCACTCTAAAAGAAGCAGTCACTGAAATTCTGGATAGCCCTGAGCTCCTTGCGGACTCATACTACAAGGAGTTAGGCGAGGCCTATAGGAAGAGAGTTGCCGAATTGCTGTGGGGCAAATAATGTTACACAACCAACAGGAGATAAACGATGGCCGTATTACTTCGAAGGCGTAAGCTTGGCAACACCAGTTGCCGGGAGATTGCTACATTCTTGGGGCGCCTTGGCAGCCCTGTCACCGTGGTCCGCAATGACCGCCCACTCCCCAATGGCCATGACCTGCTCATCCGTTGGGGCTGCACCTCGGAGGTGCCCATCCGCAATGTGTTGAATACAACAGCAGCCATTCACCAAGTGAATGACAAGCTGGGGTTCAGACGGACGTTGCAAGAGGCAAGGTTGTGCCCCCCGACATGGTTCAATTATCAAGAGACACAGGACGACAACGACGGAGCTAACGAGGGCAGGGACTTCCCGCTAATTGTGCGGCCTGATCGTCATGCACAAGGTCGTCGCCTCCACGTGTGCAATAATTGGGCAGAACTACAAGCAGCCTGCCGTCGTTATCCACGACACTACATCTCCAAGCTCATCAACAAGGTTGCCGAGTACCGTGTGTTCGTGGTGAGCGGGCGTGCCGTAGCCGTGGCCAAGAAAACCCCTGGCAATCCGCAAGATGTAGCGTGGAACGTAGCACGTGGTGGTCGCTTCGACAACGTGGACTGGGGCGATTGGCCGCTCAAGGCTGTCAAGACTTCCATCGAAGCCTTCAACCTTTCCACCCTGGACTTCGGCGGTGTTGATGTGATGGTCGATGGCGATGGCAATTGCTATGTGCTGGAGATCAACTCAGCACCATCACTCACCAGCCCCTACCGTCAGGAGTGTATGGCCAAGGGCCTGCACTATGCACTGACACGTGGCAAGGAACGCATCCCATTGGTCGAGGCACGTGGTGGTTGGAGGAAATTTGCCCACCCTGCTATCTCTGATCAAGCGTTGATTCCTTGATTGATCACGAGGATTTAACTAGCAACCTGTCTTATGACCAATCTTTCTCATCGACTGGCTTGGTTCTACATGACGGGCCGCTGGCCTGCCAATGATATAGACCACATCAATGGTGATAGAGCAGACAATCGTTGGGAGAATCTGAGAGAGGCCACACGATCCCAAAACCTTCGTAATCAGAAGGTCAGGTTGAATAGTAAGAGTGGTTATAAGGGAGTGACTTGGGATACAGAGAGACAAAAGTGGCTGTTACAAGTTGACCATAAATACATTGGCAGATTTGACAACATTGAAGAGGCTGTCAAATCATCAGAAGATTATAGGAGAGAATACCATGCTGATTTTGCAAAGGTTTAACATCCACCCCGCAGTTTGTGCTGATGCACAGATGGTGCGCAATGCTTAGAACAAATGACATGCCCGGTTGTTGTACAATGAAAGTGCTGTCTGGTTTTGGCAATACCCACACTACACTGACCAATCGTGACAGGGTGACAACTCGCCAAGAGTTGGTGGCCGAGCTGCGCCAGATTGAAACAACCCTCAGGGAAAGCGGCAACGCTACCATCCTCGCCACCATCAACAGTGAGCAGACACTGGCAGCTGAGGCTCTTGTCGAAGCAGGCTATGCTCATTCCAAGTGGCACAAGAAAGGCCGTCATCCCGAGACACAAGTAAGGCTGTACTACCGCCGACTCATCCGGGAATAACCTCAACTTAACCAAGCAACTTAATACAGGAGGTACTCACCATCTGCGGACTAGTGGGTATGGCAGGCAATCTTACTGCCACAGAAGAAAGGGCATTTAAACAAATGCTTGAGTTCGATACCATCAGGGGTTCGGATTCAACAGGTGTTTATGTTGTCCCCCGTCACATAGGCCAGCACACCAAACCGAAATTGGTTAAGGCTGTTGGCACTCCATGGGATTTGTACAAGACTGATGGGTGGAAGAACGCCCTTGCTGGTCAGAACAAAGTCCTCATAGGCCATAACAGGGCAGCCACTCGTGGCTTTGTCACTGAAGAAAATGCCCACCCATTCGACTTCGGTGTCGTGGTTGGTGCACATAATGGCACACTTCAAAATCAAACACTGCTCGACAAGGACAGGGAGTGGGCAGTAGATAGTCAAGCTATCTTCCACCACATGTCCCTGCATGGGCCGAAAGAAACCATCGAGAAAATTCATGGGGCCTTTGCCCTCACGTGGTACAATACAGTGGATAACACACTTAACGTGTGTCGTAACAAAGAGAGACCACTTGTATTCACCTTCTCTGAAGACGGCAAGACTTTGTTCTGGGCCAGCGAAGCGTGGATGCTTTCAGTAGCATTGTCACGCTGTGGCATCAAACACAAAGAGCTTCTCATCTTTGCAGAGAACGTGCACTATTGTTTCGATCTTTCTGCTACAAAGATAGAGGAGTTGCCGAAAGCAAGGGCGGTCAAGTATGCCGAGTACGTACCACCTCCTGTCACTTCTTACTATCAGGGACGTCGCAACTGGCCTGGCTACTACGACGAAGACGATGGCTGGCACAACCACAACAGGAGGACGACCCCCGTAGGGACACCTCCTCCGTTTCGTAGGGGCACCGACAACAACGTCTTTGCCCTCCCACCCCCCAAGAAAGTCTTGGCTCCAAAAACTACTGGGGGGCTGATAGAGTTTGTAATCACCCAAATAAACCCAAGGAGTTCTGTCAATCCAATGGCGTACATTGCTGGCCATGTTAAGGGTGATGTCGGTGCTCCGGTACGGTGCTACCCTGTGGAGAACGGGTCGGATTGGAAGATGCTGGCCAAGCTAGGAGATACCTTCCGTGGTAAGGTGAAGAGCGAGTCGTCTTACTTCTTGATAGACCTTCGTACTATTTTCCCGGTGGGGAAAGAGATAAAGGTAGTGAGGGTAAATGATTTGGAGTTTGAAGACGAGAAGAACACCACACCAGAAGTGTACCCAGTAGGTAGTCGTGGTGCCAAGACAAACAGGAAAGGCTTTGCAGAGTGGACTAAGAAGGGGTGTGCTATTTGCTCCTCTCCTGCGTCCATTGAAGATGCTAGTAAGTTGGTTTGGATTTTCGAAGACACAGATTTTATCTGTCATGGTTGCCAGTCTACAGAGATTGGTAAAGAGTATTGTTCTATTAGCGGAGGAGTGTGCGTATGAAGATGTTGCCGTTGACCGTTGGTTGTGATCCAGAAGGTTTCCTGCTCAACAAGAAGACAGGTAAGTTCGTGTCTGCCCATGGTATCATCCCAGGTACCAAGAGCAATCCCCACCCAGTGCCTAATGGTGCTGTGCAGGTGGATGGTATGGCTGCGGAGTTCAACATCTCCCCTGCCAGCACCCGTCAGCAGTTCGTCGACAACACAGTGAGTGTCATCAGCTCACTCAAGGCAATGCTTCCGAAGGATGTTGAGCTGGCCTTCGTCCCCACTGCTGTGTTCTCTGCCGAAGTGTGGGCAGCCATGCCCGAAGAAGCCAAGGAACTGGGTTGCGACCCTGACTTCAATGCCTACACTGGCCTCGTGAACCCACGGCCTGATGGCAATCGTGACTTCCGCACAGCGGCTGGCCACATCCACCTCGGCTGGACCGAGGGCATGGACATCAATGACCCGAGCCATATCGAAGCCTGTCGTATGTTGTCCAAGCAACTCGACTACTACCTGGGCCTGCCCTCCCTGCTGATTGACCCGGACCCTACTCGCCGTAGCATGTACGGCAAGGCTGGTTGCTTCCGTGTCAAGCCTTACGGCATGGAGTACCGCACTCCTTCCAACGTCTGGGTGAATGATCCAGAGATGATGGCGTGGGTGTACGACAGGGCCAAGGAAGCCTTTGATTCGTTGATGGCGGGCAATGACATGTACGACATGTACAAGGACTATGCCCGCATCTTGATTGACGAGCAGTACAACAAGCCCAAGCCCACTATCAAGGACATCCGAGAAGTCAAGGCTGTTACCAAACTGGGCCTTGGTATTGAGCTGCCCCCACGTCAATTCATCAAAGGCTAACCATGAAAAGTATTTATGGCAGGGACTACGGGTATGCCGACACAAGGCTCCGTGACTCAATCGTCATGCACAAGGGCATCCCTGTGTTTGTTAATGGCGTGTTGGGCGACGGGCTGTGTGACGTATACCCGCTGAAGGGTGGCCGTAGTAAGTCATACATGGCCAAGCTGGATGAGCTTGACGTCAAGCCAGTGAAGCTGGGCTACATTAACTTCAAGGGCAGGTCATGTTACGTGATGCGTATGCCGAAGCGTCGTGACTGGAAGCAGGGCCTTCGTGGCTCTAACATCACTAGCATTGGCGTGGACACAGACATCCACTCCATCCCGATGGATGAGTGGGAGCGAGTGATCCTTGGCAACTACCCATCCTTCCAGTCATGTGTCCGTGGTGTGTCCAGCACCGCAGTATCTATGGCTTGGAACAGGCGATGGTGTGTCAAGCAAGACCTCAGCCTGTGGTACAAAGAGGAGAAAGTCGGAGAGGTAGTTGACGGCAAGCCGTTGCTGTCTCAAGACTACCAGCACCTTAATGAATGTTTGAGGGAGAGTATGTGATGCTTGTAAAGAACGTGTTTAAATTGCCCCCGCAGAAGCTTACCGAAGGTGAGGTCGGTATCGAGGTGGAAGTTGAGGGCAGGCAGCTGCCCAAGACCGACAAGAGGTATTGGCTCATGACCCAAGATGGCAGCCTCAAAGCAGAGGAGGCCGTAGAGTATGTGCTTGCACGGCCAATGTCCGTAGAGGACGCCTCCGCTGCTCTTCAGTACCTAGACGAGAGCTACTCTAAGTCCGGGTCTACGGTGGATGATTCAGTGAGGGCTGGTGTGCATGTGCATGTGAATGTGCAGAACATGAACATCCCCCAACTGTACTCGTTCATCACCCTCTACCTCATCCTTGAGGGGCTGCTGGTTCGTTGGTGTGGCGAGTCAAGAGAGGGCAACCTCTTTTGCCTCCGCTCCTACGATGCTGAGTGGCTCCCCAAGGTGTTGACCAAAGCCATCCGCACACTGGACTTCCAACGCCTGTTCACAAACGATGACATCAGGTATGCTTCCGTCAACGTCAAGGCATTGGCAGAGCATGGCAGCCTGGAGTTTCGATCTATGCGTGGCACTAGAGACTTGTCTCTGGTGGATGTATGGATGCGTATGCTGCACAGGATCAAGACCAAGAGCCTTGAGTTCGAAGACCCCATTGATGTAATCACTGGGTTCTCCGGGGCAGACAAGAGGGATTTTGTCACCAATGTAATGGGCAGTGTGTATGGCAAGTTGCTGTTGTCCGTCGACAACTCCGACGAGTTGTTGTTTGAGGGCATGCGATCAGCACAAGATATTGCCTACGCCACCAAGAACTGGGGGTCGCTGAGAACTTTGGGCAGTAGCAACCCGTTTAAGCAGGGCGAGATTTCCGTAAGGCCTGACCCGTTTGATGTGAACAATGCTGTTCGTCCCCGTGCTGGCGGACCTAGGCCCACAGCAGTCAGACCAGATTTTGTTGAGGTTGATAGGGCAGAAGCCGCCCCAATGTTTCACATGGACCCACGTGTGAACGCAGCATTGGAAAGGATACAAAGGAATGGGAGAGGAGAGGCAGGAGTTACACGGCAAGTTAATTGGGACACAGTTATAGGTCAACAAGCTGATATGCATATTGTGGCCGGGGGAAATAATTGGGTAAATGGTCCTGCCCCAAGACCAGCAGCGGTACCACCACAAAGAGGTAGATAAGTTTTATGGGCACATGCGTTTGCAAATTGCCACACAAGACAGACAAGTGTAATAGCAGTGACGGACTACAAGTGTTTGAGAACGAAGATGGTAGCCTTAGTGGCTACTGTTTTGTTTGTAAGACATACGTACCTGATCCGATGGGCACCGGAGCTACGGTTAAAGACATTCCCGCCAAGTCTGTAATCACTAAGACTAAGGAAGAAATAATCGAAGAGATGGAGTTCATCCACACACTGCTGCCCATGAACTTACCCAGCCGCAAGCTGTCAGCCAAGATGCTTGATGCTTATGGCATTAAGGTGGGTGTTAGTGAGGAGGATGGCACTACCCCCACCTTTGCTTATTTCCCATACACCAAGAAGGGCGCCATTGTCAAGTACAAGGTTAAGCACTTGCCCAGTGGCAAGGTGTGGTCTGTTGGCGTAAGTAATGATGTTGACTTGTTTGGTTGGGAAAGGGCCAAGGCCTCTGGCTCCAAGAAGCTTGTCATCACCGAGGGTGAGTTCGATGCACCGGCACTGACCAAGATCATGGACTTGTATACCAAGGAGCAGTATGCAGACCATCTTCCAGCCATATGCTCCATACCCAACGGAGCTGGTGCTGCTGCTAAAGACCTTGGCAGGCTACTCCCTGAGATACGTAAGTACTTCAGGCCCTCCGACATATACCTGTGCTTCGACATGGACGAGGCAGGTCAGGAAGCTACCAAAGAAGTGTGCAAGATTATCCCCGGTGCGAAGGTGGTCAACCTGCCAGCCAAGGATGCTAACGATTGCTTGTTACAAGGCAAGAGCAAGGCAGCACATGCTGCTGTTGTGTTCCGTGGAGAAGAGGCCAAGAACACTAGCATAGTGTGGGGCAGTGCCGTGCACGAGGCAGCAAAGAAGCCAGCAGTGCGTGGTTACTCATGGCCCTGGAAACACGTTGACGACGCCACCAAGGGCATTAGGCTTGGTGAGACTATCTACATAGGGGCTGCCCCCAAGATGGGCAAGAGCGAGCTTGTAGACACCCTCGGCGCACACTTCATGAAGGAGCACGGCTGGAAGGTGTTGATGGCCAAACCTGAGCAGGCTAACGTGATGACCTACAAACGAGTTGCTGGCAAGTTGGTGGGTAAGTTCTTCCATGACCCAGACAAAGACTTCGATGACGAAGCATACGAGAGGGCTGGTTTGATATTGAAGGACCACTTGGCTATGCTCAATCTATATCAACACCTTGGCTTTGAGACGTTGAAGAACGACATCTATGCAGCAGCTAACGCTGGCTGTAAAGCTGTGTTCATTGACCCCATCACCAACCTTGTTAACGGCCTTGAGTCCGCACAGCAGAATACCAAGCTGCAAGAAATTGCACAGGAGTTGTCTGCCATGTCTCTTGACCTTAACATAGTGAGTCTGATCTTCTGTCACCTCCGCAATCCAGACGCTGGCCCTCCCCATGAGAGGGGCGGTAAAGTGGAGAGCAACCAGTTCTCAGGCAGCAGGGCCATGGCCCGTTCATGCAACTTGATGTTCGGACTTGAGGGCAACAGAGACCCGTCATTATCAGCAGAGGAACGTAATCAGCGTACGCTAGTTCTCCTAGAGGACAGGGAGTTTGGTAATGCTGGCAGGTTCCCCTTGTATTGGGACGACAAGACTGGCCTATTCAATGAGGTGAAAGAGTGATGGCAAACCAATCAGTGTACAGCTGCTACTTTTTAGAAGCCCATGCCGCTTACAAAGGCAATAGGAGAATGGGCACTGGCTTGGAACCACTACTAAGTAAATGGGAGGGGGTGGGAAACGACAAACTCTCGGAACACATCTTCAGTAAAAGTTTTCATATCTATAGGGGCGAAGAATTATTTTCGACAGATTTATTGGAGGTGTATCTTGAAGACTAGTTACTATGTGCAAAAAGCAATGGGGTATAAAGGCTACTTAGGGCATATGAATAACGGAGTGGAAAGGCACTGGGTTGGAAAGGTGTATGACGACCTTACAATTGTGCTGTATGAGAAAGGGCTGCGCCCTAATTTTTATAATGAGTTGTTACAAGACCCTTGTCTCGATAGTTTCATACCATGAAACACAGTTACTACCTCCAATTAGCCATGTCCGTTAAAGGAGGTACGGAAAATGCCGGCAGAAGGGTGTCTATTTTATGGGGGACTGCCCCGATGGATGATTTAACTTTTGCTCTTTTCAGAGCAGGGTGCCGTACAGATATGCCAAGCTCTGTTCTTCAATCTCCGTTACTTGACGAACATATAGTATGAGAACATGTTATGCCATACAAATGGCCATGGCCTCTAAAGGCAGTAAGACTGAGTATCTCCATTCGTACAGCGCAGAGATGTGTAATATCGTTAAACTCTGGGGGTAGGCCAACAGACAAGGTCACAAAATTTTGTGGGCAAAGTCACCAAAACCAGATTATGTTATTCACCCATCACAACTGTTGCAAGAAATCTTACCAGAGGAGTGGTTATGAAGAAAGGGTGCAGGATTATCATGTTCTCCATGGCTCTTAAGGGCAGGCACTTTGCAGGCCTTTCCACACGTACACTTTTGTCCCTAGAGAGTAGGTCAAGGATAGACAGCTTGACTAAAAAGGCGTGGCAACATTATTTGGATTGTTATTACGCAAGTAGTGACTTTCTGCAGTCCCCAAAATTCAATTCAATACTAGTCCGTGATGCCCTTGTTTAAGTGGCAACAAGGCCGACAGGCTGGTGGTTATTTGAAGATGCTGTTGCTAACTAGCTGGTGGCCAATTCCGTTTGACGTATACCTGCTTAAGTACCCAACAGGTACTAACATACCTGAACACACCGATGTAGTACATGGAGCCAGACACTGCAGACTTAACATCATACTCAGGAAAGGAGGGGGCGGCGTGTTCTCTTGTGAGAAGTGTATCATTAACACTAGCAGGATAGTGCTGTTCAGGCCAGACATTAACAAACACAGCGTCTCCCCAATAACCAAAGGAAGTAGAATTGTGCTATCAATCGGGTGGCTCCTCTCATGAAGAAATTGATAGTGGCTTTATTAGTATTAGCCTTACTAATACCATCAAAGAGTGAGGCGCAAGGTGCCCTGTGGGTAGGTGGTGTTGATGTATACCTCAACCCATCAGGTTACTCAGGTGATATTAGTAAGCTTGAAGAGTGGGTTAAGTATGGGGTGTGGTCTTGGTCCGACAGGACGGGGATAAAGTCTAGCTACAAAGGAATCACCCCAGTTAGTGGCGATGTCCCTGTGGGCTCCGTCGTAGTGGTGTTCAAAGATATGATGTGGTTCTACGAAGAGCAAGGCAGCTTCTTCGTGCTAGGCACAGCAACTAAATGGACTAACCTCGTGTCTGCCCAGAACGTGGGGGCCACCATAAGAATTAACTCTACTTTGTTCGGCACACATAAGTGCGGACAAATGACAATTGTGCATGAACTTGGTCATGTGTATGGCAAGATGACACACTCAGCAAATATGTTTGATGTCATGTACCCATCTGGGGCACCAGATTGTAGGTATGCACTATCACATAACGATATAGCTAGCGTAGGCATGGCAGACAATAGTGGTTGGGCTGAACTAACCAGAGAGAATGATGTGTATATACCATCATTCAATGGCATGTCCGGTCTGCTGGAGTACCAAGGAGATTATAAGTGGGAGCTAACCCAGTATTCAACTAGCTCTGGTAGTAAGGACAGTGTTGTGAGGTCTGGTGAAGGTGCGTTGTTGCCAATAGTTAAGGGGCCACACTCTGAGTGGCGAGTTGTATTAGGGAATACAGGGGGTGATGAGTGGGTGTTGATAAACGCAGAGTGAATGATGAGCTGGAGAAATTCATTATGGTAAATCTTTTGCGTGATGGCTCTGGGAACATCAAATGCCAAGCAGACGATCTCCGCGCCCTGTTCGATGGCAAGGTGCTGGTGCCGGTGGAGGCTACAAGGCAAGCATGGGCTATAACGCACATCCCGATCCCGAACGAAGTCAAAGGCCGAGTAATGTCCGAAATGTTTTGGCGTGGAGTGTATGATTGTCAGCTTGCCATGCTCGCCGCCTCACAGGAGCAGGGGAAATGAGCACACAATACAACGACGAAATAACTATGGAGTTTGCACGACAGGACGATTGCTTGGACAAGATGACTCCATCCGACTTGAGGCGGATAGTTGGCGAGCGCGACCGGCTTAGAGCCGCCACCGCCCTGCAAGCTGAGAGGGTGAGGGAGCTGGAGGAGGCGCTTAAGGCAATCGTGAATCCAATACTGTACTTGCGAAAAGAGGCAGACCTAGATGGCGACATACTGAATGGTGCAGTCTCAGTTGAGCTGTCAAAGGATGCGAAATTCTTGAAGTCAATCGCACAGCAAGCACTAGGCGCCACGGCGCGGGAGGGTTGAAATGATGACAATACTCGAACAAATCAAGGCCGCCGAAAAGGCCATTGCAAGCCTGCCAGATTGGGCAAAGAAAAATCTGCATTGGGATGGCGGGGACAATAATCCGAACAGGGCGATCAAGGAGCATAAACATGTTTGAAAGTTTATTTAAGGCAGCAGTAGGTGTGGTAGTAGAGTTGCCAGTGTCCGTAGTTGCAGATGTGGCTACACTAGGTGGGTCTATGACAGACAAAGATCGTCCACACACAATCTCCACACTAGAAAAGATTGTGGATAACATTGGTGATTCCACGGAGCCTAGGTGATAGTCTCCCATTCACTAGACAACCTAGAAGAATTGATTGACATACTGGGCACAACAACCCAAGCCACTCTCCTTTGTGGAGACGACGGAGTATGGGAAATTTCTTACATAGCAGAGGAGCTTGACGATGAAGACGATACAGCTGAGGAATGAAACCGTGCTGGCCCACTACTCGAAGAACTTCGACCAGCTCTGCAAGCAGCTTGAGCGTAAGGCCAATGGCTGGCACAACGCTGAGGACATTGTTCAGGAAGCATACTACCGTGCACTCAAACACTTCGATTCCTTGTGTGAAGTTAAGGGCAGCTTTGATGCATGGTTCCCCGCCATCCTAGGCAACTGTCTCCGCTCACACCTCGCCATTGAGCGACTCAAGGGTGCTTGTATTGTGAATGACGAGGCCCAGATGGAGGTGCCAGTGGATGGTGTGCAGGAAGATGTGTTGTCCACAGCCCAGATACGTTGTCTTGTGACAAGTAAGGTGGGGGTGGTTAGGGATGTACTGCTGTTATACTTCTTCGAGGGGCACACAGCTGGTGAAATATCTAAGCTGGTGCCGTTGACAACCAATGCTGTCAGGCAAACAATATTCAGGTTTAAGCAAGAAGTCAGGGAGGCTAGTCAGTAATGCCAGCACCAGCAGGGTTGATACGTATAGCTATGCGTCGTAAGGGTGTGCGAAAAGAGGATATTAGTTTTATAAACGTGCCGCTAAAATTTTACTACCCTGGCGTGGCAATATGTCCCCACTTCAAGCACTGGCACTTTAGAAAAGTAGTTGCCTTCTTTGGGAGCACAGCCATACCGGAGGTTGACTAGGTGGTCTTGCTCAACTGGCTTAATAGACAACTCGATAAGTTTGTCAAGCTTGTGCTTCCTAGGTACATAGGACTTCCTGAAAAAGAAGGTATTCTGCACATATACATGCAGGCCAAAGGAGCCCATAAGCACGAAGTTGATGTTAAGTGGAAGGGTGCAGAGCGTCCTCGTGTCAGGGCTGGGTGTGTTATTGAGGAAAAGATGTTGTACAAATCCAACAACCTGCCCGAGGGATATTATTACAATAAAGCTTGCGACAAAATTATTGACAAACTAGGAGACATACTTTGGCTAGAATAGTAGTTACACCAGAAGAGCTGTACATCAAACACCTATGCGCTTTTAAAGGCAGAGTGCATGACGAGAACGCACGATGGTTCTACGGAGACACTAAAGTTGGTAATAAGTATACCGCCTACCCGATGATCCACGACAATTCAAACAGAGCCCTTAAAACTAGGATAAACAGTTTCTCTAAAACAATGGTAGAGAAGCATGGCCTCTAAGTTTAAAAGAGACCTTACTTTAGAGGGACTAGTCACAATGAAGGGGTCCAGGTACGGGGCATACCCCATGCGTTATTGGGACACCCCCGGCATGGCTAATTCAGTTGATGCGGTCTGGCAGCTGATGCAGTTTGAAAAAGAAAAGGCGCTCTCGTTGTCCGAAGTAATAGAGGGTTACTTAGATTATGAGAAATTTAAAGGTATTTGATATTGAGGCTGATGGCCTCAAGCCTACCAAGATACACTGCCTCTCTACTAACAGGAACGGCAAGCCAGTAAGCACCACAAGCTACGCAACCATAGCCAAGTTTGTCTCCGACCCCAATTGCTATTTGATTGGGCACAACATCATTAGGTATGACATACCCGTGATAGAGAAGCTGGTAGGTTGCAAGGTGCAGCCCAAGCTCATCGACACCCTTGCTATTAGCTGGTATCTACAACCCAATAGGCACAGCCATGGCTTGGCCTCCTACGGTGTAGAGTATGGCATGCTTAAGAAAGAGATAGAGGACTGGGAAGGACTGTCTATTGAAGAGTATATGGAGAGGTGCAATAGGGACGTAGAGATAAACACACGTCTCTGGGAAGAACAGTATGCACACCTACTTGCCATCTATGGTGACGACGACAGTGTGTTCAAGTTCCTTGACTACCTCTCCTTCAAGATGGACTGTGCTAAGGAGCAAGAGCGTAGCGGCTGGAAGCTTGACGTGCCAATGGCCCTAGAAGGCCAGCAAACCCTCTACAAGGAACAACAGGAAAAGATTAATGCCCTAGCAGCGGCCATGCCTGACGTTCCTGTAATCACCGTTAGAAGCCGCCCAAAGAAGTGCTTCCTTCAGAATGGCCAGCCCTCTGCATTTGGTGAGGCTTGGTTCTCTTTGCTCGATGAGCGTGGATTACCAAGAGACTACGATGGCACAGTGGAAGTAGTCACTGCCCACAAGCCGGGCAACCCCTCTTCCCACATACAGATAAAGGATTGGCTTTTCTCATGTGGCTGGGAGCCTGACGAGTTTAAGCATGTGCCTAAGGAAGGCGGTGGCACCAGGAAGATACCACAGATAAACAAGCAGACCCCCGGTGAGGTTGGTGTTACCGAAAGCATCAAGAGGCTTTACGACAAGCACCCAGAGCTTGAGGTGTTGGACGGGCTATCAGTCATTACACACAGGCTAAGCATCCTCAATGGATTCTTAGAGGAAGTGGATGACGAAGGCTTCATCAAAGCTGAGATACAGGGGCTCACCAACACACTTCGGTTCAAGCATGCTGTCATCGTCAACCTTCCCGGTATAGACAAACCATATGGCAGTCTTATACGTGGCTGTCTTATAGCACCAGAAGGTATGGAGCTATGCGGTTCAGACATGTCCTCGCTAGAGGATAGGTGCAAGCAACACTTCATCTGGGCATACGACCCCGACTATGTCATGGAGCAGATGGCCCCTGACTTTGACCCACACTTGGACTTGGCAGTGGCAGCTAAGGCCGTCACTCCAGATCAAGCTGCTCAGTACAAAGCAGGCATAAAAGAAATTATCAAGTTGATTAAGCCTATACGGCACATCTACAAGACAGTTAACTATGCCTGTGTGTACGGTGCTGGGGGGCCTAGGGTGGCCATAGCTGCTGGTGTGTCTCATACCAAGGGCAATCAACTTGTTGAGACGTATTGGAAACGTAACTGGGCCGTTAAGAAAGTTGCCGAGAATTGCAAGGTGAAGATGGTGCGTGGTGACAAGTGGTTGTACAACCCAGTGAGTGGGTTCTGGTACAGCCTGCGGTCAGAGAAAGATCGCTTCTCCACACTCTGTCAAGGCACAGGTGTTTATTGCTTTGACACCTGGGTTAAGAATTTTAGAAGACGTAGGCCCCAACTTACAGCACAGTTCCACGACGAAGTGGTGTTGTGCCATAAGAAGGGTATTAGAGAAAGGGTTGTTAAACTTTTGCAGGAGGCCATTCATGAAACAAACCTAGAGCTTAAACTTAACAGAGAGCTTGGTATTGACACACAGTTTGGTGACACGTACGCTTCGATACATTAACATAGGAGAGCTTAGTGATTAGGAAGTTGAATGAAATTCTTGTGGAGCAAGTAGAGAACGCATTGCTGGACGTACCACCGAAGGTGATTGTTGAAGGTATTGTGAACGAGGTTGGCTTGCTGGAAGTAGCAGAGCTGCTGCGTATCATTGCAGTAGAAAAAGGTTATACACTAACAATAGTAAGGAGAGGTTGAGTTGGGACTGAATGTAAAGAATGCTCCAGGTGGTAGTGGTGGTGGGTCTAAGGTTAAGCAACCACTGATTGAAGTGGGTGGCTACCCGGCCAGGGTTGTGCAAATCATCGACCTTGGCCTCCAGCCGCAGAGCTACCTTGGCGAGACCAAGGCACCATGCCGAGAGATTAACGTCACCTACGAACTCGTCGATGAGTTTTGTATTGACGAGAGGGGAGAGGTACAGGAGGACAAGCCCCGCTGGCTTTCCGAGAGGTTCACGCTTAAGAACCTCAAGGCAGAGAAGGCTAAGTCCACACTGCGTTACAATGCAATTGACCCTAACGGCAAATTTGACGGTGACTTCACCGCACTTATTGGGCAGCCGTGCATTGTTAACGTAGTACACAATGCTGGTTCAGGTAAGAACGCAGGCCAAGTGTACAATAACGTAGGCAGCATTTCTTCAGTGCGTCCAAAAGATGCAGACAAGATTGCTCCCCTCGTTAACGAGGCAGTTGTATTCCTCACTGATGATCCAGACATTGAGGTGTTCAATGCACTCCCCGAGTTCATGCGGGAGATCATCAAGAACAACCTTGAGTATCAGGGGTCTGTATTGCAGACAGCATTAGACGGAAAGCCTGCCTCCAAAGCACGGCTGAAAGCGGCAGAACCTGAACCTGAGGATGCGGAAGACGATGACCCAGACGATTGGAAGGATGACTAAGGGATTGAAGCCCCTTATAGATGGTGACCTCCTCACCTATGAAGTAGCCTTCGGTGTCCAACGAAAGGACGAAGATGGCACTCCTAGGATAAATAGCTTTGACAGTTGTGTAGACTTGTTCGAGCAAAAAGTGCGGGAGATATTGGGGGAGACGGAGGCCACAGAGCCTCCTGTCTTTTACCTTACTCTCGGTAAAGACCTCCTTAAAATCATCAACCGAAATAGGAAAGGACGCGGTGAAGGCCCCCTAGAGTGGAAACCAAACTTCAGGGAGGCAGCTGCTACCACGGCTAAGTACAAAGGCGGCAGGGACTCTGAGAAACCATTCCACTATCTTAACCTCATGGGCCACATGATGGCAAACTATGAGACTAAGATTGCAGTTGGAATGGAGGCCGATGATTTGATGAGCATAGATCAGACCAATGGTGGAAACGGCTACGAGACCATCATATGCAGCAGAGACAAAGACCTTCGCATTACGCCCGGCTGGCACTTCGGCTGGGTTTGTGGTGCGCAACCACAGTTCGGCCCGCAGCTAATCGACGAGCTGGGATTCCTTGAGCTGAGTGGTAAGGGTAAGTTGTCAGGCGGTGGTCTTAAATTCTTCTATGCTCAGCTGATAATGGGGGACAAGGTGGACAACGTACCAGGTATTCCTGGAGGTGGGCCTGCGCTGGCGCACAAGACATTGTCTGGGTGTGTTAATGAGGAGGAGTTGTTCCAAGCCACGGCCAGTCTGTATGAGAAAAAGATTGGCGAGAACTGGAGGGAATATTTCAAAGAGCAAGCCACGTTGCTGTGGATGTGTCGTGAACTGGATGAGCACAGCAACCCAATATCATACATCATGTATGACGAGAGGAGTAAATGACAATACTGTTTTGGTTGGTTGCCATAGTCAACCTTCTGGCGTCACTGCTGGTTGTAGTAGCTATGGATGTGTTTAACGAAGAAATGGAGCCAGCTGAAAGAAAGACGGCTATAGCCATAGCCACCTTTACATTAATCAATGGTGCCCTGTTGGCATCTGCAGCCACCAGCTAAGGAGAATGTATTGCTAGTACAAATCGTACTTGTAATCACCTCCATACTTGCCCTATACTTAGTGGGCAGTGAAGAAAGAGAGCAGCGAGCCTATGCAGGAATAGTAGGTATGGCGGGACAACCGCTATGGCTCCTCACTTCATACCAGACGGAGCAGTGGGGGGTGGCAGTAGTGTC
>Ga0172380_10001669_pt1 | contig 37855 bp, 37 predicted proteins | sample Leawe162metaG_FD_119747 | JGI IMG/M metagenome (GOLD analysis project Ga0172380, IMG submission 119747) | Leachate microbial communities from a municipal landfill in Southern Ontario, Canada - Leachate well 162 metaG | ecosystem: Engineered > Solid waste > Landfill > Unclassified | place...
AAAAAATTTTTCAAAAACCCTGCCGATTTGCTCTTCCGGTATCCCTACTCCATTATCCTTCACTTTGAATATGATATTCTTTTTTTTCTGGAAGATCATCACTTCCACCTTTCCTCCACTAGTTATATACTTGAACGCGTTACCAATCAAGTTATCCAAGACCAGTTTCACTTTTTCCGCGTCTCCCAAAGCATCCGGAAGGTCCTTTTCGATATCAGAACTCACGGTAATGTGACGAGAGCTATAAGTAGGAATGATTTCATCCAACATATCCTGCGTCAATTTCACAAGATCGAAATTTTGTTTCCGCAGGATTAGCCGGTCCTGATCAATCCTGGCGACATCCAAGAGGTCGTTCACCAAGCGGGTCATCCTCAAACTAAGTTTGGAGATATTTTTCATCTTTTCTATCTGCTTCTGACTCAAGCCCTTATTCAACTTGGTAAGCAGAAGCTCCGTCTCCCACCTGATAGCGGAAAGTGGGGTGCGCAATTGATGCGAGGCCACCGCCACAAACTCGCTTTTCATCCGATTTAAGTTAGCCATTTGCCCAACAAACCGACTGATTGAAGTGCCCGTGGAAAATATGATGGCCACCACCAAACACTCGGAAGCCACCAATACCTGCGGATTATCGTAATTTTTAGAAACAAAATATGTGGCCGCCATAATAATCATCGCCACAAATCCCATAATGATGAACAATGCTCCCGGTGTCTGCCAGATCTTGATTCCCAATTCATCCGCTTGTTTTTTCAAATTGAAATCATTGATGATTTTCATTTGCAAATTTTTATTTTAGTTTTTATATCTTATTTTTATTATACCATAAAAAAACAAAAAAATAGAGCCCTATTGTGTACGGACCCTATGCTCTCGGATACAAATTATTTTTATTCAAAAACAACCTCGCTTAAGCGTTTTTGGAACAGCTTATCCATCTCCAAGCTATGCGCGTGGTGGAAAAAGATCAAGGCCTCCGAGTCAGCCATAATTATACTGCCGTCTTCTTTGGTGCGTGGATCCCTAGCAATGCGTTCAGTCTGCCATTTTTCCAACCAACTTTCCAGAAAATCAAAGACCTTCCAATTGAAAAATTTTTCCATAATGCCTCTTGCCATCTTCGCTTTGCCGGCATCGCAAAGCGCTTTCAGTCCAATCATTTCTTCCGGATGAAAATTTATTTTAAATTTTTTTATCCAGTTATTCTTATGTTTAAACTCTGCAAAGATTATTTGTCCGAATAGCGGCACGATAAAAGAATATTCTGAGGCGGAAAAAATGTCCTGCAAACGACTTTCCAGCGAATCATCCGTCAAAAAACAATTGAGGCAGATTCGATCAGTAATTTTTCTGCCGTATCTTCTCTTGCCCATCAGGTGCACTAGCGCAGTTACAGCCGTACGGCCGAAAAAAATCCGCCCATGACGGATAACGACCAAAAGATCCAAGTCGCTGTTCTTACCGGCGTTTTTCATAGCCACCGTGCCCGTTACCGCTACCATCCGCACATATGGCAGAAATCTGAGCCAAAAAATCACCCTTCTGATAATTTTAAACTTTTGTTGCGAGATTTTATTTTTCTCCAAGCGTTTCTCCACCAAGGACATCCGGCCGCGCAAAAAATAGAAACCTTGGAATTTTTCGATCCGTTCTTCCAATTCTTCGCCTTCCAATGCCCGAACGACCTCCCCCAGCCCGATCACATCCGACTCATTCTCTTCGCTCTCACGACCATCGGCACTGGTCAGATATTTCCAGACTTCAAAAGCCGTCATAGGATAATCTAGGATATCGTAGTAGATTATGGTGGAGAGGATATTTTTAGAGAGTTTAGTCAGCATGGCCTAGAATCATAACTTAAAATCCAAATTACAAATAACAAATGTCAAATAAAATCCAAATGAACAAATACTAAAATAAAATTTGTTTTTGATTTCGATATTTATTTGTCATTTGAAATTTGGATTTTGACATTTCTTTAGAGATATTTTCCTGTCCAGCTGCCTTTACATTTCTTGAGGCTGGCGGGCGGGCCGGCGTAGACGATTTCTCCTCCACCCTTGCCTCCCTCCGGTCCAAGGTCGATCACCCAATCGCCATAAGCGATCACGTCTGTGTTATGCTCCACCACCACCACTGAATTGCCTTTTTCCACCAACGCATCTAGGATCTTCAATAATTTTCTGACATCTTCAAAATGCAACCCGATTGTCGGCTCGTCTAATATATACAAAGTCTTGCCAGTCGATTTTCTGGCCAGCTCAGCCGCCAATTTTATCCGCTGCGCTTCCCCGCCGGACAGGTTGGTCGCGCTCTGCCCAAGCTTCAGATATCCCAAGCCCACTTCTTCCAGAGTCCGCAATTTTTCCACAATCAGTGGCGACTTATGGAAAAATTTCAAGGCATAAGAAACGCTCATATCCAAGACCGCGGCGATATCCACGCCTTGATACTCGATGTCCAGCGTTTTTTGATTGTAACGCAAGCCATTGCACGCTTCGCATTTGACATACATATCCGGCAAAAGATACATCTCAATCTTTTTCGTGCCGTCGCCCTGGCAACTTTCACACCGTCCGCCTTTCATATTGAAACTGAACCGGCTGGCATCATACCCGCGATTTTTCGCTTCTTCCGTCGCCGCAAAAAGTTCTCGGATATGTGAAAAAACTCCGGTGTAAGTAGCAGCGTTCGAGCGGGGCGTACGACCAATCGGCGATTGGTCGACATTGATCACTTTGTCTATCAAGTTCAGGCCGGTGATTTTTTTGTGCTTCCCCGCTTCCGCCTTGGCCCGGAAAAAATGCCGCGACAGCGCCACGGCCAAGATGTCTGAAACTAAAGTCGATTTGCCCGAACCAGACACTCCCGTAATAGAAACAAATCTTTCCAGTGGAATTTTGATATCGATATTTTTCAAATTATGTTCCTGTGCACCTAAAATCTCGATATATTTTTTAGCAACGGCGCGTACTTTTTTTCGCGTAGAAATTTTTTCCTGTCCGGACAAAAAGCGGGCTGTGGAAGTTTTGGATTTTTTAAGTTTCAAAATATCGCCTTCAAAAATAACTTCTCCGCCCTCAAGCCCCGCTCCAGGACCCATATCAATGATCCAATCGGCATTCTCGATGATATCACGGTCGTGTTCCACCACCACCAAAGAATTGCCGTTGTCCCGCAGAAATTTCATCGTCTCAATAAGTTTTTTAGTATCTCGACTGTGCAAACCGACTGACGGTTCGTCCAAGACATAAATGATGCCGGAGAGTTCCGAACCAATCTGGGTGGCCAAGCGGATGCGCTGGCCTTCCCCGCCGGACAATGATTCGGCCGAGCGGAAAAGTTCCAGATATTCCAGGCCGACATTTTTGAGCGCCGCCGCTTTCTGCGCCATATCTTTCACCAGCGGCCGGATGGTTTCTTTTTTCGAATCGGTCAGCGGCCAATTTTCAAATTCTTTCAAAAACTCCAAGAAGGCTTCAATATCCAGCTTGACGATATCCGAAATGGATCGGCCCATAACCGAAACAGCCGCATATTCTTTCTTAATCCGCTTGCCCTCACATTCCGAACAGACTTTCTGCAACATATATTTTTCAATCTCTTTCCGGAAAGTGACCGAGGTTGATTCATTATATTTCTTCTTGATGACGTCCACTACGCCGGAAAAGGTCATTTCCTGATTTTCATTTTTAAGCCCGAAAAGGACGATGGCCAGATTTTTTTCACTCAATTTCTTAATCGGATCATTAATGGAAAATCCTTTCTTTTTCCCGATTTCTTCCAGCTTGTATAGATAGTTACTCGTCCCGCCCGTCCGGCCGCCGGATTTGGACAGCGGCAAAATGGCCCCTTCCGCCAAAGACAGATTGCGGTTCGGAATAATCAGTTCCGCATCTACTTCTCTCACTACACCTAAGCCCGCACAATGGCTGCAGGCCCCTTCCGGACTGTTGAAAGAGAAATGCTTCGGCGTGATTTCCGGAATCTTGAAATAACAATTACTACAGACAAAGTCTTGATTGTAGATCCGGCTTTCTTCGTTGTCGATGCTGATGGCCATAAATCCCTTACCTAGACGGAAAGCCGTTTCGATTGAATCCATAATTCTTTCCCGATCCGGCGCTTTCTTCTTGAAAGTAATACGGTCCACCACGATTTCAATACTTTCCGCCAAAAAATCTTCCGAGGAAACCAACGCGTCCGCAATGAGCATAATTTTGCCGTTGATACGCGCTCTGGCATAACCCAATTGGCTGATGTTTTTCAAAATTTGCCCGGTATCTTTCCCGTCTTCTCGCAACCTAGCCAAGACTCCTAATTGGGTGTTGTCCGGCAATTCAAAAATTTCATCCAGAATTTCCGCGTTGCTTTTTTGCGTCATCGGCAAGCGGCAATGCGGACAGTACGGCGTCCCCACCTTGGCGAACATCACCCGCAGATAATCATAGATTTCTGTAATGGTCCCGACTGTCGAACGCGGACTCTTGCTGATACTTTTCTGGTCGATAGAAATGGTCGGACTCAAATTTTCAATCTTGTCCACGTCGGGTTTGCCGGAAATTTCCAAAAAGTGCCGCACATAGCTCGACATACTTTCCAAATAGCGTCTGTTGCCTTCGGCGTGCACCACGTCAAAGGCCAAGGAAGATTTTCCCGATCCCGAAAGCCCCGTCACCACCACCAACTTATCGCGCGGAATTTCCAGGCTGATGTTTTTCAAATTATTCACTCTTGCTCCGAAAATTTTGATTTTGTCCCGCTTAATAGGGGTGGGCTTGGTTTTTGGCATTGGATTTTTGAAGAAGTGTTATACTGATTAACGATTTTACACGAAAATTTCGGTTTTGTAAAGGGATGGGTTTTGAGGAGGGTTTTAGGGATATTATAAGAGTAAAAATCATTGTTATAGCACCGTTAATAAACTCAATAAAATATACTTTTTTTATTTTTTACATTTGACAAAATTCTCCCCCCCCCTGCTACACTAATTTTTCAGTTCTTAAACAATAAAATTAGACTTACAAAAGGAGGTGAGGCGTTTGATTGAAAAAAATTAGCTTAGAACCATCCAGAATTGATTGATTCGAACCTCAGAATAAAAAAGGACATAGGCAATGAAAAAATTCACACTACCGTTAACACTTTTAATTATTCTTCTTTCTATTGGCATATCATTTGCCGAAATGGTTTCTCTGCCTAAAACCGGACAGATCACCAGCTACGCTACCGGGGATGATGGAAATTTACAAGTCGGCACAACATGGCCTGAACCACGTTTCACGGACAATTCCAATGGGACTATTACTGATAATCTAACTGGAATGATGTGGACTAAGAATGCCGATCCAGTAGGCAGTGAGGTTTCTTGGCAAAACGCCTTAAATTACGTAACTGGTATGAATTCAGGCACATATTCCAACTACGGCCACACCGATTGGAGATTGCCAAATATCATTGAGCTATTGAGTCTCATTGATCATGAACATTCTTCTCCGGCACTTTCATCTAATCACCCATTCACTAACCTCAACAGCAATAACTATTATTGTTCTTCAACTGATGTTTCCTACTATTCCAACCACAATAGTATGTGGGTAATCATGTTTTTAGACGGCTCATTGGGTGCATCAAGTAAGGTCAGTAATATTTTTCGAGTCTGGCCGGTCAGAGGAGATTCAAATGGCGTCATCAGACTGCCCAAAACAGGACAGACTACCAGCTACGCTACCGGGGATGATGGAGATCTGCAAAAAGGCGTCGCTTGTCCAAATCCACGCTTTAATGATAATTCCGACGGAACCGTCAATGATAACTTCACTGGACTAATGTGGACCAAGCAGATATCTCTCGGATCCAATACATGGCAAAACGCCCTGAACCGCATTGCTGGTATGAATTCAGGCACATATTCCAATTACAGTTACACCGATTGGAGATTGCCAAATGTCAATGAAATCAGAAGCGTTATAAATCTGGGAGTGGGTGCTCCGGCCCTGATATCCGGCTATCCATTCACCAGCGTACCAGGAGCAGGAATTTGGTCATCAACCACCAGAGCCTCAAGTTCAGCTGCTGCTTGGTTCCCTGGTGTCTGGTATGGTGAAAAATACTATACTAATAAGACTAATGGCGAATCGACGTGGGCGGTGAGAACAATAGGGTTCAAGTGTACGAATGGAAGTTTTCTTAAAAGCGACGATGATCCAACGGGCGGAGAATGTGTTCCATATGTTCGTTACGAAACCGGCATACGCTGGTCGGATTTTAATGGTGATGCAGATACAACATTCCAGCAAGCAGTATCTCACGGATACCATACGGGGAGCACACCTAAAGTCTCAGCGATAATTGTGTTTGACAGATCGTCATTGCCAGATGTCGGCCATGTAGGCATTGTTTCTGCTATCAATGAAAATGACCCAAATGATATATGGATACAAGATTCAAACTGGTATAATAATGGCGTTGTCCATAATCATGAAATACCCGACATAACGCAGTACGATATCAAGGGATACATATACTGCAAACCATAACGACAATCTATAAGTAGCTTCATGAAAACAAAGGGCAGAGCTCAACAAGTTCTGCCCTAATTTTTTTATCCGTATGCTTTTTTATAATATTCCTCTTTCTATTTTACTTTCTGTGTCATAGCATTTGTCTACTATTCCACTTGGGAATTTATATGGTTCAATGACATTGCAAAGCGGAATGTCCTGACTGACCAAAACAACTTTCCATTCATTATTCAGCTTAACTGCCAAGAAATAGGGATTGCTGTGATTCTCAATTCCACCGAAAAGTATCGTTCCTTTAATATAATTTTTTATATTTTTGTCCACTCTTACATATAGAGCCTTGTTTGAATAAAATTCTGGTTGCCCAGAATTTTCTTTCTGGTAAGATATGTAAGCTTTTATTAATTCATTTTTATCTGCTTTAATAAATCCATTCTGATAGAATCTTTGCGGATTAGATGTGTCAACTAAAATGTTTTTTTCTGCGTCCCAACAATCAGGAGTCATATCTGGAGGAAAATTATATTTTTTAAAGTCTTGGCACGTTCCCCAGTAGCCGACATAGCTTATATTAACAAGTGTCCAATCATTGTCTGATTTGGCAGCAAACCAAATCCCTTCTGCGCTGTTGTGATATTGCGTTTGGTTGTTGTCATAAGTAAATCTTCCAATAGCATGATCCTCCTTGTTTGTTTCAACTGTTGCGGTGACGCTATATTTTTTAGTTTTCCAATCCGGCGCTTTTTTATATAATGCTTGCTTTATAACATCTTCTAAGCTCACGCCAGGCTGCATAGTAACAATAGGAAATTCTTCTTCCTGGGGAAGATTACTATTTGCAACTTTATTATCCAGGGTTATATTAGTTGATATTTTTTTAGAACCGTACGTCATTTGCGACTGTTCAATGCTTGGCTGATTTTTTTCATATCTCCACACAAACGCCCCAACCGTAACCGCAAAAATTACAATTATTATCACTCCTAGTTTTGTCTCAATTATTTGTTTCATTTTTATTTTTGAATTTTTATATCTATATTATACGAGAAAATTGATGAATTGTAAAATTGAAAATTATTTTACCTTATTTCCTCCTCGGCGGAGTCTCTCTTTTTGAACGAGCCAAAGCGAGTGAAAAAAGAGGACTCCGCCGTCCCCTAGCTCAGAGCAAGAAATCAACTTCATACATCCCGTTACCTGACGAGTAGTTAGCCGCACTGGAATATCTGTATTTTTCCGGCAGATCAGCTAACTGCCATTTCTCCGTGCAAGAGTTACGATGAATATAGTTCAGTTTTTCGATAAAGATATTTTCTGATTCAATAATTTTAGAATCATATCTGACTTCAAACACTTTGTGTTTAGAGCCTTTTTTATGATTGGCTTTCTGTTGGAATATTTCCAATAAATCATTTTTACTATCTCTTTCTAATAGATTAACAATACCATAGGCTAAAAATCTCTTAGCGTTCTGAATAAGTTTTGATATATTTGGAGATTGATTAGAAATATGCATCAGGATATGGATATGATTGGGCATAATCACATAGCCGTGGATTTTATTGTTATAATTTTCTTTGACGTAATCAAACCATTTATACACTAAGTTGCAATATTTATCATTTACAAAAACATTTTGCCAATCACAGATGGTAAAAGTTATGAAGTATATATTTTAACACAAAAAAGGCAGAGTCCTTTTTTTCTTCCGCTACCGCGGCTTCAAAAAGGAGACTCTGCCTAGGGAGAATACGTTTGACCAAGGGATTTTTTTATGATAAAAATAGTGAACCAAGTTCTTTATGTTTTCGCAAAAATAGATATTCTGTTTTACGGACAACAAAAAAAATCATCAAACAAACACAACAACAACCCACCACTGGAGGTGCACAATGAACGTGCTGACAAAAGAAGAAATCGAAAAAAGATTACTCAAAATCATTGAAGACAAGCTTTCAGTTGAGCCGGAAAAAATCACCCTTAAGGCGGATTTTATAGACGACTTATCAGCAGATTCACTGGATTTGGTCGAACTGATAATGGCCATTGAGGAAGATTTTGACACAGAGATTCCGGACAATGACGCCGAGAAAATTCGCAATCTCGGAGATGCCATTGCGTATCTCGAAGAAAAAATATGATATTATCGGGTTGCCGATGACACGCCCTCGCCTAGAGAAATTTAACATAATTCCTCTCTAGGCGAGTTTTTTATATGAATAATCCTTGAAACGTACTATTGCAATTTTCACTAAATTAAAAGGGACACTTCGCGCGTTGCGCAAAGCATCCCTGAAACGATCGAAGCCGCGCAATTATCATTGTTGCGACAAGGCCTCTCTAACGTGGCTATCAAGAAAACTAGCCATGTCATGCTCTGGAAATTGAAAACAAACCTTAGCAGCCAACATTGTTGGCCGCTCGTTATTGCCGAATACTTCCAAAAGGCCAAGAAACTCCCTTTCGGCTTTTTCCAAAAAACTACGGGGTGCCGGTTTTTTGCCTTTTGATTTTTTTACAAAATTAGCCCAATTTGTTCCAATATTATTCATTCTTTCAAACTCCTCCCTATTCAATTGTTTTTTTGTTTAATCGTTTCCTCAGCCGAAACCCCACCTTAGCATAACGATTCGACCAAGTCAAATATACATACAAAGTAAACATAAAATTATTCCCAACTCCCTTTCCTCCGCAACTTTCTATGATAGCTGATCGCGAAACGATGGGCTTCGTCGCGGATTTGGGTGATGATGTTTTCCGGAATTTCCGGCACAGTGCCGAAGGTACGCAGGTCGAGTTTTTTTCTTGTCGGTCCTTTGGCCACGGCCAGAATGGGAATGTCGAGATGCAGTCGACGCAAGACGCGCCGCGCGATGTTTAAGTGTCCCGCGCCGCCATCGAGCAAAAGCATATTCGGACGCGGCCAAGAATTTTTGAAACGTCGCAGCAAAACTTCTTCCATCATCGCCACGTCATTCGCGCCGGAAACGGTTTTAATTTTGAATTTGCGATATTCGTTTTTGTTCGCTTCCAATGATCCGCTAGTATTATCAAACACCACCATCGAACCGACAGAATGTTGACCAGAAATGTTGGAAATGTCATAACCCTCAATTCGCATTGTTGCACCCGCCCCACCGTAGAGACGCAGCGATGCTGCGTCTCTACTACTATCTGAAATGAGCGCCATATCCTGAATATGTTGCAAAGCAAAAATCTTATTGCGAAGACTGGCCGCTTTTTCAAACTCTTCTTTCTCTGCCGCCACTTCCATTTCTTTTTTCATCTTGGTCAGCAAATTTTTCTTCTTGCCCTCCAAAATCATTTTGATCCCTCGAATATTTTTGGCGTAATCGCCTTTTGTAATCTCCCCCGCATATGGCCCAGGACAGAGTCCGATCTGATGATCCAAACAGCCTTTTTCCGTCTGTTGCGGCTTGGCGTGATAGGGAAAAATCTTGCGTAAAATTTTCAACGCAATTTCGATTTGTTTTTTGGAAGTGTAAGGACCGTAAATTTTTGAAAATTTTATATCTTTAAATTTGGAATTTGTAATTTGGATTTTATTTGAAATTTGAAATTTGAATTTTGGAATTTGAGCAATGTCCGTCCCGCGCAACATTTCAAACCTAGGAAAATCCTCCTTAGTAACAAGAACATACGAAAATGACTTATCATCTTTCCCATCGACGTTATATTTCGGCTGGATCTTTTTGATCAGTGTCTGCTCCAAAATATACGCCTCCAGAACCGTGTCAGTTTTTTTGGTCTCGATGTCCGCCACCTCAGAAATCATAATTTCAATGGGACGCGCATAACCTTTGCCACTATTTTGAAAATATGAGCCGACTCGGTCTTTCAAGCTCGTCGCCTTCCCCACATATAAAATCTCCCCGGTTTTATCCTTAAAAATGTAGACACCGGGAGAAGTTGGGAGCTTTTTTAGTTTTTGAGCAATTATTGACATATACCGTATTATAACGCTAGACTGAATAAAATTTAAACTGATTAATGTTCTTTAATGCGTTTCATACAAAAGGAGGATAATTATGAACAAACATGAGGGCGGGGTCGTATCAAGAAAAAAAGTTCCTCAACACAAGAAACAAACGCCCGATAATGCCGCCGAGAAGCTTCAAGAAATTGAAATAAGATTATACGAATTAAGAAGATCCAGACAGGCAATATCGGAAGAAATACGACAACTCGAAGAAGAGTATCGCAAGCTAGGCGGCGTCCTTGAAACACGTTATTAAATGAATCTCCTCAATCCTCCACCCCGGACGATCGTCACAACCGACTTTCGTCCGGTTTTTTATTATTTTAAATTTTCCTCAATTTTCAAAATAACTCCATCTAAATTTTCATTGACCTCATTATTCCAAAAACGCAAAACGCAAATGTCTAGAGATTCAAAATAGGCGGTTCTTTTGGTATCGTATTTAGTATCTTTTTCTCTTTTATGTTGACAGCCATCCAATTCAACTATCAATTTTTTCTTGGGACAATAAAAATCAACAATATAATTTCCAATCGAATGCTGACGCCGAAATTTGCAACCCAACTGTTCCCGCTTCAATCTCGACCACAAAATAATCTCCTGCGGCGTCAAATTATGCCGCAAGCGTTTTCTTTTTTCCAACAAGTTTTTTGAATTAAAAATCCTTTGCTGCATTGTTTTTGTGTTTTGTGTGCCATCAAACTCAACCCCTCCGCCCCGACGATTACGTCGAGGCACCTCCCCTGAGTACAGGGGAGGATGAATTTCCTGCCCCCTCCCCTTGTACGGAAGAGTGGCTGGGTGCTTGCCCCCTCCCCTGTACTCAGGGGAGGGCTGGGGAGGGGTTAAGAGCGGAGTGTTTCTTTCAAATACCTCCCCGTCCAACTCTTTTCCCAATGTGCCGCCACTTCTTCCGGCGTGCCGGAGACCACCACTTTGCCACCCTTGTCTCCGCCTTCCGGACCAAGGTCAATGAGATAGTCCGCCGTTTTCAAAACATCCAAATTATGTTCAATGACCACTACTGAATTTCCCGCGTCCACCAAACGGTTCAAGACTTTCAATAGTTTTTTGATGTCGTCGAAATGCAAGCCGGTGGTCGGTTCGTCCAAGATGTAGAGCGTGTCACCCGTCGCGCGGCGCGAAAGTTCGGTGGCCAATTTGATGCGCTGGGCTTCGCCGCCTGACAAAGTCGTCGCACTCTGGCCGATTTTGATGTAACCCAAACCGACATCTTCCAATACCGCCAGCTTATCATGAATGTCATGGAAGTTCTGAAAAAATTCCCGCGCTTCGGACACTGTCATCTCCAGAACTTCGGCAATATTTTTGCCTTTATAATCGACTTTCAGAGTTTCACTGTTATAGCGCGCCCCACCGCACACATCACACGGCAGATAAACATCCGGCATAAACTGCATCTCAATCTTTAGATAACCTTGACCATCGCAGTTATCACAGCGCCCCCCGCCCGCATCGCTACGCGAGCTAGTGCCCGCTAGCGAAGCGTGGCGGGCGGGGCCCTTCACATTGAAAGAAAATCGCCCCGGACCATAACCTTTGGTGCGCGCACCGCGGGTGGAAGCGAACAGCTCACGAATCGGCGTGAAAAGTCCGGTGTAGGTGGCTGTATTTGATCTGGGCGTGCGCCCGATGGGCGACTGATCAATCATAATGATCTTGTTGATATGATGCGCCCCCGTGATTTCGCTATGGCGCCCCGGCCGATCAAGCGAACGCATAATGCTGGCTGACAAAGATTTGAAAAGAATGTCCTCCACCAAGGTGGATTTGCCCGAACCGGACACGCCGGTCACGCACGTCAAAACTTTCAAAGGAAACTGCACGGTAATGTTTTTCAAGTTATGTTCGCGCGCGCCTCTCACCGTGATCCATTTTTTATTTTTTGTCGGTCGGCGATTTGTCGGCGTTTCGATTTGCAATTTTTTGGTCAGATATTGCGCCGTCAAAGATTGCTCACTTTTCATCACTTCCGCCGGCGTGCCGGCCGCTACGATTGTCCCACCATGCACCCCCGCGCCTAGCCCGATGTCCACCAAAAAATCCGCCGCCAACATCGTCTCTTCGTCATGTTCCACCACGATCAAGGTGTTGCCAATATCCCGCAAATGCAAAAGAGTTTCCAAGAGTTTAGTATTGTCGCGCGCATGCAGACCAACCGACGGTTCGTCCAAAATGTAGAGCACGCCGACCAGTTGCGAACCAATCTGTGAGGCCAAACGAATACGCTGAGCTTCTCCGCCGGCCAAAGTGTTGGCGGCACGGCCGAGCGTGAGATACCCTAGACCCACGTTTTCCAAAAACCCAAGCCGCGCCACAATTTCTTTCAAGATTCGGCTGGCAATCAATTTTTCTCGTTCCGTAAGGATCAATTCACGAAAAAATTTCACCGTTTCAAAAATGCTTTCCTGAGAAACTTCTGAGATATTTTTCCCGCCTCGCGTCGACGAGCGGTCGTCTCCGCGAGTCGAGGCGGGATTTCCTATCGTCACCAATAAGGCCTCTCGTTTATAGCGCGTTCCCCCACAGACCGAGCAAGGGTTCTGCGACATATATTTTTCCACGTCAGCACGCACCGCGTCTGAAGTGGTTTTTCTGTAACGCTCTTCCAAATAGCCAATCACACCGCGCCAATGCATATTATATTTCCACATCGAACCGGTCTTACTCCTCAGTGTCACCGGAATCTCATCCGCTTCTTCCGCACTCACAATTTTTCTCATCCCCGGCGCGCCATAGATCAAAATATCGAAATCATCCTCCGACAGATCGCTAAGCCGCACATTATCAGCGATATGGAAATGTTTGCACACCGCCCCGAGAATCGTCCCTTGCCAGTTATTCTTCTTATAGCTCCAAGGCATAATGCCGCCTTGCGCGATAGTTTTATTCTTATCCGGCACCACTAGAGCCGGATCAATCTCCTTTTTTGTTCCCAGACCTTCACACGCCTCACAAGCTCCGAACGGACTATTAAAAGAAAAAAGTCTTGGTTCCATCTCGGGAAATTCCACTTCATGCTCCGGACAAGCCAACTTCTGATTAAAAACCATTTCTCTATCTTTTTCTTTTGAATTTTGAGCTTTAGATTTTATTTGTAATTTGGATTTTGAAATTTGAGCTTTTATTTTCACCAGCCCTTCGGAAAGTTTCAGCGCTTTTTCGACACTTTCAAAGATTCGAGAAATATTCTCGCTCGTTATTTCCACCGTGTCCACCACAATATCGATAGTGTGTTTCTTGTATCTCGCCAATTTTATTTCATCGCCAATCTTAGCCGACAATTCATATTTATCTCCGTTGACATAGGCCGCCGAAAATCCGCGCCGGAACATATCGGCCAGCATCGTGCCATATTCGCCTTTGCGCGCGCGCACGACCGGCGCCAGAATTTCAATAAAACACGCCCCCTCCCCTGTAATCAGGGAAGGGCTGGGGAGGGGTTGTGAAGGCGTGCACGACTCGATGATTCGATCCACAATTTCATCCACCGAAAGTTTTTTGATCTCGCGACCGCAGATTGGACAATGCGGCACGCCGATCTTGGCATACAAAAGACGCAGATAGTCATGAATCTCAGTCACTGTACCCACCGTCGAACGCGGATTATGTGAAGCGGCTTTTTGATCAATTGAAATGGCCGGCGACAACCCTTCGATGTAGTCCACATCTGGTTTGTCCATCTGCCCCAAAAACTGGCGGGCATAACTGGAAAGACTTTCCAAATACCTACGCTGCCCCTCGGCAAAAATGGTGTCAAAAGCCAGCGTGGACTTCCCTGAACCGGAAAGCCCCGTAAAAACGATGAACTTATTGCGCGGCAATTCCAAATCGACATTTTTCAAATTGTGCTCGCGAGCACCTTTTATGATGATTTTATCCATTCCTATTTTTTAAATTACCCGTAACTTGCCAAGGACGCCAAAAATTTCCCTAAATTAGGTAGCTTATATTAATTATCTATATTCAATACAGTCTAATAGTACTTTATATTTTAAGCAAGGATAAAAAAGCACACAATGCAAACGTGGGGCGTATTTTGTAGAGGTTCAATTTATTGAACTCAAAATAGATAAGAGTTTGATAAATCAAACCTCTACGCTGAATTAAAAATGCAAAACACTTTTAACTTTTTATAAACTGACAAATTTCACCGGCAGCACTTTTTTGAAAACACCGGCGATGAGGATCGAGTCGTTGGAGTGGATGAAGATCGGTTGATGGATGGTGTTGGTGGAATGCGGGAAAAGCCCGATAATGTCATCGCTGACTTTTTTGTATTTCTTGATGGTCGCCATTCCATTGATCACCGCCACCACGATTTTACCCTCCAATTCTTCGCCACCGTTCTCATATTTTTCAAAAATGACATAGTCGCCATCGTTCACTCCATTCTTGTCCATTGAATCTCCCAAGGCTTTCACGGCGAAAAGTTTGGCTGAATCGACTTTGCGGAAAAGGCTTTGCGAGATGCGCAAAAACCCATCCACGTTATCCTCGGCATACGCCAGCGCTTCGCCGCAAGAAGCCAGCCCATAGACAGGAATGGAAAAAATATTCCTCAGATTGGCAAAGCTGTTGTTTTCAACCAAATACAATTTTTTTTTCTTGTCTCTCTTTACCAGATCCTTTTTCTCCAAAGCTTCAATGACCTGCATAACTGATTTCAAACTGTCGCGACCACCGCAAGCTTCAAGATGCTTTTGCAATTTATAGCTGGTCGGATTTTCTTTCTCCTGCTCGATAAATTCCCGGATAGACTCAATGATAGTCTGTTGCTTGGCTGTAAGTGTTTGCGTTTCCATAATTTTATTTTCACATCGCGTCCAGCATATTTGTTAAAATGTTAATATGCTAGAATGCTAATATGTTTTTATGTTAATATAATTATAGTGTTATAGTAGCATTGTTCTCCTATCACTGCAACCCTATTCCCTGTGGATAAGTCCTTCTCTCAATATAAAAACCCCGCTTATAGCGGGGTTTTTAGCTTCAAAAAAATTTTCTAATTGCCACAGCTACCACCTTGAGAGGCAGTCGCAGTTTTGGAAGCTAAAGTCTTGGAACATTCGGCCGGCGCAGTCTTGAAAGCGCTGCAGATAGTCTGTTTGTATGTTTCCGAATCACCATATTGATAGACCTTGCTCGTAGTCGTTCCATTAATGAGCATCGTCGGAGAACCGCTGGCACCGGCATCCTTCGAAGCTTTCTCATTCGCTTTCATCAAATCCAAACCGCTCGCGGTGACGCAAGTGTTAATCTTGGTAACATCAATACCTAAGGTCTTAGCACCGGTTTCAAAGCACGCCCCGTCACTGCCGCAATTGGTATTCACATAGCTGATCATACTCATCCATTTATCATTGCCATAAGTCTTTAGGACGCACGCTTCCTTCTCATCCTCCGTTACCTCCTTGGCCCCATGCAATGATTGCACTTCATCACCATTCACAGAAACGATGTAATGGAAATTGAAAGTGACTTTGTTCTTCAAAAGGTCATACACAGGCTTTAGCGTATCTTCCGCTTGGTTGCCATATGGGCAGAAAGCCATCACATACAGATCCACGACCGGTTTGTCATTCTTGGTGATTTCTTTGTCTTCCGCCGCTGGCTGATCATTCTTAGCCGCGGCCGGATTGGCGTTCATATCCATCGCTGTGGGAAAGAATTGACTGCCATCTTTGGTCATATAGGCTACGATTTTCTGGCCGCTCACGTCTATGTTCATCTTATACAGGCCCTTCTCGACAGTCACACCGGAAATATCCACTTTCGTTCCCGGTTGCACCAGATTCTTATCGATAAAATCAAGCGCAGATGCCTTAGCTTCTTCTGCTGTCAAAACTTTTTCGTGCTTGAAAAAAGTCATCAGATCCATTCCCTTGGATTTATATCCCCAAACGACTAAGAGCACTACTATAATAGCCCCGACAAAGAGCGCCGTCTTTTTCCGCTCCGGTGTGCACCACCCCTTGCATACCTTGCCGCAACAACTTAATTTTGATTCTCCTATGATCTCAGTTTCTTTTTTTTGTTCCATCTTATCTTCCGTCGAAGTTTCCGGAACTTTATTCTCATTCTCCATTTTTTAATCTTAGTTGATTACCAGTCTATTTTACACCTATCCTCAAATTATGACAATCATCATTTGATCTGTTCCGACAAAAAAACCAGTTTGCGATGATCAGCAAACTGGGTCAACCTGACTAGCTTCAATTACGAAGCTTTCTGAAGGAAGCTTCTTCTTCTATGATTATTTTAGCCCAATTTATCCACTCCTCCAGGATATATTCTTCCGGACCTCTCTTTTCCAGATCCATATCCATCTCTATCCAGTTGAACAACTTGCACCAAGCGTGTTGCAAATCGTTGTTCATCGGCGGTTTTTCTGAAAAATGTTGGACAAGATACTGCAGCGTCAGTTCTCCCAGACTGACCAATCTTTTTCTAGCAAAAGAACTACCGAATCTTAGCTCGAGTGTTGCCGGTACGGCGACGGCCTCATCCTTGCAACTTCCAAGGATATCCTCCTCGAACTGCCTAAAAAGTTTTTTGATTTCCTCTATAGAATTATCCATAGAAGCCCCTCCAATTAAAAAATACTATTTCAAAGTACCTCTGCTTATCTCTATATTACTCCTTTGGATAGTCTTCAGTCAAACGGCCCAAAGCCTGTACTCATTTCCTCTGCATCTTCCTGAGTTGCGAGATTTCATCGCGGATGACAGCCGCTTTTTCGAATTCCAGATTGCGCGAAGCGTCTTTCATTTCTTTTTCACGAAGTTTAATATAACCCGCAATATCCTCCAGCGATTCCAATTCAGTGAAATCACGCGACGTCACAGGGTTGATTTCATGATCGACGATGGATTCAATTTTTTTGATGATGGTGCGCGGCGTGATGTGATGTTTTTTATTATAGGCTTCTTGTACCGCGCGGCGGCGATTGGTTTCCGAAATGGCGCGCTGCATTGAACCAGTCACGGTGTCGGCATACAAAATCACTTTGCCCCGCACATTGCGCGCTGCGCGCCCGATAGTTTGGATGAGCGACGTTTCGCTTCTCAAAAAACCTTCCTTGTCCGCGTCCAAAATGGCCACCAGCGAAACTTCCGGCAAATCCAAACCTTCACGCAGAAGATTCACGCCCACTAAAACATCAAATTTTCCGCGCCGCAATTCTTCCAAAATTCGCACACGATCCAAAGTATCCACGCCGGAATGCAAATATTCCGCTTTCACTTCCGACTCGCGCAAAAATTCCGACAGATCTTCGGCCTGCTTTTTGGTGAGAGTAGTGATGAGCACCCGCTCCTTGCGTTTTATAATTTTTTTGATCTCTTCCGTCACGTCCTTCACTTGCCCGCGCGTCGGCTTGATTTCCAGTTCCGGATCAATAAGCCCGGTCGGCCGGATGATTTGTTCCACAATGCCACCTCCATTTCCCCCTCCCCTGTACTCAGGGGAGGTGTCCCGACGTAATCGTCGGGGCGGAGGGGTTGAGGATTTCTCCATCTCCCATTTCGCCGGCGTAGCACTGACAAAAATGGCTTGATTGATTTTTTCTTCAAACTCCGGAAATTTCAAGGGGCGATTGTCATAGGCACTGGGCAAACGAAAACCATTATCAATCAGTGAAGTTTTGCGCGCGTGGTCGCCATTATACATCCCATTGAGTTGCGGCACCGTGACATGCGACTCGTCAATGACCACTAAAAAGTCCTTGGGGAAATAATCAATTAAAGTGTACGGCGGCTCGCCAGCTTCGCGCAAGGTGAGAAAACGGGAATAATTCTCAATCCCATTGCAATAGCCAATCTCGCGCATCATTTCAAGGTCTTGGCGCGTCCGACGCATAAGCCTTTCCGCTTCCAAAAGTTTGCCATTATTTTTTAAATATTTTAAGCGTTCATCTAGTTCATCTTGGATCTTATGGAAAGCTTCTTCGATGACCGGCTCCGGCACCACGAAATGTTTGGCGGGATAGATGATGCTTTTTTCCAGCTGGCCCAATTCCTCCCCTGTCAGCAGGTCATATTCCACAATGCGCGAAATTTTCTTTTCGCCTAAAGTAATCCTGACCACCACTTCTCTCCCTGGGGTCATGAGCTCTAAAGTATTTCCCGTCAAACGAAATTTTCCCCGTCCCAAAATGTCCGCGCGGTTATATTGCATATCAATCAATTTTTTCACCAAAACTTCTCTTTTGATTTCATCTACCTTATTGATTTCCAATATAATATCTTTGTAATATTCCGGGCTGCCCAAACCATAGATGCAAGACACTGAGGCGCAAATGATGACATCTGACCGACTCATCAGCGCCGCCGTGGCGGCGTGGCGCAAGCGATCAATTTCATCATTGATCTGTGATTCTTTTTCGATATACGTATCCGAAGAAGCGATGTAAGCTTCCGGCTGATAGTAATCATAGTATGACACGAAATATTCCACCGCGCTTTTCGGGAAAAAAGTACGGAACTCTTGCGCCAACTGCGCCGCCAAAGTTTTGTTCGGTGCAATGACCAACGTCGGCTTTTGGATTTTTTCAATCACATTGGCAATGGTGAAAGTCTTCCCGCTCCCCGTCACCCCCAAAAGCGTCTGGAATTTTTTCCCGCTTTTAAGTCCCGCAACCAATTGTTCAATCGCTTGCGGCTGATCCCCTTCAGGCTTGAATTTAGATGAAATTTTGAATTTATTTGACATATATAATCACCGGTATTGTAAACTCAAGACTTGTCTCTTATAATTAAACCATACTCGTTTTAACAAAACAAATCGAAAAAACTGGCGAAATTAAAACTGGGCGCAGAGGTATTACATCTTGCGTACTCCGGATATTCTCACTAAGGTTATTAACTCTTAAAAAAAACAGCCATTGACTTTAAAGCTGACTTTTGCTATTCTGTTATGAGTTTCGCAATAGTCGGTTTTTAGCTCAAATTGCTCGGCCAATCGGCCTGAAATATATGCAAAAGATAATAAACATAGCCGAAGTCATCATTTCCGTCCTGCTCATCATATCCATCCTGCTGCAAAATCGCGGCGCCGGACTCTCGGGCGCTTTCGGAGGCAGTTTCGGCGGCTATTATACCAAGCGAGGCTTTGAAAAATTTCTCATCGCCGCTTCTGTTGTCCTTTCCGGATTGTTCATCATTTTAGCCATAGCAAGTTTCGTCCTGGCAAAATGACAGATAATAATCATTTGACCTAAAACATATTAGTAACTTGCCCGAAAAAAACAGCCTTCTCCTATCAATTTCCAAATGGCTGAAAATAAACAAAATCCTGAACTTGAAAGAGAAGTTTCTTTTTTATTTCCTTTGGGTCATCCTCATAAGTTCAACCATCAGTTGCGCTTTTCTTTTTTATTATTCAAAAACCAAAGCTATCCCCACATATGGCGGAGAATATATCGAAGGCATTGTCGGTCAACCTTCCCACATCAATCCCCTTCTTTCCAGTTCCAACGAAACCGATGCCGATATGACGCGCCTCATCTATTCCAGCCTTTTCAAATATGACTCCGCGGGGCAAATTTCGTCCGATTTGGCTTCTAGCTACGATTTATCCGAAGACAAAACCACCTACACCGTCCACCTCCGGGAAAATGTCCTGTGGCATGACAATGAAAAATTCAACGCCGATGACGTCGCCTTCACCATCAATCTTCTGTCCGACCCTGTCTATAAATCACCCCTGCGCAGCAACTGGCAAGGCATCCAGACGGAAGTGCTCGATGATTACACTCTCCAATTCAAGATCGATAAGCCTTATGTGGGATTTTTAAGCAACCTTGTTTTCGGAATTTTGCCTAAGCATCTTTGGAACTCCATCACTCCGAGCAATTTCCCCCTGAACCCGATGAATTTGAAACCGATCGGCACCGGACCGTACAAATATGATAGCGTACAAAAAGATTCCGATGGCAACATCGTTTCCTATAAGCTCCTGAACAACCAGAACTATTTCATGGGCAAGCCCTACATTTCCAAAATGACTTTCAATTTCTATGCGGACGAAGATTCCATCCTTTCCGCCCTCAACCGCAAAGAGATTATGGGTATCGGCGGACTTTCTTCTGAAAAATTAAAAGATATCAAAGTACAAAAAAGCGTTGCCATTTACGACCTCGAACTGCCGCGCTACTTTGCCGTTTTCTTCAATCAGACCAAAAGCATCCCTGTTGCCAGTGATGAAGTACGCACCGCGCTCGGCCTGGCTACCGACCGCCAAGAGATCGTCAATACGGTTTTGGACGGTAATGGTCGCCCCGCCTATTCGCCTTTTCTGCCCGGGATGGTCGGCTATTCCGATGAATTCGCCCAGACGGAGTTCAACGTGGACAAAGCCAACCAGCTTTTGGATTCTAAGAGTTGGGAAAAAGGAGCGGAAGGCTGGCGGTCCAAAAACGGAACTCCTTTGGAAATAAATTTAGTCACCACCGATTGGAACGAGTTGACCCAAACAGCCAATCTTTTGAAATCCCAATGGGAGAAAGTCGGAGCGAAAGTGAATATCAGCTCCCTTTCCATTACTGATGTGCAAGAGAACTATATCCGCCCGCGCGAATATGAGGCACTGCTTTTCGGCCAAGTGGTCGGGGCTGATCCTGATCCATTTTCTTTCTGGCATTCCAGCGAGAAAAAAGACCCCGGACTCAATCTTTCCCTTTTCGGCAATGACGACTCTGACAAATTGATTGATGACGGACGGATGCAATTCGATACTGAAAAAAGAAAGCAGGACTATATCGACCTGCAGAAAATCATTACCACCGAAATTCCAGCCATCTTCCTTTACAGTCCCAGCTACATCTATCCAGTCAGCAAAAGCGTCCAAGGGATCGCTCTCAAGAACTTGATTTCTCCGGCCGGCCGCTTCAGCGACGCCAACAATTGGTACATCAAGACAAAAAGGGTGCGTAAATAATTCCGAACAAACATCTCAGCCTCTTATTCTCAAATTGTATAATGCCAATATGCTACAATGTTAATATATTAGTATGCTAAAATTATAGTATGCTAAAATGTTAATATGTTAAAATGATATTATGAACATCGATTTCACCAATGTGCCCAAACATTATGCCGCCCGTACCCACGAGAAGATGCAAGACGTCCTGATGGATCCCACCGGCACCGGTCCGGCTATCCATTATTATATGATCCGCGGCGGAACGGACCAAAAAAACATCACCGCTTGGGAACCGGGCACCGTTTCCGGCGAATATATCAAGACTTATGGCCACTATCACGTAGGTGACTTGAGCGAAAACTATTGGATTACTTACGGCGAAGGCGTTGCGCTGCTGCAGAAATTAGCGGAAGATTCCGACGGCAAAATGATTGCTGACACAGTGGAAGAATTCCAGGCCATCGTCGTCAAGCCGGGACAGAAACTTTTTATGCCCCCCAAATTCGGCCATCTCCTTGCGAACACCGGCGCGACTTATTTCGTCACTACGGATGACAGTCCAGTGGATTTTGAAGACCGTGATCCGGCCAGCTTCCCCGGCCACGCCGATTATGCTCTGGTCAAGGAAATGCAAGGTTTCGCCTATTACGTGGTGGAAAATGACGGAAAACCGGCCTTAAGAAGAAATCCTCGCTATAAAACCATCTTGAAAGAAGACTTGGGCGGATTGCCGGTTATAGACTAAAACATTCTCAGCGCTTGACAAAATCTATTTACTGCTCTATACTTATATGTTATAGTATCTTTGTGTTAATATCTTGCTTGTTTTTCGCCTTTAATCCTTTGTTATTGTAAGCCTTGTCTTGACAGGTGTATTTTGAATAATAGATTCAAACATTCAGAAGTTCGATTCTTCTACGAGACGCATTTTTTATTTATTTAGACTTTAATCTTGGGGAATCTTCCCTCTAAAGTTTATTTTGCTTGAAGCGAGTCATATTCCAAATACCCCCTCTTTATTTGGAAGCGAAAAAGCCTTCAGGCGTCTCTATAAAATAAAATAATTTAATCAATATTTAGAAAATCGCTCATATTAAGTGAGCTTTCTATCAAAACAACTTTAAAAAAGTATGAACAAAAAAACAAACGACGGCGCTGCTAGAAACCATTCGCGTTCCAGACACCAAGGTGCGCCCAGAAAAAAAAGACTACCAGAATCTAACGCGGTTGTGCCCAAATTAGAAAAAAACAGATTGCGCATCATTCCGCTAGGCGGGCTGGAAGAAGTGGGCCGCAATATGACCGTCTTTGAGTATGGTGAAGACATCATCATTTTGGATATGGGAATGCAATTCCCCGAAGAAGATATGCCGGGCATCGATTATATCGTGCCCAATCCCAGCTATCTAAAAGGCAAGGAAAAGAACATCCGCGGCGTCATCTTGAGCCACGGACATCTCGACCATATCGGAGCCGCTCCAATCCTTTTGGAAAAATTGGGCTACCCCACGATCATCGGACGCGATTTCACCTTGGCTTCGGTCAAGAGAAAAATGGAAGATTATCAAAAAGGCTCCGCTTCGCGTTTGAATACGATGCGAGTCGGATCCATTTCTGACAAAATCAGATTAGGGAATTTCAACGTCAGCTTCTTCGATGTGGAACATTCAATTATGGATGCCGTGGGCGTAGTGCTTTCCACTCCGCAAGGCACAATTATCCATCCGGGCGACTGGACAATGGAAAAAGACGCCGCCGGAAAAAGCCTCGTAACTTACAACCACCTTTCGCAATTGCCCAGTCCGCGCATCCTGATGCTCGAAAGTCTGGGCGCTATAGTGACCAATCCCAGTCGCACAACAGAGAAAGAAATGTATCACAATCTGGAAAAATTAATCAGTGGTGCCACCGGAAAAATAATCATCGGCACATTTTCTTCTCAGATCAAACGTATCGGCCATATTTTGGAATACGCAGAAAAAATTGGGAAGAAAGTGGCCTTAGACGGCTACAGTATGAAGATGAATGTCGAGATTGCCAAGGAACTTGGCTACATTAAGATGCACAAAGACACGCTCATTACGGTCAATGATCTTCATAAGTATCCGGACAATCGAGTTGTCATTGTCTGCACCGGAGCGCAAGGCGAAGGCAATGCCGTTCTCTCGCGCATCATCACGGACAATCATCGTTTCATCAAGGTCAAGAAAAATGACACTATCATTTTTTCCTCATCAATCATTCCAGGTAATGAAAGGACGATTCAACGACTGAAAGACAATCTTTATCGCAAATGCGATAATGTCATCCATGGCGATCTGATGGAAGTGCATACCAGCGGACATTGCAGCGCGGTAGACATCCAAGAAATTCTGCGACAGATCCGACCGGATTATTTCTTACCAGTCTATGCCAATCACTATATGCTCAAAGAAGCGGAAAAATTAGCGATAGAAATCGGCTTTCCCAAAGATCGCATCTTTGTCTTGGACAACGGCTCCGTAATCGAATTCGAAAACCAAAAAGCCGTGGTGCGGCCGGAAAAGGCCGATACCAGTTATGTGATGGTGGACGGCCTAGGCATCGGAGATGTCGGCCAAGTGGTGCTCCGCGACCGCCAGGTGCTCAGTGAAGACGGGATGTTTGTTATTACTATCCTTTTGGACTCGAAAACCAAAGAGCCGGTCGGCAACATTCAAATCACTTCTCGCGGCTTCATCTATGTCAAAGAAAATTTTGATCTGGTGAACGAGACCAAGCGCAAGATCCTGAAAGTCATCAAGGACACCACTTCCAAAAAAACTTCGGTGGAAAAGAAATTCATCGAAGACAACATTCGCGAAGTGGTCGGCCAATATCTCTTCACCAAGACCCAGCGCCGCCCAATGGTACTACCGGTAATAATAGAAGTGTAAAAATTCAATCATTGGTCATTGGTCATCAGTCATCAGCAATCAGTCATCATTTGAAAAAATCGCAAGAAAGACACTCTACAAAGAGTGTCTTTCTTATTTCGACAGCTAATGACAAATGACCGATGACTATTTTACGTTATCTTCTTGAACGTAATCTTATACACCGGTTCATAATTATTGTCATATTCATCTTTCAAAGCGATGGTTTTCCCCGCCATAAGTTCCGTCATAGCAATGTCAGTCAACATAGTCGCCAATTCATCCGATTTGGCTTTCAATCTTTCCAGTTCGTCCCAACGCGCGCCCAAACGTCCTTGTGTGATATTTTCGATCTGTTTTTTCTTTTCTCTGAGTTCTTTCAATTTATCCACCGTTTCCTCATATTCATTAGCACTCAAAAGCGCATCTCGGTATTCGCGCTTAATGTCTTTTTGCCCTTTTTTATTCTCCAATATTTCATTATATACTTCTTGGATGTCTCGCATAAGTATTTATTAAAAAATTAAAATATAGCCTTTTGGCTACCTAGTGATTTTAGCACAGATGGAATAATTAATAAATACCACCCCCGACAAAGCGAGTTGCGCCGAAAAGCCACATTTGCTACAATAAAGTAAATAATAATGAAACTTTATGCAAATTAAAGATATAATGACCAAAGATGTCATTAGTGTCTCACCGGAAACGGAAATCCCCAGAGTTTCCGACATAATTTATACCCATCGCTTTCATGGGATGCCTGTAGTTGACACTAGCCAGAAAATCGTCGGCCTCATCACTGAGTCGGATTTTTTCCTCAAAAAATATGACGATATATATTTTCCAACATATATAAAGTTTATAGAGGAAAGCCACGCGACTCGTTATTTGCCGGATGAGCTCAAGAAAAATATCGAGGCGCTCCTAAAAGCCACTGCCAAAGATATTATGACCGCCGACCCGATCACGCTCTCACCTGAAGATGATGTCACTGCCCTAATGGAAAAAGTCAAAGAGACAAAGTTTACCACTTTCCCAGTCGCAGATGGAGACGGTAAGCTCATCGGCATCGTCACACTAGCCGATTATCTGGGAACTGTCCGGAAAAATTCCCGCCAGATGAAAAATCGCCTTCGAAACGATTCTGCCAGAAGTATCGATCGGATGGCTTCCGGATTGGATAATTTTTGGCAAGACCGAGTAGTCCTCGTAAGTAAAAGAAAGGTGCAGACCTGGAAAGGCCTGACTTTCCTAGGCTTGGCGACTGTCATACTCCTTGCTATTTCAATCTTCCTTATCACTAAAAATCAGGTCAGCTGCGAAGCGGAAGGAGGCAACTTCACTCCCTTGGAATGCCAACAATACGCTTACGGACCATGGAGCCAGTGCGGACCAGAGCATTCTCAGACTCGAGAAATTGAAAAGAAGTTTCCAGCCAACTGCTCCGGTGGATCCATTCCGATCCTGATACAGCCTTGCCAATGAAAAAAGCGGACTTCTTGTCCGCTTTTTTTCTGTATATAGTAATGATTTGCCATTCGGCCTTTCTCTTTAAAAACCATCCTTACGACAGCCATCTTGGCTGCACCAGACGCGTTTACCACCATTCCTGACTCCATAGCAAAAGCTGCCACTACCTGACGATTGTCCGCAAACACCATCCACCAGATTTCCGCAAAACACCGGCGCGGGGGCGTTGCTTAAGCCGCACCAGAAAAAACCGTCACCTATAAACGAACCACTGCCATAGATCCAGCTATTCTTGGATAAGGTCGGCCAAGGGGCATATCCCGCCACGCCGACACCGCCGCTCATGCATATTGGCGAAAGTATAGCATCCGTCGGTGTGGATAATCTCACTCCGGGCGTACCGGTCAAAAGACACATATAGGCCGCGTTGGCCGTAGTTTTCATACTTGTATAAGTGGCATTATCCGCCGCCTTGGTCTTGGCCGAATAAATGCTTACCAAAATGACCGTAACCAGCATCACAATGATGGCAGTGATTACTAATAGCTCTATCAAAGTAAAGCCTTTTTCGTTCCGTCCTTTTGATTTTGTTCTAAATTTCATTTAATTTATTCTAGTATATTCCCATTTTATCCCAAAAGAATGACAAAGACAAGTTTTCACAATGCTTGAAACTTAATGATTAATAACTTATACTAAATATCAGATACTATCCACTAAATACTATTTTTATGAAACAACGCATCTTTTCCGGCATTCAACCGTCCGGCAATCTCCATCTTGGCAACTATCTCGGTGCCATCAAAAATTGGGTCAAACTGCAAGACGAATACGACTCCATTTTTTGCGTGGTTGATCTGCACGCCATCACCGCACCCCAGGATCCCAAGGACTTGCAAAGACGCACCCTGGAGGTGGCTAAAATATACTTGGCCGCCGGCATTGATCCAAAAAAATGTTCGCTATTTATTCAATCACATATACAAGAACACACGGAGTTGGGGTGGATTTTGAATACGATTGCTAAAATTCCCGAGCTGGAAAAAATGACCCAATTCAAAGACAAGAGCGCTAAGAATGAAAAAGAAAGTGTCAGTGTCGGACTTTTCGATTATCCGGTACTGATGGCCGCTGACATTCTTCTATACGACACAGAATTAGTTCCGGTAGGTAAAGACCAGAAACAGCACGTCGAACTCACGAGAACATTGGGCGAAAGATTCAATCACAAATTCGGTGAAACTTTCGTCATCCCGAAAGCCTACACCACCGAAGTGAGCGAGAACATTATGGGACTAGATGACCCGGCCAAGAAGATGAGCAAATCCGCCAAGTCGGAATATAATTACATTTCCCTGACTGATGACGCCGAAACCGTGCGCCGTAAGATCAAAAAAGCAGTGACTGATTCCGGCAGCGAAATAGTGTATCGCGACGACCCGCCTCGCGACGACCCGCCTCGATTCGACGAGATGTCAATTCGAGTCGAAGCGGGCGAGCGATCGTCTTCGCGAGTCGAGGCGGGAAAGCCGGCCCTTAAGAATCTGATTAACATTTATTCTTTGCTATCCGAAAAATCTCCCAAAGAAATCGAAACTATGTATGCGGGAAAGGGTTACGCTGATTTCAAATCCGGCCTCGCCGATGTAATCATTGCTTTCCTCGAACCCTTTCAAAAAAAGATGTCTGAACTGACCGATGAAAAAGTTCTGACCATCCTGCGAGAAGGTGCCAAAATCGTACGGCCGATGGCCAAGAAAAAATTGGATGAGGTGAAGAAAAAAGTAGGTTTCATTTTGTAAATAAATGCTTTCTTAAGCCAAAAACAGGCCAAGGCCTGTTTTTGCTATTGACATTTTTCAAAAAATGCGCTATAAAAATCAATAGGGAGAGGAAAATGAACTTTGAAAAATTCAAAATTGGAAAGGAGAACTATATGGATTATGCAGAATGGCGGAACCGTCTTCCTAGAGACCCATTCCCCGCAATTAATGTAGAAGAAGGTAGCAATAAAAAACCATCAACAACTAAAGTCGTAATCTTTGACCCCGAAAAACACGGCTATAAAGGCACGCTCTTGGGAAGAGCGATTCCCAGACAATCCGAAAAACACAACTGTCCTTTGTAGATATTAAGAGCATTGGAAAATCCACCTTAAGGGATTCTCTCAATGTCTCACAAAGGATGAGTTCATTCTCCTCCCCCTCCCCCTAGCCGCGTAACCGCGGCGACAAAAAGGGATAAGTCATAACCAACTTATCCCTTTTTTAATTTTTTGAAAAAAATATTACCTCCTGATTATCCCCAGCACTTCCTCCCGCTTTTCTTCCATCAACTCTTTTGTTTTGGCTTCTAAGTTCAATCGCAGTTTCGGCTCAGTGTTCGATGCGCGCACATTGAACCACCACTCTGGAAAATCGATGCGGATGCCGTCCAGCGTGTCCAATTCCCCATCGGCATATTTCTCTTTTAGCGCAGCCAACACCGCATCTTTGTCAGCCACTTCGGAATTGATCTCTCCGCTTTGGAAATATCTTTTCAGTTCGGTCGCCAGTTCCGAAATTTTCTGGCCGCTTTCGTTCAAAAGATTAATGAGGGTCAAAACAGCCAAGGTGGCCATTTCTGCATTGGAATTCTCCATCCAATAATAATGCCCGGAAAGTTCCCCGGCAAAAATAGCCTTCTCTTTCCTCATCTGAGCTTTAATCAGAGAATGTCCCACGCGAGAGCGATGTGCGACTGCGCCAGCTTCGGAAATCACCTCTTTCACTGCGTCGGAACTGCGCAAATCATACAAGACCGTGCCACTAGGATGGCTTTTCAAAACTTCCTTAGCTAGAAGCGCCGTGACGAAATCCATCGGGATAATTTCGCCTTTTTCGGAAACAAATCCGACTCGGTCGGCATCTCCGTCATAGGCAATGCCCAGATCGGCTTTTTCTTCCACCACTTTTTTTTGCAAAGCCTCCAGCGTTTCAAGCTTCAAAGGATTGGCCTCATGATTAGGGAAATTTCCGTCAAAATTGTCGTACATATATATAGCTTCAATTTCATCCGCCAGATTGGAATACACATCCTTATCAGCAATGCCCATCCCATTGGCAAAATCAATGACCACTTTTTTCCGGCCCAGACCTTTTTTGAAAAAACTGGTCACGTATTCGATATATTCTTTTTTCAATTCACTGTCATCTTCGACTTGACCTTTCTCGCCGTCATAATTGAATTCTCCTGCCACACAAAGATCGCGAATTTCTTCCATCCCGGTGCCTTCCCCGATTGGTACGGCATTTTTGAAACAAAATTTCATCCCGTTATACTCGGCTGGATTATGCGAAGCCGTCACCACGACCGCCGCGTCCACCGCCAATTTCCAAGAGGCGAAATAGACCATCGGTGTCGAACTCAACCCCAGTCTGATGACATCCGCTCCCTGATCGGTAATGCCTTCTGTCAGTGCCACTTCTAAAATCGGCGAAGATTCGCGCATATCGATACCGACCGCAATTTTTTTCGCTCCAGTGTAAACTACCAAAGCCCGTCCGATATTATACGCTACATCCTTGTTTATTTCCTCGCCATACAGCCCACGCACATCATAAGCCTTAAAAATTTTTTCATTCATAAAATTAGCTTAAGTATTTATACCTCTATATTAACATTTGCTCATTTTTCCCTCAAGCCATTGATTAAAAGCCCCATTTCCTATACTATTCGTATATTCGTAAATTTGTATTTAATTCGCCAGCCTCGCGTCGACAAGCGGTTATCTCCGCGAGTCGAGGCGGGTAATTCGTAGCTTATGAAAATCGCCATTGTCGGCCTCCCAAACGTCGGAAAATCCACCCTTTTTAAGGCTTTGACCAAAACGCCGGTCGATATCAATAATTATCCTTTTTGCACCATCGAACCCAATGTGGGCATTGTAAAAGTGCCTGATACTCGCCTTTTGCAGTTGGCGGAGATGTCCCAATCCAAAAAAATCGTGCCGACCGTCATCGAATTCGTGGATGTAGCGGGTCTTGTTCAAGGCGCTTCCACCGGCGAAGGCTTGGGCAATAAATTTTTGGCCAACATTAGGGAAACTGATGCCATCGTGCAAGTGGTACGCGTTTTTGAGAATGATAAGATCATTCACGTGCATAATAAGATTGAACCGGAGGGTGACGTGGAAATCATCAACACTGAACTCATCTTGGCCGACTTGGAAACGGTCAAGAAAGTTCGCGTACGGATCGAGAAGGAATTGCGGGGCAATAAAAAAGGCGCGGATGTGCAATTGGCCGCCTTGGAAAAAATCCAAAAAACCTTGGAAGACGGCAATCTCGCCAATGAAACCGCACTTAATATGGATGATGAAAATGTAGGCATTATCGTGCGTGAACTTTCTCTCCTCACGATGAAACCGTTTTTGTATGCCTATAACGTCAGTGACATCACACAAAAATTATCCGACGGCTTGGAAAAACGCGATCACGTCAAACTGGACATCAAAATCGAAGAAGAACTGATCGAGATGACCGCTGAAGAAGCGGCTGAATTGGAAATCAGCTCCAATCTGGATGCACTCATTTTGAAAGCCTATGAAATTTTGGGGCTCATCACTTTCCTTACGACCGGCGAAGATGAATCACGCGCCTGGACGATTAAGAAAGGCTGGACCGCCCCCTTGGCCGGCACCGCCATCCACAACGATTTCAAAGACAAATTCATTCGCGCCGAAGTCGTCCAATGGGACAAACTCTTGGAAGCGAAATCTTGGGGCAAAGCTCGTGAACTCGGGACGCTGCGCACAGAAGGCAAAGACTATGTCGTGCAGGATGGGGATGTGATTGAGTTTAAAATATAAAAACTCTGTCATTCCCGTGTAGGCGGGAATCTAGTGTAGAAACTTAATAATTCGCGACTGAACTACTGCTTCCACAGAAATGACAATATAAAAAAATTAATGAAAACCACTAGTGTTAATCTGGTGGTTTTATTTTTCTCAATTTGACAATCCTCGCCCCCCCCTGCTACACTCATCTTCCAGCTCTTAAACAATAAAATTTTAACCGAAAAAGGGAGGTGAGGCATTTGATTGTGAGAAGTTAGACCGAAAATATAGAAACTGATTTATCTGAAATTCAATTGAAAAAGGAGTCTGAACGATGAAAAAAGTATTTCTTGTGATGTTGCTTTGTTTTTTGGGGTTTGTGCCAAAAGCATTTTCTACTTGCTCAGCATACGCCCCACCACATTCTTTGCCGGCCACAATTAATTCGGTGACATATGACAGTCTTTATGCCATATGCTCATCAAATAGTTATTGGATGTATGTCTATTACAACCATGACTATAATTCCAATCTGGATTATGTATTCACCAATCAATACAATGCTCAATACTTCTATATCAATAGCCCCAATTATATGTATCTTGGTACCTTTTATCAGAGTCATAATAGCGGCAACAATAGTATGGATGCCAATGCAACCGCTATTGCCGCTGGATACTACTCTTCGTCTCGGGATTTATACAACCAAGAGCATACCGCCATTGTCATTCCCAATACCTTACCCAGACAGCTCCACACTACTCGCTCTCCCGAAACCGGTGGTGGGGTGGCCAGTCTGCCTGATGGAGTGAATTCAGGTTGTGGCACAGCGGGAAACATTTGTTGTGGGATGACCGGGTATGATGATAGTTGCCAAGTTGATTTTGTGTACAATTCCAATGTGGTGTTAAAAGGTTTCCATAACGATGGCTACGCTTTCTATCGGTGGACTTGGAACAATGGCGCCAACACGGCCACTGACAATCCGCATACGTTCACAATGAGCGGGGCGTTGGGAGTAACGGGGGAGTTTAAAAAGACGTTCCGTTGTGCATCAGGTGATTTCTATGAACCATACGACCCTCAAGATCCTGAAATTTATGGGGATGGAGAGTGCGTTACCTATGTTAGGCATGAAACCGGTGCGGATATATACGGGAATGCGAATACTTGGTACCAAGGAGCAATAAATGCTGGATATTACACAACGGCAGGTCCAAGTATTCCAACAGGAAAAGACATGAGTTCTGCCATTATTGTTTTTGGCATAGTTTCAGAAAGCTCTTTTCCGACTGGTCACGTAGGTATCGTAATCAACAAAGTCGATTCTACCCATTTAAACATCAGAGATGCAAATTGGAATCTTGATGGAAAATTGGATGAGCATGTCATTGATGTGACAAATGAAAACTACAATATTCTAGGATACATCTACTGCAATCCATGATCTGTAATCGGTGAATACACCAAAAACCCAAAGGGCAGAACTTAATAAAGTTTTGCCCTTTTTAAATACAAACTTTTCTAAAATTATATCAATTATTGTATTTGAATGAATCAATAACTATTTTAAAAATTTTCTCAAGAGATGGATTAGAATCATCGCCAAAAATCGTTATTATATTGTGTCCTTTTATCATAACAACGCCAGCATTGCCACTATCACCATAATTTTGGACAGAGTATTTCTTAGCGGGAACTCCGTCAATATTAATATTAGTTATATCAATTTTATAATTTGTAAATCTTTTAGTTATTTTATCAGTACTTTGGCTTAAGGATAGGTTATTCGTATTATCTGAAACGGTAATATTTACAATCCACGGTCCTTCTAAAAAGTTACTCAGTCCAAAAACGCTATCCGTTGCATCTTGCGCAATCACTAAGTCGCTTGGGTATTCAAACTCAAAACCATATGCCTTGTTAATATATTTTTTTGTACCCATTACTACATTATCTTGGGATTGCAGCTCTGCTTGATTATTATTTTCTTGATTAGCTATCGGAACTTGTGTAGCCACTGACTTTTTAAAATTATAATCTACTTGTGGCTGCTGCACCTCCAGTTGATTCTTTTCCCACCTCCACAAAAACGCCCCGACCGTCACAGCAACAATTAAAATTATTACCACTCCCAATTTCGTCTCAATTATTTGTTTCATTTTTATTTTTGAATTTTTATATCTATATTATACGAGAAAATTGATGAATTGTAAAATTGAAACTTCCTCATGTGTTATGCTCTTGACTTTTCCCCTGCTCTCCCCTATACTTAAACCAATCTAGAAAGTCCAGTGATTCTCTCGCTCCGACGTAACGTCGGAGATAAGAGACTCAAAACCCGTCACAAGGACTTTCTTTGGACGGAATTTAATTAATCATTTTATCATATTAACATTTTAGCATTTTAACATTCGATGCTAATAAAAAATAATCAATCCTTTGTTAATATGCTAACATGCTAAAATGCTAATATGACATACGAACTGTTCTATCTGATCGGAGTTTCCAAGGAAGCGGAACTGCCGGAGATCAAAAAAGAAGTGGAAGGCATCGTGGAAACGGCCGGCGGAAAATTCCTGGAAAAAGAAACCCTGGAAAAAAGACGTCTGTCCTACCAAATCAAGCACGAGAATCATGGCATCTATCTCTGCCGCCGATTCGAACTGGAAGAAACTGAGAGTATGCTTGAAATCACCAAAAATCTCAATCTTTGCACCAAGATCCTCAGATTTATGATCAGCAAAGCTTCGGAACTGCCGCCGCTCAGATCTAAGGAAGAAAGGATGGCTGAAGCCGCCAAGCGCGAAAGTCGCAAAGAACAGAAGGAAATCAAGCCGGAAGCCCGCAAAGTAACAGGCACCTTGGCCGCAGAAAAGACCGAAGACAAAAAAGAAGCCCCCGCAGAAGCCAAGACTGAAGAAAAGTCCGCAGAAAAAAGCGAAGACATCGACAAAAAACTTGAGGAAATATTAAACATATAAATTGTTAAACGGTTAAATTGATATATTGTTAACAATTTAACAATATGACAATTTAACAATATGTCTTATGAATCTGAACAAAGTGATGCTCGTCGGACGTCTCACTCGCGACGTCGAAATAAGGAACACGCCGACCGGCCAGACGGTAGCGGCCATCTCCATCGCGACCAACCGCTTCTGGAAAGATAAGAGCGGGACGCGCCAAGACCAGACAGAATTCCATAATGTCGTGCTTTGGGGAAGACTAGCTGAAATTGCCGGACAATATCTGTCCAAAGGGCAAGAAGCCTACATCGAAGGACGGCTTCAGACCAGAAAATATACCGCCAAAGATGGCACAGAAAGAAGAGTGACTGAAATCATCGCGGAAAATATGCAACTCGGTTCACGCCCGCAAGGTGGTGGCACATCCGCTGCTTATGGAAACAATGCTCCATCCTCCCCCAGCGCTCCGGCTGCCGCGCCGCGCCAAGAATCTCCCGCCGAACAGATCCCAACCATCAATCTGGACGAGGAAGAGGAGGAGATCAAGATAGAAGACGTCCCGTTTTAAACTAATTTAATTTGTAGAACAATATCCTATGATTGAGACAACCCAAGAAAAAAAGGTCTGCTATTTCTGCCAGAACAAGATGGACCAGATAGATTTCAAAGACGCCTATCTCCTGCGACGTTTTATGAACTCACAAGGCAAGATTTACCCGACCAAACGTCATAACACCTGCACCCGCCATCAGAGACTCTTGGCTAACGCCATCAAAAAATCCAGAGTAATGGCCCTCGTACCGTTTGTGGCCCGCTAATCATATACGCATATTAGCATATCAGCATTTTAGCAAAATAAAATGCCATCGTTTTGTATTTATGTTAATATGCTAAAATGTTTAAATGTTAAAATGATCCTATGATTGGAATTTCAGAAATAAAAACCGGCAAAAATATCATCCTAAACGGTATGCCTTTCGCAGTTCTCTACCACGAACACTCCAAGACCGGCCGTGCCGGATCAGTGCTGCGCACCCGCCTCAAGAATCTCGCGACGGGCGCCGTCTTGGAAAAGACCTTCCAGGGCTCCGAATCAGTCGAAGAAGCCGACATCAACAAGTCCAAAGCGCAATATACCTACAAAGAAAACGATACCTACAATTTTATGGACAATGAAAGTTACGAACAGTTTTCACTTTCCAAAGAGGCGCTCGGCGATAATATAAACTATCTCAAAGAAGGGACGGAAGTGACCTTGCTCAATTTCAATGACGCGCCAATCAACGTTGAACTCCCCGTCAAAGTCAAATTGAAAGTCATCCAAGCTCCTCCAGGGATAAAAGGCAATACCGTTTCCACCGGCGGCAAAGTGGTCACCTTGGAAACCGGTCTCAAGATATCCACGCCGCTTTTTGTCAAAACCGATGATGAAATCATCGTCAACACCGAAAAAGGAGAGTACGTTTCTCGCGCCTGATATCTTTGTAAAAGAAGAAAAGCCGGAGAACTGTCTCGGGCTTTTTTATTTTCCGAAGTTTTGTTAAACTTAACCTATGACTACTTACGCCATCAATAAACGCGCCCATTTCGACTATACCATCCTGGAAAATTACGAGGCCGGCCTTGAGCTGCTCGGGTGCGAGGTAAAATCCATCAAGACCAAGCACGTCAGCCTCAAGGAATCTTTTGTCACCATCCACGACGGAGAATTATATCTGACCAACGCCCACATTCCGCTCTACATCCATGCCGGCAAAGTCCCTTCTTACAATCCGACCCGACCTAGGAAGCTTTTGGTCAAGAAATCGGAGATCAAGCGTCTGATTGGTTCAATCCGTGCCAAAGGCTTGACATTAGTGCCCATTAAATTGTATACTAAAAGACGACTAATCAAGCTCTCTTTCGGGCTCGGCAAGGGCAAAAAAGAGATCGATAAGCGGGAAAAAATCAAGAAAAGAGAGGACAAACGCGGAATGCAAAGAGCGATGAAAAATTCCTAATTAAGAATTTCTAATATCTAATCAAAGTCCAATTCTTCAAAGATTATAATGTCTACATTCTCAGGCATTAGACATTTGGAAATTAGACATTGATTAGAAATTGGAAATTTGAAATTTGAAATTCCACGCGCAGCGTGGTCCTATGGGGATGTTTTGTTTCGACAGTTCGTACATTTAAAACAGGCAAGCCGAGAATGATACCCTCTCGTAAATAAGTATCGCCGTTATAAGTGCAAACTTCATAACCAAAGCAAAAAATGTGATGGCGCAAGCTTTCACTTCAAATTTTGCGACTGTCCTAGCTTAAACCGCTGGGGCCATCAAACCGTCGACTCCTGATAGGCGGAGCTTGGTGTTATATATCAGGATAGTCAACATTGCGTTTTCCATGCGATTTTGGCAAAACTAAATTGGGAATAGGCTCAAGATAATTTTGTCCGCTTTATATTCTTGGCCGAAACACTAAACGGGCTACGCTTGTAGATTGTTTTAAATGAATGATTCTGGACGCGAGTTCAATTCTCGCCATCTCCACATAGCCGATTCGAAACTACGAAATTGATGCGAATCTACGAAAATAATTCTTGTATTTTGTTCGTAGATTCGTGTGTCATTCGTAGTTTCGCATCGGATTAACCATTAACACCACCAGCCATTAGAAGAACATACAAAAAACATTTTCCGAAAAAGAAAGAACTGCGCACTAGGATCAATGAATATATCTTTGCGCGCGAAGTCCGCGTCATCGGTGAAAACGGAGAACAGCTCGGAGTCCTGAATACGGACGAGGCTTTGCGGATTGCTAAAGAGCAGTTGCTCGACTTGGTGGAAATTTCCCCTAAGGCCGTTCCGCCGGTGTGCAAGATTATGGATTTCGGGAAATATCAATACCAAAAATCCAGAGAGGATCGCCAGAACAAGTCCAAACAGAAAAAATCGGACATCAAAGGCATCCGTCTCAGCGTCAGGACAGACGACCACGATTTGGAATTCAAGAAGAATCAAGCTGAGAAATTCCTGACCAAAGGCAGCAAAGTCAAAGTCGAAATTATGCTGAAAGGCCGGGAGAAGGCCCATCAGGACCTGGCCCGGAAAAATCTGGAAGATTTCATAAGGATGATTGCCATCCCCAACAAGATAGAACAAGAAGTCAAGAGATATCCCGGAGGATTCAATGTGATCCTAGCACCCGAATAACCAATAATCATGCATCATATTAGCATATTAACAAAATACGAATTGTAAATTGTTAAAATGCTAAAATGTTAATATGCTAAAATGTTAATATGCCTAAACTAAAAACCAAAAAAGCCTTAGTGAAAAAGATCAAAGTCACCAAGGGAGGAAAAGTCACCCGAAGAAAAACCGGACAGAACCACTATAATTCCAAAGAAAACGGAAAAGAAGGTCGAGCGAAAAAAGGAGATGTAAGACTGTTCCGCTCTGATGAGAAAAATATCCTGAAAGCCTTAGTAAACTAATAATAATACAAATACGCGAATGTTATGCTAATACGCAAATACGCGAATTTCTTTCGAGAATTGATTCGCAGATTAGCGTGAAGGCCATTCGCATCATTCGTATCACAAATATATGACCAGAGTAAAACGCGGAGTAGCCGCATCGAAAAGAAGAAAGAACCTCTTGGATGACGCTAAAGGTTATCGCTGGAGGAGAAGCAAGGTTTATGCCGCCGCCAAGCAAGCTGTGACAAAAGCCGGTGTCTATGCTTTCCGTGACCGCAGAACCAAGAAACGGACCGCCAGACGCCTCTGGATCACCCGTCTCGGCATTGCACTGCGAGAAATCGGCTTGAAATATAGCACCTTCATCAAAACTATGTCTGATAAAAAGATCGAGCTAGATAGAAAAGTGCTGTCCCAAATGGCCGTCGAAAATCCGGAAGTTTTCAAAAAATTCGCAGACTCCGTCAAATAGACCATTTTTCGAAAAAACAAAACCACCCCGCCTTAGCGAGGTGGTTTTTTAATAATCCCCCCTACCTCCTCTCCACCACTCTCAAAAGTGTCTGATCTTCTTGGTAGTTCCCGGCTTTGTCATAGGCTCTGACTAATAAAACATATTGGCCATTGGGCAGGTCTTGAGGAAAGAAATAGTAATCTTCATTTTGTTGTCTCCATTTCTTTAAAATTTGACCCTTGGCATCTGCGAGCTTCACTTTGTAATAGCTCAAATTGTCATCCGTAGCATCGAAATATATCTTGTCAGTTCTAG
>Ga0172380_10001670_pt1 | contig 37846 bp, 39 predicted proteins | sample Leawe162metaG_FD_119747 | JGI IMG/M metagenome (GOLD analysis project Ga0172380, IMG submission 119747) | Leachate microbial communities from a municipal landfill in Southern Ontario, Canada - Leachate well 162 metaG | ecosystem: Engineered > Solid waste > Landfill > Unclassified | place...
CAAAGAAGAAAAAGCTTGTAACCGATTAAAATTTTATCCAGCTAGATATCCGAATTCTTTGGCTAAAATTTTGTTGAATCAATTACCAAGATTGACTGAAATGAATGAACACCGCCAAGAAATTGCCAATATTTATGATAAGTTGTTGGATAACACAAAAATGAAAAAACCAAAAATAACCAAAGACAATATATTTTTACGCTATACTATTTTAGTTAATAATCCAGAAAAAATAATCAAAATAGCCAAACAACACAAAATTATTTTAGGAAACTGGTATGACTCAGTAATCGCTCCAAAAGATAAAGATGTAGATATGTTAAGAACTGGTTATATAAATAGTAGTTGTCCTAATGCAGAAAAATTAGCACAAACAACTGTAAATTTACCAACAAATAAAAGTATTACTTTTGTTCAAGCAAAAATGATAGCAGAATTAATAAATACTAATTTATGATGAAAGAAATTACAAAAAAAGAAGATTGGACTACCAAAAAAGAATTTTTGCAATCTTGGGAATATGGTGAATTTTTGAAAAATACAGGAAGAAAGTTGTTACGTTTTGAATATCTTACCAATGATAAAGAAAAAATTCAATTTCAAGGTATAGTATCATCCAATGCTTTCGGGTTCAAATTTATCTATGTACCTAGAGTTTCTTTTAGTCAAGAATTATTAGATGAGATAAGTACTTATTTCAAACAAAATAATTTTGTATTTTGGCGTATTGAAAGATTGAGTGATGAAACTCCCAAAAAATTTAATTACAAATTAATAAAAAATAGACAGCCAGAATGTACATGGCTTCTAGATTTGACAAAAAGCGAAGAAGAAATTTTGTCTGAAATGCACAGTAAAACTAGATACAACATAAACTTAGCGATCAAAAAAGGTGTCGTATGTAAAATTGAAAAAGATCTAAACATATATTGGAAACTAAATGAAATGACTACAGAAAGAAATAGTATCAAAAGCCATGACAAAAATTATATAGAAAAATTATTAAATTTAGACAATGTCTATCAGTTGACTACTTATTTTGCAAACGAAGTATTGTCTTCAGCTATAGTTTTCAAATATAATGATATTATGTACTATCTATTTGGAGCATCTTCCAATAGCCATCGCAATCTTATGGGACCATATTTGAATCAATTTGAAATTATAAAGCTAGCCAAAAAATTAGATTGCAAAGTTTATGATTTTTGGGGCATGGCTCCACCTGCAGAAAAGGGAAGCGGAGAAGAAAATTCTCATCACAATTACTCTTGGCAAAAAAACCATCCTCTAGATGGCGTGGCCAAATTCAAAGCAGGTTTCAATGGTAAATTAGAATGTTATCCAAAACCTTTAGAAATAGTTTTGAATTCTTTCAAATATAATATATTTCTATTTATAGAAAAATTAAGAAAAAGGACCATTGTTGGTCATAGTACCAAAGAATAATTATGTACGAAATAAAAGAAATACAAAACAAAGAAGAATGGGAATTTTTTCTTTCCAAGCAAAAATTTGTTCTCATGACCCAGTCTACCAAGTATGGAGAATTTTATAGTTCAATGAATGAAAAACATTGGTTATTTGGTGTCTATGATTCTGGAAAGTTAGTAGCTGGTAGTTTGATTGTAAGTGTCCATGCCAAACGTGGTAATTTTCTTTTTGCACCATATGGACCAATCATTAATCAAGATTATGAAAATATTTTGAAATTATTTATAGACTTTTTGAAAGAAAAAGCCAAAAAAGAACATTATGTTTTTGTTAGAGTTTCACCTTTTATAGATGATTTGGATACAAACAAAGATATTTACCAAAAACTTGGCTTTAAAAAATCTCCTATCCATGCTTTGGCTGAAACAACTTGGCTTCTAGATTTGACAAAAAGCGAAGAAGAAATTTTGGCCAACATGAACAAAAATCATCGTAATCTAATCAATAGATGTCTAAGAGAAAAAGTAAAAGTAATATTTTCCAATGATAAAAAAGCTTTGGAAGAATTCAATATCTTGCATGACTATACATCCAAAAAACATAATTTCACACGTTTTTCCAATTCTTATGTGGAAAAAGAATTCTTAGCTTTCCAAAAAGATGATGAAGTGTCTGTATTAAAAGCTTATTTACAAAATAATCCCAAATTAGATTCTTCAGCTGTTGTTTATTTTTATGGTAATTCAGCTGCTTATCGCCATGGTGCTTCACTAGTCCAAGATAAAAAAATACCAACTTCTTATATCTTACAATGGTCAGCTATTCAGGAAGCAAAAAAAAGAGGTCTGAAATATTATAATTTTTGGGGTATAGCCCCAGACAATGCACCCACCAATCATCCTTTCAAAGGTATTACACATTTCAAAAAAGGTTTTGGTGGTTTTCAAAAAAATTTGTTACCTTGTCAAGATTTTGTTATTTCACCAAAATATTTCTTTACTTGGATTATAGAAACAATTCGTAGTAAAAAACGTGGATTTTAATTTATCCTATGCCGTGCTTCGCCGGCTTCAGGATTGTGTAAAAAAAGCCTGTGCCAATCAAAAAAATCATCAATCATCATAGATTACAAAGAAAGATAAACAACAAAATAAAAAGTACAAAAAAAATTTTTAATTATTTTTTTAATCCAAAAAAAACTAGGAGAGATTTTTCTTGGGAGGGCAGGGAAGTAGAAAATCCTTTTATACACGAAAAAATTAGCAAGAAACTGCTATATTTCAAAATTCTTTTACTTATAGCCAGTGTTTTAATTACTTTTTCAATTTTTCTTTTTCACCCTTTCTTCATTATAGAAGATGTAAAAATAGATGGATTACAAAGAATAAGTAAAGTTGATTTACTAGACACAGTAAATGGTATTTTAAATTACAGAAAATTTGGATTAATAAAAGAAAATAGTTATATTCTTTCCAATGTAAATGAGATAAAAGATATTCTAAAAGAAAGATACCCAATTGAAAAAATAATTGTCAAAAAAAGTTTCCCAAACAAACTATCTATAATTATTCAAGAAAAAATTTCTACTATTATTTATGACAATGGATTAGAATATAGCTATGTAGATTTGGAAGGTAAAATAGTAGAAATAATGGGTAAAACAAGTGAATATGATTGGAAAGATATCACAGCAGAAGTAGCTACAACCACAGAATCAGGCGAGAGTGTTACTTCAACAGTTGTGGTAGCTAGAATATACGAGCCAGATGTGAATACTATAAAAAAAGACTTAGGTAGTTATCCAATTATCTATGATAAAAATAATCTAAATGACGTTAGTCTAAATTTAGATGTTTTGGACAAAACTAAAGTAAATATACTGATAGATTGGTTCAAACAACTTGATAATAATGAAAAAATTCCTTTAAAATATTTTGTTTTTGAGGACAATAGCCAAGATCTTACAATAAAAACTTACAAAGGATTTTATATCAAAACACGTTTTGATAGGGAAGTCACTGATCAAATAAATAAATTGAATTCTTTGTACAAAGAAAAAATAGATGAAAATAAATTTCTTGAATATATAGATTTAAGATACCCAGATCGAATATACTGGAAATAATTTTTTACCTTAAACTATTACAATTGACATAATTGTCCAAAAGTGATTAAATTATAAGCAATGCGTTTCTACTTAGATAGGGGAGACGCTAAGGTGGTCAGACACAACAAGACATAACAGTCAAATTGTGTCTGACCACCATTGCAATTTTATTTTAAACAAACCATAAACTTTTATTAGTATGGTTTGTTTTTTTGTTTTATAAAAAAATAAACTAAAGTGTAAAATAAAAAAAGAGGGTAGTATTCTTTGACTAAAACACTATATTAATACAATGTCGCACAATGTACCTTATGCGACACACAGTCTTATAAACACAGAAATTACCTTATCAATATAAGTACTTACCTATTATACTCGTTATACACTTCAAATTATTTCAAAAAATATACATACCACACTTTTTACCTTTCTACTGCCTGTCCATCGGGTTTTTTTACAATAAAACACTAATACTATTTATTCTCTTTTTTGGCTAATTTAAGCCACGATTCTCTATATTTTACGACACCACAAAAAGTGGTTTCAAAACCAAAGGTATAGAGTATCGACTTTTTCTATAACTTTTTACAGTGAGTGTTTTACTTTGTCATATAATGACTTTAAGTACTAGCTAGCAATCAAATATTTTTATAAATTTTTATTTTTCTAATTTTGTTTTATTTTTTTTATAAATTAAGCTAGGTATTTTAGATAAAATTTATTTTAAAAATTTTTGCATATTTTGTAACAATAAAAGAATGTTCAAACAACTTTTGTAAAAAAATAAAAAGGGAAGTGTGCTCCCCTTTTTGTTAATTTAGTAAAAATACTATTCTACATTGTGCGACACTAGTACTTTTTCTTTGAACTTTTCATAAACTGCTTTTAGCATTCTAGCATCATCTAACGCATTATGTTTTTTGAATTTTTTTTGATCAACGCCAAGCCAATCAAAGAAATCATGAATTCTCATTATTTCTGGATCAAACCCAAGAGAAAAAAGAATGGAAGCAAAATCAATAGGTATCCAAAATACTGGATGATCTTTTGGGTCAGTAAAAAGTTTGTACCAATAGATACTGTCAAATTGGTTGACATAAGCCATAAGAAAAGGTTTACTCTCTCCCCTACCTATAAACTCCCAAATTTTTTTAATAGCATTTTCTTTTGAAATTTTATCACCTGATAAAAAAGGAACAACATTTTCTGTCACCCAAGGATGGACAGTCTTATCATCATAATTTAATTCTAAATATAATTCTTCCCCTGTTTGTTTGATAAGACCAATAGATATCAATTCTCCAATTTCTGTATCAAAATTAGTAAACTCTGTGTCAAAAAAAATAATATTATCACTAAAAAACAAACTTTTTTTATCAAATTTCATATCTAACAAAATTAGTAATCTTGAGCCAAATAATTGAGTGCATTTACTGGGATACCATCTTTACGAACTTCCAAATGTAAATGAGGACCTGTAGTAAAAGGTCCAGCACCAACAGTATTTGGTGTGGCCCCAGAATAACCAATTGTATCTCCCCTATTTACAAATTGATCAGCAGAAACAGTAATCTGACTCAAGTGACCATAGACAGTGGAGAATCCATCAGAATGAATAATCATAACATAAGCATAACAACTAGCTACAGTACAAGTCCTAGCGCGAGCAATATATCCCGCAGCAACAGCCCGGATCGGAGTCCCATGGGAAGCTCTAATGTCTATAGCAGGATGTTCAAAAATATTTCTATATGGATAATTTTGATCATGAAAATAAGCAGTAACATAACGACTTTGTGTTGGCCAAGACAAAGGCAACAAACCATTTTGTTGAGGATTTCCACCTTCGGTAATTTTTTTCTGTGCTTCTAATTTTTTTCTTACTTGACTTTCAATACTGGTAATATCATTTTCAATCTTACTATATTCTTTTTTTAAATTTTGTACTAAAGTATTGTATTTAGACTCAGAATATTTGGTCTGCACCAAAAGATCTTCTTTGTATTGAGTTTGTTCTTCCAAATCTTTTTTCTTATTATCCAAAGAAACTTTTAAAGTTTGATAACTTTTTTGTTGATCTTCTCGCTGTTGTTTTTTTGTTTGTAATTCCTCTTTGGCAATTCTTATAGTTTTGGCACTTTTACCCAAATCCCCTTCTAAATTTTGGACATAATGAACACGATTATAAAAATCAGAAAAATTTGCATAAGCAGCCATGACTTCAATATATTTTTTATTATTTTCATAATAAATAGTCCTAATAAGACCTGCTAATAATTTTTGTTGTTTGGTAATTGTAGTTTCTTTGTCTACTATTGATAAATCCAGACTCTGTATTTCCAAACCAGTGGCATCTATTTTTTCTTGTGTGGCTAAAATATCCAAATCTACTTGAGCAATGTAATTATCCAAAATAGTAAGTTGATTAGCCAAAGATGTAGCTTGTGATTTGGTAGCTGCTATTTTGGCTTTGTAATCAGCAATAGTTTTTTCCAATTCAGCAATTTTTTCCTTTTTTTGGTTTATTTGACTATTCAAATCATCTATTTCAATTTTATTACCAGCAACTTCACCAGTATTAGTTGTAAAAACAAAAAAAGGTTTCAATAAGAAAACTGCTGTTAAAATGGAAATAAATAAAAAAACACGTTTTTTCATAATAAAACTATTATATCATGTTTTTCGAAAAAATTCTAAATTTTATCTACAGCCTTGTGAATTCTACTCAAAGTTTCTTCTTTTCCAAGTACACTAGCAATTTCCAAAGGTCCTGGAGAATTTTGCAAACCAGACAAAGCTACTCGCATTGGCCACAAAATATCGCCATTACCAAAAGCATTATCTTTGATCCAAGCTAATATAGTACTTTCTAGATCTTCCCTATTCCATATACCTGAGAATTGTTGTAAAAAATCCAAAGTTAATTGTAGATTTTTTTTAGTTTTTTCTTTGTCAGACTTTTTCCAAACCAACAAATCTGGATCATAATCTTTTTCAGAGAAAATAAAACCAGTATTTTCCACAATTTCCAAAAGAGTATTTGCTCTCCCCTGCTCTAAGGCTACAACTTTTTCCAAATCAAAATCACCAGTATTTATATTTTTTTCTGCATAAAAAACTTTGCATTTTTCTGCCAAATCTTTTGCAGACATTTTCATGATATATTGTTTATTATACCAATTCAATTTTTCAATATTAAACACAGCCGCTGTTTTACCAACTTTTGAAAAATCAAATTCTTTTTCTAATTCTGCTAATGTAAAAAATTCTCTATCGTCCCCTGGATTCCAACCCAAAAAAGCAATAAAATTGATAAATGCTTCTGGTAAATAACCTTTGTTTACAAAATCTACAACTGAGACATCACCATTTCTTTTGGATAATTTTTGTTTTTTTTCATTTATTAATAATGATAAATGAGCAAATTGTGGTGCTTCCCAACCAAACATTTTATAAAGCGCCACATGCTTTGGTGTGCTTGGTAACCACTCTTCTGCTCGAATAGCATGTGTTATTTCCATTAGATGATCATCTACTACAACAGCAAAATGGTATGTTGGAAATCCATCAGATTTTATCAATACCTGATCATCAAAAAGTTCGTTTTTGAATTCTATTTTACCCCTCACCATATCTTCAATTATAGTATTTCCTTCTCTTGGCATTTTCATACGAATAACAAATTTTTCACCTGACTGCAATTTTGTTTGTACTTCTTCTGCCTTCAAATTACGACAATGCCCATCATAACCTGTGGCTTTTTTTTCAGCTTCTTGTTTTAGGCGCATTTCATCCAATCTTTCTTTACTACAAAAACAATAATACGCATGATTTTTAGTCAATAATTCTTTGATAAATTTTTGATAAATTTCCAATCTTTCTGATTGTATATAAGGACCGTTTTGGCCTTTTTGAGTAATATTATTATTTTCTAACATTACACCTTCATCAATATTAATATTAGCCCAAGCAAAAGAATCTAAAATATTTTTTAGAGACCCTTCTACAAAACGCTCTCTATCTGTATCTTCAATACGAAGCAAAAATTTTCCATTATTTTTCTTGGCAAAAAGATAAGCAAAAAGAGCAGTACGCAAACCGCCTATATGTAGATAGCCAGTTGGACTTGGTGCAAAACGTGTTTTTATCATAAAATCTATCATCCTGAGTTGAAAATACAACGAGGGATCTTTCTTAAAAAATAAATATTTAATCTAACAAATTTCTGGATGACTCTTAAAAGTCTATAAATACAGCAAAATTATCTAGTTCTGTAGATATTTTGACGTTCTTCGTCATTTCAAGATGACAATTGAGACATTACAATAGCCACTGATACAGCCACATTTAATGATTCGGCCTGACCATGACCTACTATACTATAACTCTTATCTATAATTTTTTCAAGTTCCTGACTAATACCTTGTGATTCGCTACCAAAGATATAAACTACTTTTTCTGTTGGTTTTATTTTTTTGTAATCCTCACCTTTTAGATCCAAAGAGTACAATTTGTATCCATAATCTTTTTTAATTTTTTCCAATGTTTGAACTAGATTATTAGTTCTAAAAAAGTTCAAGTGAAAAACAGAACCCATAGTACTACGAACAGTTTTTGGATTATAGACGTCCACAGTATCAGATGATAATAAAATATTTTTGAATCCAAACCAATCAGCCGTACGAATAATTGTACCCAAATTACCAGGATCTTTGATATCTTCTAAACAAATAATTGGCCCACCATCAAAACTATCTAAGCTACTATCTTTCTGAGATACTACAGCCAAAATACCCGGAAAAGTGTCTGTATCTTTTATTTTATCGATATCTTGCCTACCACAATAAGTAACGACCACATCTTTGTTTTCAGCTTTTTTGATAATATCAGCAAAATCTTTTTCATCACGTAATTTACCATCTACCACTACCAAAATTACTTCCATATCAGATGCAAGTGCGTCATTAACTCCCTTTATTCCCTCCACAACAAATTCTAATTCTTCTTTGCGAAATTTCTTTAATTTGAGTTTAGTCAAATGTTTTAAAACTGATTTTTCTAACATATTTTTTAATTATATATCTTCCTGCCAAAAGAAAAATATTTTTCTTAATTATTTCTAAAAATTTTCAACCAAGTGAATATCACAGTAGCCTTGAAAATTCTTACAAATCTTTTTGGTTGAGTTAATAATCTGTACAACCATTCTAGACCAAAATTTCTCAATATTTTTGGAGCGCGTTTTGTTTTTCCTGATAAAAAATCAAAAGAACCTCCCACACCCATAGCTAACTTTATATTTGTTAGTTTTGATAAATTTTCATAAATCCACTTTTCTTGTTTGTTGTGTCCAAAAGCTACAAAAAGGATTTGAGCTTTACTAATCTCTATCTTTTCAAGAATTTTTGCATTTTCTTTTTCATTGAAAGCTAACTCTACTTTATCTATTTCTTTTTGAATCAATTTTATTTCTAGACCTGGATCTGAGCCAACAATTTTCAACCTTGAAAATTTGTTTTTTAATTTTTTTTCTATTTTTTTTAATACCAATTCACTACCAGAACCCAACAAAAAAACTGAATACTTTTTTTGTTCAGCTATTTTGCAGACGTCCAACATAAAGTCAACACCATGAATAACTGTTAGTTTTTCTTTTGACAAAAATTTGATGCCATGTCCATCACAAATATTTAGATCAGAACTGTTCAAAACTTTGCGAAAATAACTATCCTTTCTAGCATCTACTAGCATTTCTGGATTTGGTGTAAAAACTTTGTATTGCCCACTAGATGACAAAAGATTGGATACAAAAAGCTGACTAGCATCTAAATCCAATTTACTTATTTGTATCCCTAAAATTTTGACACTATCAAACATAATTTTATAAAAAAAGCTAAAAAGTTGAAAATATTGTATAATATAATTTGATTGACTTTTGACTTTATGAACTTTTAACTCGTGTAAGTTTAGCACATATTGACAAATTTTTCCAGCATGTTATAGTATTATCACTCACTCTATTAGAGTGACAATTATAAACTAGTAGCCTTTTAAGCATTTCAAGCTTTTTTAGGCTTTTCAAGCCTTTTAATATGTTCCCACAAAATTTTACCCACAAATCACAGGAGGCTATCCAAAATGCCCAAAATATTGCTATCCAAAATGGTCAAATACAAATAGAACCACCTCATTTATTTTTGAGTTTACTAAATCAAAATGAAGGTGTAGTAATCTCTATTTTCAAAAAACTAAATGTTAATATTGAACAACTCAAAACTGATGTACAAGAAATGATCAATACTATTCCAAAACAAAATATTACAGAAAATAATAATATTGGACAAGTTACATTGGGACAAGCCATGATTTTTATTTTACAAAATGCTAATAATGAAGCCAAAAAAATGCATGACGAATTTATTAGTGTTGAACATTTACTTTTAGCTTTTTTGACCAACAAAAATCCTATCAGCGACGCTTTGTCTAGACAAAAAGTACAGTATCAAGATATCTTAAATGTACTAAAAGATATTCGTGGCAACCAACGTGTAGATAGTCCAGAACCAGAAAGTAGATATCAAGCATTAGAAAAATATAGTATCAATCTTACAGAAAGAGCTCGTAAAGAAAAACTTGATCCGGTCATCGGACGTGATGATGAAATACGACGTGTTATGCAAGTCTTGACTCGTAGAACCAAGAATAATCCGGTCTTGATAGGTGAACCTGGTGTTGGAAAAACAGCTGTTGTCGAAGGCCTAGCTCAAAGAATTGTCAATGGTGATGTTCCAGAAAATTTAAAAAATAAAGAAGTAGTATCACTAGATATTGGTTCTTTGTTGGCTGGGACCAAATTTCGCGGTGAATTTGAAGAACGTTTAAAAGCGGTTATCAAAGAAGTAACAGAAGCACAAGGTAAAATAATATTATTTATAGATGAATTACACACTATTGTAGGAGCTGGGAGTTCTGAAGGAGCGGTGGATGCTTCCAACATGCTTAAGCCAGGTCTTGCTCGTGGAGAAATGCATGTTGTTGGTGCTACAACTATCAAAGAATATCAAAAACACATAGAAAAAGATCCAGCATTCGAACGTCGTTTTCAACCAGTATTAGTTCTTGAACCAAAAATAGAAGATGCTATAGCTATATTACGTGGTATAAAAGAAAAATATGAAATACATCACGGTGTTCGTATCACTGATCCAGCCATCGTATCAGCTGTCCAACTTTCTAGTCGCTATATTAGTGATAGACAACTTCCAGACAAAGCAATTGATCTGATAGATGAGGCTGCTAGTGCTCTTAAGATGCAAATAGATTCTATGCCAGATAATTTGGACAAAATGAAACGCCAAATTATAAAAATAGAAATCGAACTCAAAGCTCTCAAAAAAGAAACTGATGAGGATAGCAAAGAACGTGAAAAAAAACTAAAAGAAGAACTGGCTAATCTAAAAGATCAAAGTAAAGAAATAGAAATGCAGTGGACAAATGAAAAAGAAATTATTACCAAAATTCGTGAACACAAAAAAGAGATAGATAAACTAAAACAACAATCAGAAATAGAAGAGCGCAAAGGTGACTTACAAAAAGTAGCTGAACTTCGTTATGGTAAAATTCCAATGATTGAAAAAGCTATCAAAAAATATGAAAACAAATTAGCTGATTTACAAAAAACAAATAGCATTCTTAAAGAAGAAGTTACTGAAGAAGATATTGCTAAAGTTGTTTCCAAGTGGACAGGTATACCACTAAACAAAATGCTTGAAGATGAGATAATCAAATTAGCTAAGATGGAATTAGAATTAGAAAAACGTGTTGTAGGTCAAAAAGAAGCTATTATTTCAGTTTCCAATGCTATACGTCGTAGCCGTGCTGGCATTTCTGAAGAAAAACGTCCAATAGGCTCATTTATTTTCATGGGTCCAACTGGTGTTGGTAAAACAGAATTAGCCAAAGCCTTGTCAGAATTCTTGTTCAACGATGAAGACTCTCTCATTCGTGTAGATATGACTGAATATATGGAAAAACATTCAGTCAGTAAGATGATTGGCTCCCCTCCCGGCTATGTTGGTTTTGATGAAGGTGGACAATTGACTGAACTTGTTAGACGAAAACCATATTCAGTAATTCTTTTTGATGAAATAGAAAAAGCTCATCCAGATACTTTCAATATATTATTACAAATTCTTGAAGATGGACACTTGACTGATGCCAAAGGCCGTAAAGTTAATTTCAAAAATACAGTTATTATTATGACTAGTAATATTGCTAGTGATATCATTATGAATATAGGTAAAAAAGGAGAATTTGGTTTTGACACTTTCACAAAAAACAAAAAATCTGAAGAAAAAAATACCAAGATAGATAACTTAGTCATGTCAGCTCTAAAAGAACAATTTAAACCAGAATTCTTGAATAGAATAGATGACATTATCATCTTTCATTCTCTAAACGAACAACAAATCCGTCAGATTACAAATTTACAAATTATAGCTATTGAAAAACGTCTAAAAAAACAAAAAATACTTATCAAAGTATCAGACAAAGCAAAAGATTGGCTCGCTAAAAAAGGATATGATGAAAATCTTGGTGCTCGCCCACTAAAACGTGTAATACAAACAGAACTCTTAGATAAACTTGCTATGAATATAGTAGAAAAAAAGATTATAGAAGGACAAGAGGTAAAAATAGACGTAACAAAAAACCAAATTGAAATAAAAATTTAAAAATCTTCAAAAAATAAAAAACTAATCTTGAATAGATTAGTTTTTTATTTTTTATTCATCTGGAAAAATCTGATTCCCATCCTTATCATACAAATGAATTGCCAATACTGGACAAGATTGTGCCCCAAGCATTATAGTATCCTCATCTTCTCCTTCTGGGTCAGTTACATAAGCAAGATTACCATCATCCATTTGAAATACTCCAGGAGCTACTACAACACAAGACTGAGCACCAATACATGCTTCCCTATCCACAACAATACGACGAATTTTACCACCTTTTCTAATTTTCATAGAAATATCTTCGGGTAAGGTATCAAAGTTTATTGGCATTTTTGGTTCATCGTTTTTTTTATCTGTAGAATGATGGACAGTGGACTTTCCTTTTTTTGACATAATTAATTATTTTTTAGTAATTAAGTAAAATTTATTATTTAATTTATAACTAAAATATTTTACAAATCCCCCAAAAAATCATTTCCTAGATCCAACTTATCTTCATCATCATATCTAGTATAATCAATTCCTTCATTATTTTCAATACGATCTTTTATTGTTCTTAGTTTACTATAGTGATAAACTTTTGTTTCATCTACTAGTATATTAGGTCCTTTTTTACAACGACCCAAACAACTACACATATGTACAGCCACATCAGTATCTTTGTATTCATCTTGCAAATAGTCAAAAATTTTTTCAGATCCCCTTGGTAAACAAGTGGAGCCACAGCAGACTTCTATTTTCTTTGGCATATGTTTCTGTCATCCCGAGTTGAGAATACAACGAGAGATCTTTCTTAAAATAAAACTTTTTAATTAATAAATTTTTGGATGACTCTAAAAATCATTCTTATATTGAAATCAACAGGGTCCACAGATCCCTCCACTCGTTCCTCGTGTTCGGGATTTTTTGTAAATTATATACCCATCATTCTTCGTACAGCTTCTGGTGGTGTCCATGGTGGATTGAAAGTTTTTTCAACTTCAACATTTTCAACACCAATTTCCAACAAAGCATCCTTTATCATGTCTTGGATATCACCGTCTAAAGGACACATAGGTGTTGTAAGTGTCATTAATATATGAACACTCTTTTCATCTTTGATGTTTATTTCATAAATAAAACCAAGTGTCCAAATATCAATACCAATGTGGGGATCTATGATTTGCTCGAGTTGTTTTATTATTAAATCTTTGGTTAGTTTCATAGACTAGTCTAAAATTCAAAATTAAAAATTCCTAAATTATTTACTCCGCTCCATAATATTTTTCTGAATAAAACCTGATCAACTGTTCAATCTCAGGGATAGCTTCTGGTGTGGCCACACCAACTTTCAATTTTTTCTGTACGTCTTCCAAAGTTTTTGCACCTTCAAGTACAGCTTCTTCTATATCATGATCTGTGATTTTCAAAATTTCATCAATTACTTTTGCGCCACTAGTAATAATTTTGTTATGTTGACCAGTCTTTCTGTACCAATCGTTGATAGCAGCTTGCAAAGCTTTGTCTCCCAAAACAGAACAATGAATTTTTCTGTTTGGCAAACCACCAAGACGTTCCATAATATCTTGAGGTCTTATTTTCAAAGCTTCTTCCAATGTTTTACCATCATTTTCACTTAACATAACTGAAAGCATAGAAGTAGAAGCAATAGCACTACCACAACCAAAAGTTTGCCACTTGCAATCAGTGATTTTTTCTGTTTTTGGATCAATTTTGAGCCAGAGAACCATCTCATCACCACAAGCTGGTGAACCTACACGTCCTACAGCATCTGCATCATATTTATCTTCTTCACCAGAAAATAATATATTACGTGGATTGAAAAAATGATCTTTGACAGTATCTGAATAAAGCCAAGTATTACCTTGTTTGTCTCTTATTTTGGCTCCTGTTGTATTTGTCATATAATATCCTCATCCCGAACCGCCGAAGGACGGAGAGGGATCTTTCTTAAATGAAACTTTCTAGAAAAAATTAACGTTAATTGATTCTGAAAGTTTTCAAAAAATTATTTATAAAAATTTAATTTTTCCAGCAACTCCACATCCTTAAATAGATCATTCATATAGTTGTCTTATTCTCTTTGTCAAACTGTCAGTATAACCTATATAAAACACGCCACTAAGACTACTTAAAAGGTAAGCATAATAGCCTTTGCCCTTGCCCTTTATACTTGTCATAAAAATATTTTATTATATTTTGAAAATTCACAGGGCCTACAGATCCCTCTCCGTCCTTCGGCGGTTCGGGATTAACACACTCAACGCTGATGATATTTCGGATGAGTATTTTTCTTAGTGTCTATTTGTAAATTTACCGGAGAAATTTTTCTCAAAATATTTACAATCTCTGGCAAATACTTCATAGTATAATCCACATCTTCTTTTGTATTTTTTTTACCAAGAGTAAAACGCAAACTGCCATGGGCATATTCATAAGGTAATCCGATTGCCAATAAAACATGAGAAGGATCAAGAGATTCAGAAGTACAAGCAGAACCAGTCGAGCAAACAATTCCATATTCATCCAAATACAAAAGTAAAGCTTCCCCTTCAATATCCAAAATTGAAACATTTAGATTATTAGGTAATCTGTCCAAATTATCAATACCGGCTTGCCCGACGTAACCCGAAGGATGAAGTCGGGGACCATTCAATTTTACTTTTGGAATTTCTTTTTCCAATCTTTCCCAAAAATAATTACGCAATTCTATCAATCTATTATTTTCCACTTCCCTATTTTCTTGCGCCATTTCCAAAGCTTTAGCAAAACCAACAATTCCCGGAACATTTTCAGTACCCGAACGTAAACCACGTTCTTGACCTCCACCAAAAATAATTGGCTCAATAGCAATTTCTCGTCTTTTAAAAAGAATACCAACACCTTTTGGACCATAAATTTTGCTAGCATTTATAGTCATCAAATCTACATGGAGTTTCTCCACATCAAGTACAAAAGCTCCGGCAGCCTGACAAGCATCAGAGTGAAAATAAGGATATTTGGTATTTTTTTCTTTACGCCATTTTAGAATCTCCCGACCAATATTAGCCAAAGGCTCTACTGTACCAATCTCATTGTTAGCATACATAACAGAAACAAGAATTGTATCAAGACGTAAAGCCTCTTTAATTTGTTTTGGACTCACAAAACCAAATTCATCTGGAGTCAAATAAGTAATTTCAAAACCATGCTTTTCTAAATATTCACAAGGATTCAACACAGCATGATGTTCTATTTTTGTAGTAATTATATGTTTACCATTTTTTTCATGTTTGCGTGCTATACCCAAGATAGCCATATTATCAGATTCAGTACCACCACCAGTAAAAAATATTGTGTCTGGTAATGTGTGCAAAGTCTGAGCAACTATACGTCGAGAATTTTCAAGAGCGCCGTTTACTTCCCTACCAATCGCGTACAGACCAGAAGGATTAGCATAAAAATCAGAAAAATATAGTTGCATTTCTTTGGTAACTTCTGGAACAACATAAGTAGTTGCAGCATGATCAAAATAAACTACTTTTTTATTTTTAGGTTTTTTTGGAAAAGACATAATTTATACAGTTTTAACAATATAATCAGCAACAACCATAGTCGACAAAATTTTATTCAACTGAAGATTGATGTTGTTCAAAACTTGTTTAGAAGAACAAGTTTTTGCACGTGGACAAATATGTCCACGAAAACATGCAGCTACACCCAAAGGTCCATCCACTGCCTCCATAATTTGTTTGACAGTAATTTTTTCAATATCTCTTTTCAAAAAATAACCACCATACATTCCCCTATTCGAATCAACCAAACCTCCGTTCTTCAACGAACGTACAATACGTTGCAAAAAGAGAAAAGATATGTTACTCTCTATAGAGAATTTCTTGAGACTCAAAGGATTTTCTCTAGTAAATTTGGATAAAGCAACTATCAACTGAATAGCATAATCACTTTGTCTATTTATACTGATCATACAAATTAATAATAAAATTAAAAAATACTCTCTTTTATATATTATACCTACACGGTATGATATATTATTTTAAAATTTTTGTCAAACTGTGCATAATATGAAAATAACAACCTATCAAAGTAAAATTATCAAAAAAGAATATTTGAATACTGATACAATCTATATCCAAATGGAAAAACCTGTTGGCTACCAATTTCTACCTGGTCAATTTTTGCAAATCATTTTTGGTGATATCAAGAGATCTTACTCTATATTCTCCAAACCAACTGATAAAACAATAGATTTGTGTATCAAATTATTTGAAGGTGGACAAGCTTCAGAAATTTTTCGAAATATTAAAGTAGGAGAAAAAATAATTATCTCAAAATCTTTGGGGCATTTCATCATTGATGAAAATGATATTGAAAGAACTTATGTAGCTACAGGTAGTGGCCTAGCACCAATAATTTCTATGCTTCGTACCGCCCTAGAAGAATACGGACACAAAAGTAAGATGTATCTATTATTTGGTTTACGTCATAAAGAAAATATTTTTTATCAAACAGAATTGGAAGAACTTGCTAGTAAATATCCAAACTTTACTTTTAATATTACTTTGTCACAACCAACAGAAAATTGGTCTGGAGTGAGTGGTAGAGTGAGTGTACATTTGCCAAAAAAAATAATAACAAGAAAAAATAATCTTTTTTATCTTTGTGGTAGTCCAGAAATGGTCAAAGATGTTCGTAACTTACTAATAGAACATAAAGTTGAAGTGAAAAATATTAAATTTGAAATTTTTTAATACATTTATGTCTAAACAAAAATTTGGTTTGATTGCCGATGGCAATAGACGTTGGGCTAAGAGTAAAAATCTACCAGTTCTTTCAGGACATCAAAAAGGTGTAGACGTTATCAAAGAGGTTGTCCTAGAATATCTATACAATAACAAAGATTTTGATACTCTCATTCTCTATGCCTTTTCTACAGAAAATTGGAACCGAAATCCTCTAGAAATAAAAAATATTATGAATCTTTACGAAGAGTCTTTTGATTCTTGGAAAGACGATTTAATTAAGAAAAAAATAAAAGTAATCCACGCTGGTAGAAAAAATCGCATTCCAAAATCTCTAGCAAAAATAATTTCAAATCTTGAAGAAAAAACAAAAAAATTTAAAAAATTTACTGTTATACTCTGTCTAGATTATGGCAGTCATGATGAAATTAGACGAGCTGTCAAAAAAGGTGGAAATAATTTTGAAAAATATTTAGAAGTACCACCATTAGATTTGATAGTTCGAACAAGTGGCGAACAAAGACTCTCAAATTTTTGTCTCTGGCAAGCAGCTTATAGTGAATTTATTTTTTATAATAAATTTTTACCAGATATGACAAATGGAGATATGGATAAGATTGTAGCTGAATATAAAACTAGAAATATTAGAAAAGGGAAATAAAAAAACTTGACTTTTGGTTGAAATAATAATAAAGTAAATATATCACTAAGTAGGATTGATTACCAAAAGTAAAAAGTCCTCGAAGTGGAATTCGTTGACAATCAAAACTAGGAGATGGAGATGGTCATAAAATCCAAGTATGTTACCATAAATCATGGTGACATTATCGGGACTCTCAAACGCGCACGAATGATCAATTACGATGACATTGAAATTCTCTGGTACAAAGAGGATGGTGACAAAAAAATCATCCAAAAAATGATTTTACATTACCATTCTTGGAGATTTGAAACCCTTAATGGCGTTATTTTCATAAGCACAGAAGCCAACAAACAAACGGACAAAACACCAAATGCCAGTACAACCTTCCTGCTCAAGAAATAATCTCAGACAAGGGGCAAATGATTTCTTTGACCAAAAGGTCAACAGACCAAATTGTCAACGGATTATATGGAATGTGCTAACTCTAGTCTACATTCCACCCCTTCTTATGAAAAGCACAGTATGTTTTTTATAAGAAGAAAAAACAACCTTATTTACAAGGTTGTTTTTTTAAACATTGATATTTATACTAATTAGATTGGTAATGTCAAATTGATGTTACTGCCAGTCACTTGTCCATGTGTATTTGCAAAAGCAACAGGTAAATCGAAATCCACACCAATTGGTTGGATCTCTCCTGTCAAAGTTGGAAAATAAATCATTTTATTTTTTTTACCATATTCATAAAGTTCTTTGGTAACTTTTACATCTTGTTCACAATATTTTTTTATTTCGTCCATTTTACCTTCTTTGAACCACTCCATAGCTTGCAAACCATCTGCACTCTTTTCTATTTGTAAAGTTGCTTTGGCAAGGTCATTTAATTTATATCTTTTACCACTATTATCTTTTACAACTTTTAGCATATCCAATTGTGGAAAAACTAATAAATTTCCAGTATAATATTTGTTTAATATTGGTATATCAAAATGTTCACTATTGAAGCCAATAATTCTTTCAGCTTTCTCTAAAATTGGCCAAAGTTGTCCAAGCTCATGTTTTTCAAAAGAAGTATATTTGTTATTTTCATATTCATAAATAGATACAACCGTGACTTCCAACTTATCAAATTCACGAATATCTCCGATAGTTTCAATATCCAATACTATTTCTTTTGACATAAAATATTTTTGTTAAAAATTTAATCCACCCCTACCCTAGGCGGGCTAGGCAAGGCGGACAAGGTTTAATTCCTCGTCCCCCTTCTCGCGAGAGGTGGGACGAAATAATCCAATTGATACCTCGTCAGCTTGCTACGAGGTATTTCATTTTTAGGTGACTTTTTTGAATTTCACTTTGAAGATAGGTTCATATTCATTACTATATTTATCTGTAATACCGATACTCTCCCCTTTTGAAATTTTGGAGATGGCAATATCTGTAAGAACTTCCATATCAGATTCAATATCAATTTTCAAATCTTCAAGTTTGGTAATTTCACTAGCAAATTGTTCTTTGATTGTCTGTTCTACTTGTTTTCTTTTTTCACGCATTGTTTTCATTTGCTCCTGTATTCCTTGATATTCTTGGACACCTTCCAAAGCTTCTTTGAACGAGGCTTTGATTTCTTTCATTTGTTTTTTTGATTCTTCTATTTTGTTAAAAATTTCTTGTATGTCTTGCATATTTCTTAATAATTAAAAGTTAATAATGTTTATAAAAATATAAAGTAAAAAAAACATAGTGGATATATTTTACAACTTTTTTTATTTTTTGTCTATGCATAATAGTCAAAAAGTCAAAAGTCTATAAAGTTCATTCCGCTCAAGGCGGACAAGAAAGTCTAAAGTCATTAAATAAAAATGTAGTATCTTCAGGATTAAGACTTTATAGACTTTGGACTTTAAGTACTTTTGACTAATTTTGACTAATTTATTGACAATTTAAAAACTACGTGTTATTATATTGGTGACTTTTTTGTAGCAATAAAATAAAATATATGCTATAATAAAATCAGTAAAATTTATATTCGGCGGTAGCTCAGCGGTAGAGCAACTGGCTGTAAAAAATATGTTGCAGCCTGTAGTGGAAACACTACAGTGCCAACGGAGTGAACTGTTCTGTCTTACTTATGTGTAATAGCAGAAACTACGAGATCGCTGATCTGGTAGACAGGAAACCTGTTTTTCTATTTTAGAGAATGGTAACCTGCAGCCAAGCCTTTTGTTTCAATTTTTTCTAAAAAAATAGAGTAATAAATTATGGGTCCTTGTTTATTCAAGGTTTGTCCTTAAACAGATACTCTAGAAGCAATCGGAAGGTTCAGAGACTATCCCCTTTGTGGGAGTAGGATTCGTAGAAACGGATTCGAAGCGCTCCGCACCCGTAATGCTCTCGACTTGATCGAGTTTCTTGCATGGGTGATGAAATAGTCCAGTCTTTTTCGAAAGGAAGAGTAAACTGTAACCAGTGGGTCGTGGGTTCGAGCCCCACTCGCCGAGCCAAGAGAGACGAAGCCTATTTAAGGCTTCGTTTTTGTTGTAATCAAAGCCAAACTTGTCTGATTCTAACCTTGTCATTTCGTCGTTATGTTTTTTGTCATTAAGTAAAGTGGTATAAACCATTTTTCGATATTTTGGCTAAGATAAATGATTGTCTTGTTAAAACAAAAGTTATACACCTTTGGTAGATGGCAGTGCTATATACAAATTATTGAATAAGGTATACAGTTAAGTAGTTAAACAACTATTTAATTTAAATTCATAATATGCTCAGTGAAAAAGAAATCCAGAAAAATCGTCAAATTCTTGGTGAAACTGACAAAAATATGGCAGCCACTTTTAAGGTGTTAAGCGATGTAAATCGTTATCGAATTTTTCGTATCTTAGTTGAGCAACCAAAACTTTCAGTAAGCACCATTGCTCAAATTTTAGATATCTCTCTCCCATTAGCATCACAACATATCAAAATTTTAGCTCATGTCAATCTGATCCAAAAGGAACGTGATGGAAAAAAAATTTTTCCCAAAATTAAACAGGACAATCCATTTGTCCCAGCAATACTAAAAACAATTAAACATGCTTATAAACTACGAACTAAATAAATTATTTAATCATCATACCTAGCTGTTATATCATAATTTGCTAGGCAAGACCCAAACGTAAATTAATCAATTTAATCATTAAACAAAAAAATATGGAAAACAAATTAAGAAAAGGTCTTATACTTGGTGGATTGTTAGCAGTTGGGGCTACAGTTGGATTTGCTATAAGCAAAAAGGGGCAAAAACTCAGCGAGGAATTACAAAAAGATCTTAAAACTCTAGCCGAACAGTTGAAGAGAAAGCTACACCAATTAGAAGATGTAACAAAAGAAAACTTTGACAAATTAGTTGATACTGCAGTTGCGGAGTATACCGAAAAGAAGGAATTGGCAAGTGATGTCAAAAAAACACTTACAACCATATTACAATCAAAGTGGCATGAAATGGAAGAGGAATATAAATCTTAATCTTAACCCTAATTATATGTTGTGGACTATCGCTGTAATTCTAATTGTTCTTTGGTTGCTAGGTTTCGTAGCCTTTCACGTTTTAGGATCATTTATCCATCTCCTACTTGTACTAGCTATTATCGTTGTGCTCATCAGATTAATTAAAGGTGAAAAAATATTATAGTATGAAAAAAAATATCCTAATTCTGTTTATTTTCGTTTTTTCCATTTTAATGATTAACACCGGATGTACAAAAACTGATACCAATAATTCTAATGAAGATATATTGTCTTTTACTGAAAGAAATAATCAGATGTATATCAGCGCTGTTATTATGCCTGGGGTAAAAATTGTTACAACAGAGGTTACAACAGGAGTCGCAAAAAAAATAAATACGACAACTGTTGAGACAGAAGATTATGGAGAAGCTATTGCCAAATATGACTACCGTTTCCAATTTGTAAATTGTTCCGGAAATCCAGGGTCTTTAACCATGAAACTTGGTGTTAAATTTATGATTGATAATCGGGACAATTCAAGTCATCAAATTGCTATAGGCACAAATATATACAAACTTGAGGCATATGATTTTGCGATTGTAAATATTCAAAAGGTTGGTGATTTTATAATTACCTGTGATGGTGGTGGTGCTGCCCACGTACTAATACAAAACTAATTATATTAAAATAAATATAATTATAGATAGTAATCTAATATATGATAATTTGATTCATATAAAATACAAACAAAACCAGCTTTCTAAGCTGGTTTTTTGTTATCCCAAATTTGCCATAAAAAACAATTTGTTCAATGTTTTGATTAAGTAGTTTTTGATTTCAAAAAAATTCCAACATCGTCCCACATAGAGAGCAAAAATCAGCTAAATAGCTGATTTTTTGTATATAAAATTTAGCTACTTGTACAATAATAAAAATTTTGCTAAAATAATCTTACCTTGAATGTTGTGGAGCCAAAAAGTGATAGGTCTTTCCACAAGAAAGCACTTCGAAGCTAAGATCCAACATTAATCCGCCCAAGGCGGACAAGGTTTAATTCCTCACAGTTTACTACGAAATAATCCAATTGATACCTCGTCAGCTTGCTGCGAGGTAGTTCATTTAAAACTGGTATTAGCCGGTTTTTTGTATAAATAAATTAAAATATGGATGCACAAACAAATTTAATAATATTATTTGCTTTTATTATTGTCGGTTTTTTGGTTGTTGATTTAGGCTATTTAAATAGAAGAAATCATAAAGTTGAATTCAAATCAGCCCTATATCAATCTTTATTTTGGGTAGCAATTTCTTTGATTTTCGGATTTTTGATATTAGTATTTTTAAGCAGGGATCTTGCTGCTGAATTTCTTAGTGCTTATATAACCGAAAAAATGTTGTCCGTAGATAATCTATTTGTAATGATGTTAATCTTTAGTTTTTTCAAATTGGAAGAAAAATATCATCACAAAGTTTTGTTTTGGGGTATCATGGGAGCGGTAATTTTTAGAGGAATTTTTATTGGAGCAGGTTCATATTTGGTCAATCAATTTCATTGGGTTTTATATATCTTTGGAGTAGTATTACTTTATACTGGTATAAAATTATTGAATGATAAAAAAGAAGAACACGTAGACTTCAATAATAACAAAATTATTAAATTTGCCAAAAAATATTTACCTTTTACTGACAATCATCACAATGGTAAATTTGTTTACAAAGAACATGGCAAGTTTGTTTTTACCTCACTTTTTTTGATAATGCTTCTGATAGAAGCAACTGACATAGTTTTTGCTGTTGATTCTATACCTGCTGTTTTTGCTATTTCACAAAATCCGTTCATTGTTTTTACTTCAAATATTTTTGCTATAATGGGTCTACGGGCTTTATTCTTTTTGATTGAAAATATTTTACACCGTTTTCATCATTTACAAAAAGGTTTAGCTTTCATTTTGTTATTTATTGGTGTAAAAATGCTTTCTGGTATATTTGACATACACATTTCATCACTTGCTTCCTTTGTTATAATTATTATAGCCTTGTTTACTTCTATTATATTATCTATAATATTTCCTAAAAAAATTTAAACAGAAAAATAATACCACATCACTCTCACCTATTTTTGGGGCAGATATATCTTTTTTTAGCCAAAATGCTATAATAAATAAAACTAGGTAATTAACATAATATACAAATTTATGAATCAAACAAACAAAAACACACCAAAAGATGTTTTTTTACATCTTTTCAATATCTTTACCTTTTATCTTAGTATCATCGCTTTCATTACTCTACTTATACAATACATAGACAAGCTTTTTCCTGATGCTTTAAACTATTACTTTGACAGAATATCTAGTGGTGTAACTTGGTCTTCATCTATCTTGCTAATTTCTATTCCTGCTTTTATATTTACTTCTTGGTTATTGGAAAAAGATATTAGACTAGTACCAGAAAAAAAAGATTTCAAATTACGCAAATGGCTTCTCTACTTCACACTTTTCTTGGCTGCTATTACTTTTATCGTTGATCTCATGATTTTTGTTTACAATTTTTTGCAAGGTGAAATTACCATGAGATTTTTCTTGAAAATACTTGTTGTTTTAGTAGTTGCTGGAGTAGTCTTTGCTTACTATATGTGGGATCTAAAAAGAACAATGGAAAAAACAAATATTCTAAAATTTTTGGCAACAATTTTGTCGGTTATTATTTTGGGAAGTGTCGTAGCTGGATTTTTTATTGTTGGTACACCAAAAGAACAAAGAAATAGAAAATTTGACAACCAAAGAATCCAAGACTTGAGCATGATTCAAAATCAAATAATTTCTTACTGGCAACAAAAAAATAAACTACCAGAAAATTTGGAAACTACACAAAGTGATATCTCTGGTTTTATAGTACCAGTAGATCCAGAGACAAAACAAGCTTATGAATATACTGTCAAATCTGATCTCAGTTTCGAACTGTGTGCTAACTTTACTACCACACTAAACCAAGAGGAATCAAAAAGACTTGGTATGTATGACTATACTTACCCAGCTACTTATGCTCCTCAAAATTGGACACATGAAAAAGGTCAATCATGTTTCGAAAGAACTATTGATCCTGATTTGTACAAAAATAGTACTGAACCAACACCAGTTGGCACAGAATTAGACAAAACAAAGCTATAAAAAACCAAAATTACAAAAACATCATTTTACCAATGATGTTTTTTAACAAACTTGATATTCTAGCTAAAAAAGTATATAATATTCTAGAAAATAAATAAAAATAAAATTATGAAAAAAACCTTACTAAATATTTTTCTCTTATTAAATCTTGGTATTATTTGCTTTTTTTGGTGGAGACACTCAGGCTCCATGCTTTTTGCTACAAAATCCGATGTTTTTATTTCTATTGCTAGAATTACTGGTTTACTATCAGTATTTTTTGTATTATTACAATTGATTTTGATAGGTCGTGTCAAATGGATAGAGCGCGTTTATGGTTTGGACAAATTATCACACGCCCACCACCTGACTGCTTTTTTGACATTATTTTTTGTTATTTCTCATGGTCTATTTGTCACTTTTGGTTATGCTATAGGTAGTCAAATATCTTTTTTTACACAGACAATGTACTTTATAAAATATTGGGAATTATTACCAGCTATCATATCTATCTTTATTTTTATTTTTGTTTTTGTATCCTCTTTAATCATTGTCATCAAAAAAATGAAATACGAAACTTGGTATTTCATACATTTTTTTTCTTATCTAGCAATTTTGTTAGCATTTAGTCACCAAATGGAACTTGGTGGAGATTTTGTAGGAAATATTTATTTCCAAACTTATTGGTGGTTATTATATTTCTTTACTTTTACAAATTTATTTTTTTACAGATTCTTCTTACCAACTTATTCTTTTTACAAACATCAATTTTTTGTAGAAAAAGTAGAAAAAGACGATGGTGGTGCGATCTCTATTTATATCTCTGGAAAAAATTTAGACAAATTCAAATATACTGCTGGACAATTTGCTATTTGGAGATTTTTGGACAAAAAAAGATTTTTACAAGCACATCCTTTTTCTTTCTCTTCTAGTCCTCAAGACAAATATTTACGAATTACTATCAAAAACTTAGGTGATTTTACCTCAGATATTTCCAATATAAAACCAAAGACCAGAGTAATAATAGACGGTCCTCACGGAATATTCACTGCCAAAAGAACTACAAACAAAAAATTAGCTTTTATTGCTGGTGGTATAGGTATTACTCCTATAAAATCAATATTAGCTTCACTGGATGAAAATTACCAATCAATAATGTTTTATTGTCATCAGACTAGTCAAGATACTATTTTCAAACAAGAACAAAAACAATTTCCTGAAAAACAAATAAAAATAATTCATATCTTGAGTAAAGAACAAAATAATATAAATGAATACGGCTATATAGATATGGACAAAATAAAAAAATTTGTACCAGATTATTTAGAAAGAGATTTTTATATTTGTGGTCCAAGACCAATGGTAAAGTTGGCTATCAAAATTTTGGATGAATTAAATGTACCAAAAAATAAAATTTATTTTGAAAAATTTTCTCTTGGTTAATTTTTATACATATTATGGCAATAATAATAGACGGCAAAAAAATTGCTCAAAAAATACTAGACGAAGTCAAGCTAGAGATAAGCAAACTAAATTTCAAACCGAAACTAGCTGTTATTTTTGTTGGCAATGACAAACCTTCTCAAACATATATAAGAAAAAAGGAAGAAGCTGCAAAATACGCTGGTGTAAATTTTGAAATTTATAATTTCCCTGCCAAAATACCAAAAGAAGAATTGGTAGACAAAATAAAAAAAATCCAAAAAGACAAAAATATTTCTGGTATGATTGTACAATTACCACTACCAGAACCTCTCTACACTTCTGATGTACTAAATTCTGTTGATCCAAGTATAGATGTAGATTGTCTCACAGATACCAATATTGGTAAGCTGGTAATGAAAACAGCTGACTTCACTCCCCCAACTCCACAAGCTGTATTGGAAATTTTCAAAAATATTGGATTGAATATCAAAGGAAAAAATATTACTATTGTTGGTGCCGGAGCACTGGTTGGTAAACCATTGTCAATAATACTATTAAACAAAGAAGCAACTATCACAACTTGCAATGAACATACCAAAAATTTAGTCAAAACTTTGAAAAAATCAGATATCATTATCAGTGCTGTAGGTAAAAAAGATTTGATCAGAAAAACCATGCTGAAAAAAGGTGTAATAATCATTGATACTGGTATTGCTTTTACCAACAAAAAAATGTACGGGGACGTCAATTTTGACGAAGCTGTTAAAAAAGCAAGTTATATTACACCTACTCCTGGTGGAGTTGGTCCAATTACTGTTTCATTACTTTTGAGAAATTTGTTGGTTTGTGCGAAGAAAAAATACTAAAAATTCACAGACTTACTTTACAAATAAAAAAATTATTGTTACATTTATTTACAGAGGAAAAAATATATAAAATCAATATGCTTAGAAAACCAGACTCACAACAATACATACCATTTACAGAAATACTAGGTCATGAACCTACAAATTTTTACGAAAAAAATCTCTTAGAGAGATTGGATATTACTAAATCTCCAATAATGGTTGATTTTTCAAAAGAAGGAGACACTTGGTCTAACAAAGAATTTGGAGGACTTGCTAGAAGAATTGATCTTCAAGAATTTGGTGTGCCAGGATCACTGGTAGAATCTACAAAAGGACAAACTTATTGGGTAATATTTTCAGAAGATGAAGATGAAGAACAAAAACTATTTCCATTAAAATCTAGTGAGACATTGGATAAAGTACAAACTTATTTCAAATTAAACCAAATAAAAGATAATATTACCAAATAAAAAATAATTTAAAAAAATTAATTATAAATATATGGCAGAAAAATTAGGTTCTGGAAATCCAGAAAACATCAAAAAAACTATTTTAGAAAGTATGGAATTAAATCCCGAACAACAAGAGACAGCTGATTTGAGCAGTACTATTAGAGAAATTTTACAATCACACCTTCCAAAAAATCCTAGAGAGACAACAAAGATTGTAGAAGAAGAGATACTAGAAACATTTACAATACCAGTCACAAACCAAAAAATTATAAAAACAGCAGAAGGACTTTTTCTAGAAACAACTCTAGGAAAAATGAAATTTTACCAGACATTATCAGGAACAACATTCGAAGAACTAAAAACAAAAATTGAAAGCATTAAGACTGAATAAAAAAATGAAAACAAAAAATCCCTATTAGTTAGGGATTTTTTTTATGATATTTTCAAGCTCTTCTATATTCACCACTCTTACCAACTCACTTCGTATATCTTTCATACCTGGTATACCCTTGAAATAATAGGCCAAATGTTTACGAAAAGTAGTAATAGCCTTTTCACCATAATGTTCTATATGAAGTTTGGCATGTTCTATTACAATCTTTTTCAATTCTTCTAGAGGTATATCTTCTTTATCAATCCCCGCAAAAATCCAAGGATTACCAAGAGCACCTCTGCCAATCATCACACCATCTGCTCCAGTAATTTCAAGACAACGCTTAATATCTGACTGATTTTTGATATCGCCATTAGCAAAAACAGGAATAGAAACTAACTTTTTGACTTGAGCAATTTTTACCCAATCTGCTATGCCAGTATAACCCTCTTGTCTAGTACGCCCATGTATAGAAATAAAATCAATACCAGCCTCTTCCAACATGGGAGCAAACTTTAGTATATCATCATTATCAGTCCAGCCAAGTCTAGTCTTAACACTTATAGTAACTCCCAAATTTGCTTTTTTAAGAGCTTTAACAATGTTTACAGCCCTTTCTGGGTCTTTGAGCAAAGCAGCGCCACAATCAGCCTTACCAGCGATTTTTGGAACAGGACAACCCATATTAACATCTATCCCATCTGGTTTATAATTTTTTACAATAAGTTCAGCAGCTTTGAGCACTACCTCTGGATAGGCTCCAAATATTTGCTGAATGATAGGACGTTCGTTTGAATCAAATTCACACATTTTTAATGTTTTTTCATTTGTACGTACAATTGCTTCTGAACTAACCATTTCACGAAATATTACAAAATCTTCGCCACTAACTTTTCGACAAATTTGACAAAAAGGCCAATCTGTCATATCAGCCATAGGAGCAAGTGCCAAAATTGGTTTTTTGTTTTGTTTGTACCACATAATAAAAAAGAAGGGGTGGGAGTTTAATATAATTCAAACTCCCCAAAAATCTAACAATGAAAATACCATGCCCCCTCCTTATTTGCACTTACCTACTCTTGGTAAGAACGTATAGCAATTCCATTCGTAAAGAATTGCTATTTTCCAGACCAATAATAGTACCGTGAGAATTCCAGAGTACTGTATCATCATAAACTTGTTGTCCGTAATCCAGCAATTTTTTTGAGGACAAACTAAGTAGATCATCAGCACTCTTGTTGTCTGGTAGAGTCAATCCAACATTCTCAATTTTACTGAGAATATTATAAATTGCTGAACAGGACTGGAGAGACTTATTCTTCCATAGCATTAACTTTCTCCGCGTTTAGAGGTTGTGGTAAATTTTCAAAGCAAAGATCCTATATGTTTTTTGTCTAAGCAATTCTCCTTGATATAGGACATGAAACTATAGCAAACTATACTACATTTGTCAATATAAATAAAACACTTCTTACACAACATACAAAAAAACTAAAAAATATTAACACTTCCAATTTGACATAATGAAACAAAAAAGATAATATAGCCGTATTACAAATTAACTTATGTCTGTTGGAAGTGAGGTCAAATCCCTCCACTGTGCCGCAACGGTAATACTTTTTCAAAAGTTGAGTCCGGTCTTCAGATATAATTTATCCCGAGCAGGAATAATTCTTATTTTTAATTTAAAATAATAATTATTTAGAAAAATATTTTCTGCTTAAGGGCAGATTTTTTTTATGAAAAAAAAATATTTATCTTTTCATCTTATATTATTTTTAATTTTAATTTCTACTACTATTTTTTTTATTTATCAATCATTTTTTACAAAACAAAATATTGACAAAGAACTACAAAAAAATGAAGTTGTACAAAATACAAAAAATATAGAACAAACAGAGCAAGTAAATTCTCCAAAAGAAGAAAAATCGTTATCTACTCTACAAAATTTATCTATCACAAACGAAATATCAAATGATACAACTAGCACAAACATTGTTACAAAAGAAACTTTTACAATAATAGAACCAGACAAACCAAAAACATCACTACCCTACTATGCTACCATAATTATAAATAATAAATCTTATACAGTAGGTTTTGCAGAACAAGTTATTACTTTAAAACAATTGATGGACAAATTACAAGCTGAAAATAATTTCACTTTCTCTGGTGTAGATTATCCAAGTATGGGGTTTTTTGTCACAGAGATAAATGGTATAAAAAACAAAACTCAAGAAAACAAATATTGGATTTACTATGTAAACGGTGTTAGTGCCAAAGCTGGTATCTCTGTCCAAAAAATTAATTCACAAGATAAAATAGAATGGAAATATGAAAACAGCACTTTCTAAAATAACTTTTATTATTATGGTAGCAATTTTTAGTCTATCATTGTTTAATCTTGTCTATGCTGACACTACGAGTACAGAAGACAATATTAGTCCTACTTCTACAGAAGATATTGTATATCCTACAATAAACTTAACTATTCGCTACAACGACCAAATTATTTTCAATGATACATTACCACTTACAACAACTACTTATCACGACGACATAAACAATATTGATTACGAATTATCTACCACCACTGTCTTCTCTGCTCTAGTAAATGCTGACACTACAAGCACAAATTTTGATATCGCTGATGATCAATACAATACTTATTACCAAAGTTTTTACTTACGATGTATCACTTTAGAAACTTCCACAACTACTGATGCTTGTGATAATTGGCAATATACTGTAAATGGACAATATCCTTACAACAGTATGGATAGCTACGAATTGATAGGCAATGAAAATGTTTATATTTATTTTGGTGATAGATACAAACTAAATACTCCAAAAACTGAGTATACTACAGACGAAACAATTACCTCCACTTTTCAAGAATATGATTTTATAGACAATACTTGGCAAAATGCAATTGATCAAAAAATTTTGCTTACCGAACCAATAGCTTCTGATTATTCCAATTGGCCACCACAAATTTTTGCTTCAAGCACTACCAATGAACTAGGTGAAGTTTATTTCAATCAAACAACAACTGGGACTTACTACATCACTTTACCAAATGATTATTGGCCTGGTGTTACTATTACTGTTACTAGTACTATTTCTGTAGAAGAAAGCGATCCAATAGAAGAGAATGACAATTCTCAAGGTGGTGGAAGTTCCCCAACAATACCTGACAATTCCCCTACTTCCACCCAAATTACTGAAGCTGTAAATAAAATATTAAATTATTTCAAAACTCAACAAAATGAAAATGGTAGTATTGTAGATGGTAGTACAAGTGATTGGGTAGCTATGTCTTTTGCTGCTAATAATCAATATACTAAAGATATAAAAAATACTAATTCCGATATTTCACTTTATGATTATATTTATAGTTATAATTTTAGTGATCCAAGTGATTTGAATCTTTGCGCATCTTACCCAAGACATATTATGGCTCTCTTAGCTTCTGGAGTATCCAAAGATGATAATAAAATAATTGAACTAAAAAATAAAATACTTAGTGTAGATTGTTATCAAAACAATCAATATGGACAAGCTGGAATCAATGATGATATTTTTGCACTGATAAGTCTATTAGCACTTGATTATGATATTAACTCCAATATCATTACGGACATAAAAAATACTATTTTGGAAGATCAAACTCCGGAAGGAGCTTTCACTTGGACTGGTTATGCTGGAGCAGATGTAACAGGTGCAGTTATCAACGCTCTTAATTATGGAAAAAGTAAAAATTTGATTATTGAAGAAAATGTAATAAACAATGCCAAAAATTATTTGAAAGCAAATCAATTGACAGATGGTGGTTGGGGTTATGAAGCTTCTGATATTTTGACAACTAGCTGGGTAATACTTGGTTTAAATTCTGAAAATGAAAATATGTCTAATTGGAAAACTGCCAATAATTACACACCACTAAACCCTTTAATTGATACACTACAAGATGATGGGACTTATGACACTTCTTGGTCTCCTGGAACTGTAGATTGGTTTGGCTTGAAACATACTGTGCCATCTCTACTAGGAAAAACTTGGCCAATAATTTTAAATACAATAATTCAACCAACAAATAATACAGGTGGAAAATCAATTGAAGAGGATATTATTTTTACCACAACAACCAAACAAATAATTACCTCCACACTAGAAATAATAGAAAATAATATAAATACTTCAACTCCCGAAATAGAACCGACAAGTACCACAAAATTACCAATAACAGACATAATAACCACAACTTCAGTAGACAAAAAAGAACCAAATCCACCAATCAAACCAAAAAATATTATTACCAAAAATAAACCAAAAGAAATTCGTAGTGAAAAAATTGTTGAAGAAAAAAGTACAAGTACAATTTCCGATCAAAAAGAAAACTTAAATAAAACAGACGAAAATCAAAAAATACCACTACCTGTAAACAAAAAAGTCGCTCTCGGACTTGGCATCACTTCCCTACTTTATGGTTTATTTCTAATTTTAAAAATATTTGTTTAATTCACCAAACATTGTTATAATATTTATACTTTAAAAAGCCTTTTAAGCCTTTCAAACTTTTTGGGCATTTCAAGCCTTTATACTCTATGAAACAAAAATACACACTTCTCATTATTACTCTCATAATCGTTGGCTTCACTCTAAGATTACTTCCCCATCCAGCTAATTTTGCTCCTATTATGGCTTTGGCAATCTTTTCTGGGCTTTATTTACCAAAGAAATTCAATGTTATCATTCCAATAGTTGCCATGTTTATAAGCGATATTTTTCTTGGTTTTTATAGTCTTCCTATTATGTTTAGTGTCTATGGTAGTTTCATTTTAGCTACTCTACTTGGCACTTGGCTAAAAAAACACAAAAAAATAGCAAATGTAATATTAGCTACTTTTTTTGGTTCATTTCTTTTCTTTTTGACTACAAATTTTAGTGTCTGGGCTTTTGGAACAATGTACACTCACAATTTTGCAGGACTAATGCAAAGTTATTTTATGGCTTTACCATTTTTCCGTAATAGTTTACTTGGTGATTTATTTTATGTAAGTATTTTTGTTGGAGTTGCAGAATTATCTATCAAATATTTGAAAGTAGAAAAAGATACTAAAATTACTAATAAAATCTAAAAAAGATTATAAAAAAACATCCTTCTTTGTAAGGATGTTTTTAAAACATTTTTTATTTAAGCACGCTCTTGGTCATTTTTCCAAAGTAACCATATGCTGGAAGATTTTTTGACTGTTGAAATTTTATTAGAGCATTTTGAGTCATTTTTCCAAAATAATCTGTTTCATTACCAAGGGAACCAAATCCACTATCTGCCAAAATAAATCCATTTTTATTCAAATATTTTTGTAATTCCTTTACATCTTTTCCTTTCATATTTATTTTCAAATCACGGACAAATGTATAATCAATATTTTGGATGACGTTACTTGTAACAGTAAAAACAAATTCATTTTGTTGATCTTTTGTATTAACAATTGAATTTAATACATACACATCACTAACTCCACCTTCCTTATTTCTAAATTTTATGTATAATATCTTATTTCGTGTTTTATAAGAACTAGAGTAAGGTTCCCAACTTACATTACTAAAATCTTTAGATTCAGAAACAGCCATTTGATATCCATCCTCCACCTGATAACTAAATGAATCATTAGTAAACACAGGCTCCAATAAAATTTTTGGCTTAGATGGCAGTATAAATATAGCAGTTGGATTAGATATAGAAAATGATATATTACTTTGACTACTAGTATAACCAAGAGTATCTTGACAAATCACAAAATAATTATAGCTAGTTCCACTTTTTAAACCAGAGATATTTGTTACATGATTAGTGACTCCTGTTGTAGAGAAAAATACCATATCTCCAAAATCTGTACCAGAAGTTCTGCTATATTTGCAAGTAGCATTTTCATCTGTAACCACAGACAAAGTCACACTAGTAGTATCAGCTGATTGCTCACCAGAAGGAAATAAACTAGAAATAACAGGTGCTTCATTATCAATAGTAGTAAAATTCCACACACTACTAGAGGAAATACCTGAAAAGTCATTACCAAAAACATCATTAAATGTACCACTATCAATCAAAATATAATAATCTGACAAACTAGAAAAATCTGAAACAGGATTTATAATAAAAGCAGTAGTACCATCTGCAGTTACCAAATCACTATTAACATCGATTGTCTCAAATACACTATTATCATTAGCATTATAAATTACGATATTTCCTGTACTAGTCGTCACATCTTGACCAAAATCAATTTCCAAACTAGAAGTAGTACCAACACTAACAGCATTGTCTAATGGTGTGAAAACTAAACCATCAGGCCCACTACTATCATTTACCAAAATAATAAAATCATCAAAATAAGGTCCATAAGAACCAGCCCAATTTGGACCTGTATCTTCTCCTGCAAATTTGATATAAACAAAGCGAGTACTAGTAGTATAATCACTAAAAGTATAAGTATTTTCAAACCAAGAAGTACCAGCAGACAATTGAACAGGACTACCTTCTGACCCATAGGTATGTGTTTCTATAACATTATGATCCACGTCTAACAAACTATAGATCATATAATATTCACCAGTTTTATCACCTCTTTGTGTAATCCAAGAACTAAAGGCAATATCTGGAATAGCATCCAACTCTTCTTGACTATAACCAGCATCCAACAAATCTACAGTCTGATCCATAGAATCCCACAAATAGGAAGAATCAAAACCATAACTTCCAGTATGACTCCCCCAATCAAATTCCCAACCATCACCACCATTTACAATATTTGACCATCCAGATGCATCACCAGATTCAGCACCATGATTTGTAAGTACATTACTCACAGCAAATACATTATTACAAACAAAAAATAATCCAAAAACAAAAAAATTTATAAACAATACACTATAAAACTTTTTAAACATATAAATATTAAAAACATAAATTAAATTTGATTAATTATAACAAATAATATAAAAATAGTACAATATATTTACTACCAATTAAAAAGACAACTCTGTGTATAAGTTGTCTTTTATTCAAAATATATTTTATGACTACACTACCACACTCACCAATTTTCCCTTCACATAAATTACTTTCTTTGGTTCTTTGTCTCCCAACCACTTCTGTACATTTTCAAGTGCAAGAACTTTGATTTTGATATCTTCCTCATAAATTTCAGCAGGGACATCAATACTATCACGAACTTTACCATTGACTTGAACAACAATAGTAATAATGTCTTCTTTTATTTTAGTTTCATCATACTCTGGCCATTTTTCTGTTGAGATACTATTGGTATTTCCAAGACTTTCCCAAAGTTCTTCAGCCATATGTGGAGCAAATGGTGAAAGTAATTTTATCATAGACAAATAATCTTCTTTGGAAACAGAAGAAGTTTTGGAGATTTCATTACTCAATTCCATAAGTTTGGCAACAGCTGTATTGAAACGCATATTATCAATATCATCTGTGACTTTTTTGATAACAGTATGAAGTATTCTAGTTGTTGTTTCATCTGTACTATCACCTATTTTATTTTGCAAATTCCAGACTCTTTCCAAAAATCTTCGTACACCAATTAGACCATTAGTATCCCATTCAGCCGCTTGATCAAAAGGTCCTATAAACATAATATAAGTACGCAAAGTATCAGCACCAAACTCAGATACAACATCATCTGGATTTACTACATTACCTTTTGACTTACTCATCTTTTCACCGCCTTTGGCAAGGATCATACCATGAGAAGTACGTTTCATATATGGTTCGCTAGTTGGCACAAGTCCAATATCATAGAGAAATTCATTCCAAAAACGAGAATAAAGCAAATGCAAGACTGTATGTTCCATACCACCATTGTACCAATCAACTGGCATCCAATATCTGAGTTTTTCTTGGCTAGCAAATTCTTGATTATTGTTTGGATCAACAAAACGTAAAAAATACCAAGAACTTCCAGCCCAGTTTGGCATAGTATCTGTTTCTCTTTTTGCTTTTCCTCCGCAATTTGGACAAGTGGTTTCTACCCAATCAGTCATCTGTGATAAAGGAGATTCTCCAGTATCAGTTGGTTCATACTTTTCTACTTTTGGTAATTCTAATGGCAATTCATTTTCAGCAATAGCAAACCAACCTGGATTTTGTTCATTGTCAGATTTATTTTTCTTTGCACATTTTTCACAGTAAACTAGAGGTATAGGTTCACCCCAATATCTTTGTCGAGAAAAAACCCAATCACGAAGTTTGAAATTGATTTGTTTTTTACCAATATTTTTTTCTTCTAACCAAACAATCATTTTTTCTTTAGCTTCTTTGGTTGACAAACCATTCAAAAAGTCAGAATTGATATGTTTGCCATCTTCCACAAAAGCTTCTTCTAATACATTTCCACCTTGCAAAACTTCTTTTATTTCCAAACTATACTTCTTCGCAAACTCAAAATCTCTTTCATCATGAGCAGGTACTGCCATAATAGCTCCTGTACCATAAGTAGCCAAAACATAGTCTGCTACAAAAACTGGAATTTCTTCATTGTTGACAGGATTGATTGCTTTGATACCTTGTAATTCTACACCAGTTTTTTCTTTTTGCAATTCTGTACGTTCCAAATCTGATTTCAATCTAGCCTTGTTGATGTAATCTGTTACTTTTGTAAAATTACTAATTTTATCCTGCATTTTTTGGATCAAAACATGTTCTGGCGACAAGACCATATAAGTCGCACCAAAAAGAGTATCAAGACGAGTAGTAAATACTTCTATTTTTTCATCAGAATCTTTGATGTCAAAAAAGACACTAGCACCTTCACTCTTGCCTAACCAATTTTGTTGTTGAACTTTGGCACGTTCTATATAATCAACATCTTCTAATCCTTTCAAAAGCTTGTCAGCATATTTGGTGATAGCCAGCATCCACTGATATTTGTCTCTTTTTTCAACACCATTACCACAACGTTCACATTTACCATCCACTACCTCCTCATTAGCTAGACCAATTTTGCAAGAAGAACACCAATTGATTGGCATGTTTTTCTTGTAGGCTAAACCGTGTTTGAAAAGTTGCAAAAAAATCCATTGTGTCCATTTGTAATATTTTGGATCAGTAGTATCCACAACACGAGACCAGTCAAAACTAATACCCAAACTTTTTATTTGTCTTGTAAAATTGGCAATATTTTCAGCAGTAACTTCAGCCGGAGGTCGACCAGTCTTGATAGCATAATTTTCTGTTGGCAAACCAAAAGCATCAAACCCGATTGGATACAATACATTGTACCCTTCCATTCGTTTTTTACGAGCAATAATATCCATACCTGTATAAGGACGAGGATGACCAACATGCAAACCAGCTCCAGATGGATAAGGAAACTCAACAAGTGGATAAAATTTTGGTTTTTTGGAAGAATCTTCTGCACAAAAAGAATTATTGTCTTCCCAATATTTTTGCCATTTTGATTCTATTTTTTGAGGATTATACTTGTTCATAAAATTTTTTTTATCATTAGTTCTTTTAGTTTAGCGAAAAATAAAGAAAAGTGCAAGTTCACAAACTTTTTACTACATTCTCAACTAATCAATACAATTTCTAAAACAAAACAATCCCAAATAGGATTGTTTTAATTTTTTTCCGCCCAAGGCGGATCCGCCTTGGGCGGAATGTTTTAATATTTTTATTTTATGAAATATGTTTTTCAAGCATTTCTTTCAATCTTTCTTTTGGTACACCACCAACCATCTGATCTACCAGTTCTCCACCTTTGAAAACCAAAAAGGTTGGGATACTCATCACTTTGTAGTGACCAGCTGTAACACCATTTTCGTCAACATTCAATTTCCCAATTTTTGCTTTTCCAGCTAATTCCTCAGCAATTTTTTCAATTACTGGACCCATCATCTGACAAGGACCACACCAAGGAGCCCAAAAATCTACCAAAACAGGTACATCTGACTTGAGTACCTCTACTTCAAAATTTTGATCTGACAAAATAACTTCTGACATAATATTTATTTAAATAATAAATTAATTTTTTGTGAACTTTGTGAACAATGTATAATATACTACTTTTCAAAAAGATAAGCAAGTTGAAATTGCAAAATAACCAAAACACTCACCTGTGTACAAAAGTCTCTCAAACAATTTCCACAAAATAAAAACTTATGTTATAATAAATTTGCTTTCAAAATATTGTCAAATTGTCTTAGTGATTGTCAATACGTCAATATATCAATACAGCAATGTTAAATCTTAAAATATCAAGTTAACTATTGTTTATGATAATACTAATTCTATGAAATATTTCAACCCTCCTCGAGACAATCTAAAAGGTAAACAAAAAGATATTATGGATCAATCCAAAAAGATTGCTTCTTTTGATAAGTATTGGTTTTGGCATGGGTTGTGGCATTCACACCAAA
>Ga0172380_10001671_pt1 | contig 37842 bp, 28 predicted proteins | sample Leawe162metaG_FD_119747 | JGI IMG/M metagenome (GOLD analysis project Ga0172380, IMG submission 119747) | Leachate microbial communities from a municipal landfill in Southern Ontario, Canada - Leachate well 162 metaG | ecosystem: Engineered > Solid waste > Landfill > Unclassified | place...
TCGAATCAGCAAAAAGGGGGCGCAGTTTATTGCTTCAATTAATATAAATAGAACTTTCCATGAATTCTATGATACATTTATCGAATCATTGAAAAAGTTTAAAATGGAAGAAAAAGTTGAAAGCATTTATGCTCATATTTATAAGAAAAGAAAGCCTTCTATAACTTTTCAGCGGTATTTTACAGAAAACGGTTTCCAAATTGAATATAAAGACAGAAAAGAGTTTACGATGCTATTTGCTGACGAAGAGGCATTTTTCAATCATTCACTGATAAAAATTGGATTTTTACAAAGTTGGGAAGAATTGATAGATGAAAAAGACAGAAATAAAATCTTTTCTAATATACGCAAATTATTGAATAAAGAATCTAAGAAAAACGGATATCTGAAAATGACTGTTCCTTATTTAATCATTGCAGCTAGGAAAGTATAATTTATTTTTTACTGCCGGGTTTATAAACAGGTATTGCTGCCAGCCATTCAGGTATTTCATCTTTTGCAAATTTAACAACATCAAATTTCGCTAAAGAAGTCTGTTTTGTCTGAAAATCCACCTTGCCATTAGAACGGTCAATAATAAACCCAACTCCGACCAATTCACAATCAAGATTCTTTACTATATTTATAAGCTCAAAGACACTTCCTCCGGTAGTAACAACATCCTCAACACATAGAATACGTTGTCCTTTTTCCAGTTTGAATCCCCTTCTAATAGTAAGTTTTCCATCCTCTCTTTCGGCAAAAATTGTTTTCTTGTTCAAAATACGTCCGACCTCGGTTCCAAGTACTATTCCACCAATAGCAGGACTAAAAACTACATCAATTCTATCTTCGCTAAAATATTCTGCAATTTGTTTTGCAAAGAGAGTTAGATATTCCGGATACTGAAGTACCTTTGCGCATTGAAAGTAATGCGGACTGTGATATCCTGATGTTAGCAGAAAATGCCCGTCAAGAAGTGCTCCCGTACTTTTAAAAATTCTTATTACCTCTTCTTCATTCATATTAATGCAATTTTACCAATCTGACATTTTTAATTTTCTTACCTAAAAATCTCTCAGCTATCTGATGGAAGTTGTTAGGAAAATCGGTTACAAAAAACTTGTGGTCACCCTTTTTATTCTTTGTGTTCAGGAGATTTTTCTCTGACAATATATATTTGACTTCTTTTGCCGTTTCCGCACCTGAATCAATAAGTTTTATTTTGTTTCCTAATATTTTTGCAATTGTCTTCTTTAATATCGGATAGTGAGTACATCCCAATATCATCGTATCAATCCCTTTCTTTCGTAATCCGGATAGATATTCTTTAGCCGTAAGTTCAGCAATTTTATTTTCTGTCCAACCATCCTCAGCTAATTGTACAAACAAACTGCAGGTTTCCGAATAGACTTTTATATTCCTGTTTATCTTATGAATACGTTTTCCATAAGAGCCTGAATTTATTGTACCTCGTGTACCAATGACACCTATTTTATTGTTTTTAGTTGCTTTAATAGCCGATTCAGATCCCGGGATTATAACACCAATTACAGGTACTTTTGTTATCTTTTGAAGAAAAGGTACAGCGACAGAAGAAGCTGTATTACAAGCTACAACAACCATTTTAACTTTCTTAGCAAGTAAAAACTTAAGACACTCAATTGAATAGAGTATGACTGTTTCCTTTGACTTAGTACCATAGGGAAGACGAGCTGAATCACCAAGATAAATAATATCTTCATTAGGGAGTAATTCAAACAGCGCCCTTGCTACTGTTAGACCACCGATTCCTGAATCAAAAACACCTATTGGACGTTTATGTAAATTTTTAATCTGTAATATATTCACTAAGTTTAAAAGATTGTTTTAAATTATATATAAATAATTGTTTTGTAAATGTATTAAGATCAAGCAAGATTAAATAATGGAAGCATTAATCTAAGAATAATCCAAATAAGAAATCCACCAATAATATCAAAAAATATTCCTGACCTTATCATTTTAGTTATAGGTACCATTCCCGAGCCGTAAACAATGGCGTTTGGCGGAGTTGAAACCGGAAGCATGAATCCCCAACTGGCTCCGAGTGTAGCTCCTATAGCGGGCGGTATGGGATTTAGATAACCTGCAATACAAATTGAAATTACAACAGGAACAATCATGTTAGCAGATGCAGTATTTGAAGTTGCTTCGCTTACTATGATAGAAATGAATATTGCTGCTAAAGTGATTCCCCATATTGTATCAAGTCCGCTAAAATTTATAAATGAAGTTCCAAGATAATCAGCGAGTTTAGTTTCAAACATCAGATTACCGAGAGAGAGTCCACCTCCGAACAAAATCAGCGTTCCCCAGTCAATCTTTATAGCATCCTTCCAGTTTACAGTAAACTCAAGTTTATTGATTTTGACCGGAAGCAGGAAAAGCAGAGACGCTCCAATTAATGCAGCAACAGATTCAGGCAGATGATTATTATATATTTTAAATACAGAGGAATCAGTTCCATAAATCAATGCAAAGAAACCGGGTATAAGCCATAATACAACAGTTACTAAAAAGGCTATTATGGCATTTATTTCTCCTGCTTTCATACTGCCGAGTTTATTTTTAAAATCAGATATAAAAGTAGAAGATGTATTTAATTTTGATATTTCGGGCTTATTCAGATAATAGATAAGAATGAAAAGGAATATGTACATTATTAAAAGCATAGGCAATGCTATCATAACCCATTGAAAGAATGATATTCTGATGAAAGCAAACTTTTCAATCATAGCAATACCGATCAAGTTTGGAGGAGTTCCTACAGGTGTTCCAATTCCCCCTATAGAAGCAGCATAAGCAGTCATTAGCATCATAGCTGTACCAAATTTAAATCTCTTCGGGTCTATTACTATTCCTCTTTCATCTCCGATAATTTTAGCTACAGATGACACAACACCTATTGCAATTGGAAGCATCATAGCTGTTGCTGCTGTATTGCTAATCCACATAGAAATAAATGCAGTTATTGCACCAAATGCAAATAGTATTCTTCCTGTACTTTTACCAACATACTTCAGTGATAGTATTTTCAACGCAAACCTTTTATCAATTCCATGCTTACTCATTGCTATGGCAATGATAAAACTTCCTAAGAATAGAAATACTATTGGGTCAGCAAAAGGTGCAAATATCTTCTTTACATCTGCAACATTGAAAACGACACAAAGAACTGCTCCAATCAGAGATGTGACAGGTATAGGAACAGCTTCTGTAATCCACCATACAATTACCCAAAGTAATATCGCCGAAAGAGTATGAGCCTGATAAGATATTGACGAATAAGGTAAAAAATAAAAAACGACGAAAACAAGAGGTCCTAAGAATAGACCGACTTTATTACGCCACTTTTCAAATTTTTCTTCTAAAGGGGAAATAACTTCCTTTGGATAAACTTCCTCGACTGATTCCATTAAAAGTACATTTTAACTTAAAATAAGTTTTGTGGAATTTAGTATAAAGGAAATTAATTTTCTGTATTAATTAATACAATAAAAACATAATTTTAGGCATGATAGAGATTAGAAATATCAAGAAAAACTTTGGTGACAAAAATGTGCTTAATGGAGTTAACCTAACAATTAATAACGGTGAGACGCTAGTAATTATCGGACGAAGCGGCTGCGGGAAATCCGTTTTGTTAAAACTTATTGTTGGACTACTGAAACCTGATGAAGGAGAAATCATAATTGAGGGACATACGCTCACTAAAATGAAAAGAAAAGACTTGTATGCAATACGCACGAAATTTGGTTTTCTATTCCAGGGTGCTGCACTGTTCGATTCAATGACTGTTGAAGAAAATGTTGGACTTGGATTAAGGGAGAATAAAAGATATACTGACAAGAAAATAGCAGAGATCGTAGCTGAAAAATTAGAATTGGTTGGTTTACCGGGTACTCAGAACCTAAGTCCAGCTGACCTTTCAGGCGGAATGAAAAAAAGGGTCTCTCTCGCACGAGCCATTGCAGATGACCCTGAATTTATTCTGTACGATGAACCTACAACAGGGCTTGACCCTGTAATGAGTGATAATATTGACGACCTAATTCTCGACCTAGCAAAAAAACTTAAAGTAACTTCAATTATTGTTACTCACGACATTTTCAGCGTAATAGAAATTGCCGATAGAGTTGCCATGATGGAGGGCGGAGTAGTTTATTTTTCTGGTACACCAAAAGAACTATTTGAATCACAAGATAATACAATTACTGAGTTTTTAAGAAGAACAAATAAGCAAATTAATAAGTCTTAATTAAGAACTTCCCTTATAACTCCGCCGCCGATTACATCTTCATTATCGTAGAAAACTGCAGACTGACCGGGAGTTATTGATTTCTTTGGTTCATCAAATATTACTTTGACCGTATTATTATCCATCTGCTCAAGAGAAGCAACAGAGCCTTGATCCTTGTAACGTATCTTAACATTTGCTTTCATCAGATTCTGAATATTATCATACTTCATCATATTAATTTCTTTAGCGATAAATCCTTTTTTATAAAGTCCCGGTTCATCATCAATATAAATCTTATTTCCTACAGCATCAATCTTTGTGACATAAACCGGCTTACCCAATGCAAGATTAAGTCCTTTACGCTGTCCTATTGTGTAGTATGGAAATCCTTTGTGCTCACCGACTTTTTTATCGTTATAGATAATATCCCCATTGTTTAACTTTTCTTTAATATCCGGAATTCTTACTTCAAGCAATTGCCTGTAATCGTTATTCGGAACAAAGCATATTTCCTGTGAGTCCGGTTCATTAGCAGTTTTAAGACCAAGTGATTCAGCTATTTTCCTAATCTCGGGTTTTGTATAGTTACCAAGAGGAAAAAGTGTTTTGCTAAGTGCTTCCTGCGAAACTCTCCATAAAGCGTACGTTTGATCTTTACGTGCATCGTTTGAATTTGATACGAAATACCTTCCATTTTCTGAATTGATTTTAGCATAGTGTCCTGTGGCTATGTAGTCTGCTCCAAGTTCTTTTGCCTTATCAAGCAGTACACCCCATTTAATTGTTTTATTGCAAAGGACACAAGGGTTCGGTGTCTGGCCATTCATGTATTCCGTTATGAAATTCTCAATAACAGTTTCGTTAAATCTTACAGTAAAATCAAATGTATAATGCGGAATACCAAGATTAGCAGCTACATTTCCTGCATTGTAGATTGCTTCAAGTGAACAGCATCCTGAATCATTTACAGGGAAATCATCAAAGCCCCACGTCTTCATTGTTATACCAATTAGATTGTAACCCTGCTCCTTTAGCAGAGCTGCGGCGACAGAAGAATCAACTCCCCCGCTCATTGCAACAACCACAGTCTTATTTGAATTATCTTTCATGTAAATATAAACGAATAGAGAACATAAAAAGTTAACTTATTATTTCTATAAAATGCTTATATTCAGGGAAAGATAACAACCAAAACAAACTTTATAATAATATGAGTATTTTCTTTAAAGCAAGAGGTTCATCGTCATTCGGATTACTTCTAATTCGATTAGTTATAGGATTTACTTTTCTAATTGCAGGTACAATTAAAGTATTAAACCTTGAAGCATTTGTCAGCCACGTTAAAGCACTCGACATGTTCTCTCCTAATGCGGCATTTATACTTGGATTTATATTACCGTTTATGGAAGTTCTGTTCGGTGCACTGTATATTATCGGATTCTTCACACCACTGACAAGTCTTGCTCTTACAGTTATGACTATCAGCTTTTTAACGGTAGGTGAAGGACATTTTAATGCAGCGGAGCCATTTACACTTCCGGTTGCAGTTTATTACTTTATTATTCTTTCATGCACGCTGACGACCCTGTTTAGCGGTGCAGGCATAATTTCATTCGATGCATTGTTTGATAAGAAGAAGAAACCAAAAGAAGTTCAGCCGCAGGAAACAGTAGTTCCTGATTCGGTTAAACCGCCTGAATCGATTAAGGATGTTAGCTTTACTGAATTAGAGCAGGATAAGCCGAGAACAGAAGGTCAGCCATAAATTAGAACTCTATATTAATTCCCGCATTGAAGTTTCTGTTCGGAGCGGCAATTCGTTCAAGCTCCTGATAAAACTTGTCGGTAAGGTTGTTAACAGCAAAGAAGACTGAAACATTTTTTCCAATTGTTTTTGAAAGTTTCATATTCATGATGAAGTAAGCTTTCGGTTCTTCATACTTGTAGAAATATACTTCCTCGATTTCGCTTACATACCTGCCATTCACGTTAAAATTAAACCCCTGATAAGCAAGATTTATGTTCGAATTAAAAAGATGTTTAGGTTTGTAAGGCAAAATATCATCACTTCTTCCTTGCGACAGATCCTTTGCATCCAAATATGTATAATCGAACTCAATACCATATTCAAACTTTTCGCTGAATAGATTAACGTTTGATTTATAATCAATCAGGAATTCGAAACCTCTCACCTGTGCCTTAGCAACGTTCTGAACCTGGAACGGACCAAGCGGTGTGGGACCGATGTTCACATATTGTATTAAGTTTTCATAAAGGTTGAAGAAGAATGACACATCAATATTAAAGCGATTCTTAAACTGTTTTCTAAATCCAAACTCCAGTGAGGTCATATCTTCCGGCAGTAGATTAGGGTTGTATATAAAATTAAAGCCGCCGAACAACTCTTTCTTAAAGTACAGTTCCGCAATAGACGGCGCTCTGAAAGCTCTTCCAAGAAGGAACCTGTATGAAGTGTTATTCAGCACCGGGGACGCGGACTGCGGTGAATATAAGAGCGAAAGCTTTGGACTGACTTTCAATTCTTCGAAACTTCCGATGAATTTGTTGTAATCGAACCTGCCGCCCAGCGTGGAAGAAAGCACAGGAATATCATCTTTGACAAAGATGTTCCATTGCTCTTGAATGTATGCGCCAAGGTTGTACTGCTGCTGGTCGCCGTAAAGAATTTCGGAAGGCGATGAACGCACTACGTTCCATTGCACATCAATTCCGCCGATAAGATAGTGCCTGTCGTTTATATTGTAGTCAACCTGAGAGATATTGCCGAAGTTGTAAGAAGTAATGAATGTATCGAACCTCTCTCCCGGCTTTCCGTATTCGATTGCGACGGGATTGTTTGGGTTATAAATGGACTTGCTGTAAAGTTTGTAATAATAGAAACGGGAATTGTACTTCGTTTTTGAATTTGCGATTGCATTATAATTAACATCAATGCTTTGAGTTTCCTTTTCTATTTTATCGCCGATGTAGAATGGATTCGTTTTATAAGGTTCGGCGTACTTTCCCGGGTCAACCCGCCAGTAGTGAGGATAACCGCTTTCAGAGTTTGTGTATTGCAGAGTCATTTCAAGGTCACGGTTTCCAAATAGGTCGTAGGTGAACTTCCCGAGACCGCTGTAGAAATTATAATCGGTCTGTTCGGCATAGCCATCGTTCTGTTTCACATCAAGGTTTAATAGGAACGAGAACTTGTTTATAGAATTGCTGTGAAGTACATTGATACCTTTGAAGCTTAGGAGCTTGTCTGAATATTTTAAACTGTCCGAAAGCTTTTGATAGAAGCCGCCGTTAAGATTTATAGCAGTGTAAGGTTTGTAAGTGGGTTTCTTTGTGATAACGTTTATAACTCCTCCAATCGCACTTGAACCGTACAAAGAAGAGAAGGCACCTTTCACAACTTCGGTTCTTTCGATTATCGAAACGGGTATCAAAGCCCAAAGCGCGCCTTTAGAATCGCCCGTCAGGGAAGGTCTGCCGTCAAGCAAGAGCAGGACTCTGTTTCCAATTCCTCCGCCTGCTACGTCCGAGCTTCCTCTGATGGAAAGAGCGCTTACATTTATTCCGCTCGTTCTGTTGATAGTGACTCCTTGCACATCCTCGAGCACCTGATCGAAAGTAATTTTGTTTTTACTTTTAATATCATCAGAGGTGATTAGGAAGATTGACGAGGGAGTTTTCTGAAGCGTCTGTTCGGTTCTTGTAGCGGTAACGTTAATCTTATCAGTTTCTATCCTCGCGGGTTTGATGTAGAGATTAAGTATCTTCTGCTCAGCGGGCTCAAGCATTATTTCGGTTGAATACTCGTCGAAGCCGATTCTCGTTACGATTAATTCGTACTGCCCCTGAGGCAAATTAACGAAGGTGTATTTACCGCTTAATTCAGATTCTGTTTTATATATGATGCTTGTTTCAAGATTCTTTAAAAGAACTATGGCAGATACGATAACTTCCTGAGTTTCGTCATCAATAACCAGCCCGGTAAGTGACCCGGGCTTGTTATCTGCAAGCATGAAACCGTTAATGAATAATATTATGAATAATAATATTCCTAATTTCATAAAATGGATGTTAGAACTTATAAATTTTGGTTGTTGTATCAGCCCATGAAAGGAAATTAATACCTCCAACACCAACATTTCCCTGTACCGAGACTCTCGCATTGGTTGTATCATATATCTGGGCAGGACTGTGGGATGTATCACTACCAAATTTACCCAAACCATAGACAGAGCCGGCTGTATAAGGCAATCTTATGAATGCACTTGTTACTGTAAAGAATCCGTTTGCAGGAACTATAATCTTATAGTCTGCAACGAGCTTTCCGCCATCTAACTTTAGGACTAATTTAGAGCTTGTAGAAGCCGGTCCCATTGGAGGCCATTGTGCAAATGCTGAAACGTTATAATAACCTTTTGAAGTATCAGCAAATTTATAGTAACCTGTAGTGTCAGGGAATGTAATTCGTCCGTTAATTGATAAATCGTCAAAAGTCTTACCTGTAGGTGCAACTGTGTTTTCACTGCAACCGTATGCGATTGATAATAATGAAACAAGAACCACGGCAAACGCGAGGTTCGATAATAGCTTTCTCACTGAATTTCTCCTTTTCTAATTAAATATTTTGGTATATTAAAATAGTAAACAAATATTTATGATTAAAGATTTAATGAATAAGAAATAAAATAATGATTTCAGACTTTACAATCTGATTATTATTATATTTTTTTTTAGATAAAATTGTGCGAATCGATATCGTAAGTTATCTTCACTGACTTGCTTTGCTTTAAATTTTCCTTAACATGACGGAAGGCATCGATCATAAGCCTGCCGTTGACGTCGGTTTTCTTGGACGATTTGACGATGATGTGGAATCTGTACTTATCCTTTACCTTCGAGATTAAAGGTTGTATAACGCTTCCTATAAAAAGATATTCGGAATACATGAATCCTTTTAGAAGCTTATGAATCTCATTGGCAGTGTGCCTGCATTCTTCATAAACTTTTGACTTCACTTCGATTAGGGCAATGCGCGAGAACGGCGGGAAGCCTGCATCTTCGCGCGACTTAATAGTATTACGATAAAAATTACAGTAGTTGTGTTCCCTGACGTTATCAAAGAGAGCATAATCGTAGTGGCGCGTTTGGATTAGAACCTCTCCCCTCTTATCGCTTCTGCCGCTGCGTCCCGCTACCTGAGTAAGCAGTTGAAATGTTTTCTCTTCTGCCCTGAAATCAGGAAGAAGCATTCCAATATCAGCATTCACAACGCCGACGAGCGTAACATTCGGAAAGTCAAGCCCCTTCGAAATAATCTGAGTGCCGACAAGTATATCAATTTCTCCTTTCGCAAATTCATTGAGCACCTTTTGGTATTTAAATTTAGAAGTCATCGTGTCGGAGTCCATGCGTTCGATGTGTGCCGCCGGGAAAATTGCATTAAGTTCTTCTTCAATCTTCTCAGTTCCTGCGCCGCTTTCGATTAGCTTGGCGCATCCGCATTCAGAGCACTCGGTAATCTTCTTCTCGGTGAAGCCGCAGATGTGACACTTTAGATAGTCTATGTTCTTGTGATAGGTAAGCGAGATATTGCACCTGAGGCAAAGCTCTATGTGACCGCAAACGACGCACTCGATATAGGAATGGTAGCCCCTGCGGTTCTGAAGCAGTATAACGCTCTCCTTCCGTTCAATCCTTTTCTTGATTGCGAAAAGTAACTCTTTAGAAAGGAAGCGCACTCTTGTTTTATCTATAATAATATCGCTTTCGAATCCGTCCGACTTAGCAGGATTCTTCATATCGATTATCTTAACGTAGGGCAGCGAGGCATCAGTGGCGCGCGTTATCAGCTTCAGTAATTTATACTTGCCTGTTTTTGCATTAAAATATGTTTCAACCGAGGGCGTTGCCGAGCCGAGAATAACAACTGCATCGTTCAGCTTAGCGCGGATGATAGCCATGTCCCGTGCGTTGTAACGCGGCGAGTTCTCCTGCTTGTAAGAGGACTCGTGCTCCTCGTCAACGACGATGAGACCGATGTTTTTCAAAGGCGCGAAAAGGGCTGAGCGCGGTCCTATGATAATTTTTATCTTCCCTTCCTTGATGCCGATGTAATTGTCGAGCCGTTCGCCGTCGGAAAGCTTGCTATGTATAACGCCGACGATGCCGCCGAACTTATGTTTGAACCTGCTTATGAGCTGAGGCGTAAGAGAGATTTCAGGGACGAGGACAATTCCGGTCTTGCCATATTTATTTATAACTTCAAGTAGAACACGGATGTACACCTCGGTCTTTCCGCTTCCTGTTATACCGTGTAGAAGGTACGGTTGGAAGAGATTCCCTGAAACGCTTTGCATAATGTCGTCAAAGCACTTCTGCTGCTCTTGATTCAGCATCAAGTATTTCTCCTTCTCTTCGAAAAAGGAATCGGGCTTACGGAATCTTTTGACCTCGAAGCATTCAATCAGCTCTTTCTTTAGAAGTGAATTGATAGTTGATGCGGAAAACTTATACTTCTTTATAAGGTCGGCTTGCTCTATCCTATCATTATCAAAAAGTATTTTGAGTAGTTCTTTCTGTCGTTCAATTTTAATCTTATTGCTTGCGAAAACTTCTTCCATGTCATCACCTTTAAACTTTTTCCTAACGTATTTCGTGAAAGCCTCTGCGGTTACCGATGAATAGGACTGCTTCTTTGCAAGGATGTTGTGCTTAACAAGGTAATCGATGTAATAAGATAAGTTCGAGCCGAGCTTTTTCTCGAGCTGCTTGCGTGTAAGCGTGCTGCTTTTCGCAGATGACAAAGCATTTACTACATCGTAAACGACGGGGTTAGGCTTCTTCAAGCCGTTTAGGTTCTTATAGTGTTCGTCGGTTAGATGGTAGAGTACTTCGCTGTGAACAGAAATGTTTTGAGGGATAAACTGCGAAACAATCTCGCCAATCGGCGACAGGTAGTAATCGGAAATCCACCTCGCAAAGTTAATCATCTCTTGCGTGAGCACAGGTTCCAGGTCAAGAACGGAATGCACGCTCTTCAAGTTATCAACTTCGGTTTTATCGGTGACAGCAATCACGAACCCGGTGAGAGTTCTGTTGCCGAACGGCACAAGCACTCTGGAGCCTGCCTTTAAATCCTTAACAAGATAATCGGGCACAGCATACGTGTAAAGCCCGTCCACATGAGCATCAATGGCAATTTGAGCAAAGATATTTTGCATCGGCTAAACTATTTAAACATTAGAGAAAATCTTATTCCTTATGAAGTAAGATACATTAGCAATTGCAAGCGTTACGATTACTCCGATGATAACATACCACGTATAAGCAATCGTTGTGAAATAAATAACAAAGACCATCGAGACAATGCTAAGCATGAAGCCCCAGATGGCGTCAGTTTGATTCACACGCTTGAAAAAGAGACCGAGAAAGAAAGCGCCGAGCAAGCCGCCATAGGTAAAGGAAGCGATTGAGAGACCGATTTCTACGACAGGATTTGTTGAGTCGCGGAAAAGCATCGCTCCGCCTATAAGGACAACGCCCCAGAAGAGAGTAAATATTTTCGACCAAAAGATTTCTTTAGACCTGAACCTATCCGACTTTACATTTGCAAAAAGGTCAAGGTAAGTTGAGGAAGCAAGCGAGCTGATTGCGGAAGAAAGTGTGCCCATGGCGGAAGCAAGCACGCCTGCTATTACAAGTCCTGAGATTCCGGTGGGAAGATTCTCAACGATGAACTTAGGGAATATCTCGTCGGAGGAAACAAGGTTTAAACCTGTGGAACTAAACACGAGCGACTTGAAGTCTGCGCCCTGATAATAAGCGTAGAGGCAAAGCCCGAGGAACATAAAGAACGCAAACTGAAAAACAATTAAGGACGCGTCGAGCATTAGCGCCTTTTGGCTGTCCTTCTTGCTTTTGCAGCCGAGAAGACGCTGAACAAGAAGCTGGTCAGTGCCGTGCGAAGCCATAGTAAGGAAGGTACCTCCAAGCAAACCTCCAAAGATTGTGTAAGGCGACGCGAGAAACTCTATGAAATTGTTTCCAAAGTTGAAATTAAACACACGGAATTTATCGAGACCGTTTGCCGTTGCATAATAAAATACATCGTCAATACCGTTCGGCAGTGCGTAGATAGCGACCATCATCGCAGCGACTGCCCCGCCGATGTAAATGAACAACTGAATCACATCCATCGAAACGACAGCCTTTATCCCGCCGAGATAAGTGTACAGCAGCGTAAAGACACCAATGATGGCGATGCTTGTCGGGTAATCAAGTCCGGTGATTATATGAACCGGGATGGCAGTAGCGAACAGTCTGACGCCGGAAGCGAGAACCCTTGTGACGATAAAGACTGAAGACGTTAGCTTTCGCAGCTGCTGACCGAAACGCTTCCCAAGAAAATCATAGGCAGTTACGATGTCGCCTTTATAATATGCGGGAATGAATATAAGTGTTACGAGCAGACGACCAATAAAGTAACCGATGATGAGCTGCATAAAGGTCATGTCGCTTTTGTAAGCAAGCCCGGGGATACTGATAAACGTGAGTGTGCTCGTTTCACTTGCAACTATAGAAAAGCCGACTGCCCACCACTTCATTTCTTTACCGCCAAGGAAGTAATCCCTTGTGGTCTTTTGTTTTCGTGCAGTATAGAAGCCTGCGATAACAGTCCCAAGCAGATAAACGATAACAATTACATAATCAATAACTGAGAATTTCATCTAACAAATTAAATGTTGAACTTATCTTTAAGAAAGTAAGCATCTTCGTATTGACTTATCTTACCGGCTTCAACATAAGGGTCATGCTCGAAAAAAACAGTGTAGTTATTTACGTATATTTCTTTTAAATACTTTCGCTTCTCTTCAAGTGTTACGAGCGGGAATAAATCATACCCCATGATGTAAGGCAAAGGTATGTGCGAAGCCATAGGAATAAGGTCTGCGAGATAGATAAGTGTTTCCTTTTCATCAGAAACTTTAACCATCTGCATACTTCGCGTGTGCCCGTTCACAGGAAGCAAAGTAATATAATCATCAAACTTGTACTCGTCGTTCACAATCTTCAATTGCTTAGCGTCAATTACGGGCTGATAGTTTACGGGAAAGAAACTTGCCTTGTCACGGTCAGAGGGATTTAGCGCCCAGTCGAGATGTTTCCCCTGAACGACGTGGAGAGCGTTCTTAAACGTAAGCGCGGGTATCCTATCTTCGTTGAAGTGAACGGCACCGCCTGCGTGATCGAAGTGGAGATGTGTAAAGATAACGTCAGTGATTTCATCGGGTGTAATGTTCAGCTTTGCGAGACCTTTTTCCAGAGTGAATTCGGAATAATCAACGCCGTATATCTTATTAAGCTTCTCCGACATCTTATAACCAATGCCCGTGTCAATAAGAATCTTCTTATCTTTGCTTTCAAGAAGAAGCACGCGCGTGCACATCTCAATTCTATTTGTATCATCAGCGGGATTAGTCCTATTCCATAAAACCTTTGGAACGACACCGAACATCGAGCCGCCGTCGAGTTTGAAAAGTCCTGCCTGAATTGAGTGTATTTTATAATCGCCTATAAACATTTAATGAATTTAAATTTAAAAACCCGTTATTTACAAAACAAATAACGGGTTAATTAAAATCCTGATTACGTATTACAGTGCAAACCTTACACCTGAGAAGAAAGTGAAGTTATTAGTCGTTACTTTTTGTATAGACTCAGTGCTCATGAGGTTATTCAGTCCGCCATATTTGAAAGTTGTTCCAAAGAGAACGCTGAACGGATAAAGGAATACATAGTTAGCAGTGAGCGTTGCATCAAGTCCAAGGTCGAAATTCTTATAACCAATATTGCCGTAAGTATTGCTCGGCTGCGAAAGAAGGAAACCCATATAAGGACCGCCGGTAAACCAAAGTCCGACATCATCCGAGACCATCCCGCCAATGTTTAACAGAAGCGGTATAGTAAGATAATTAGCCGGTAGATATCCGCTTTTTGCTGAAGTATCCGAGCTTGTGCTTGAAGTTGTTGAACCTGTAATAGAAGGCTTCTGGAAGCCAAAGCTTTTACCGTCGAAAGAAAGACCGGTTGTGAAATTTAAAATGCCGAATATATTAACGTATGCAAGTCCGCCGACTGTATAGCCAAGTTTAGCTTCTTCCTTAACAACTGCACCTGAAGTGGTGGTAATGTTTGGTGTAGTCGAACCAACACCAAGCTGGAAATCAAGATAGAAGGCGACGGGCTTTCCAGACCTGTAATTAAATTCTTTAAGTGCTTTTTCATGGTCTTGCTTAAATTTAAGATTGACTTTAAATTCGTCTTGACCAAAAGGTTTCTTCGGGTCTCTTTCTGCGTACGCATTCATTGAGTAAGACAGGACAAGTAATGCGATAAGTAGTTTTGCAAATGCTTTCATTTTATCTCCCTTTTATTTTATTGTTTATTAAATTCTTCAAGTTTTAATGATTCTGATTCCCAGTCGGCAGTCAGTTTTTCAATCTTATCTGCAATCTCAAGATATTCGAATTTAATTTCAACTGCAAAATCAGCGTCTTTATAGAAATCAGTTTTACTCATCTCGTTATCGAGATAGTTCTTTCTGCGCTCGAGGTCTTTCAATTGCAGTTCTATTGCAGAAAGCCGCTTCTTAACAGGTGCCGTAAGTTTACTCATTTCTTTACGGCGTTTCTTTGCTTCAATACCTCCCTGATAGTTATTCTTCACTTCTTTCTTTTCTTCAACATTCTCTTCTTTAACTACATTATCATTCTCAATAACGTTCAAGTATTCGGATGTCTTTCCGAGGTATGTCTTAATTCCTTTATCTTTGACTTCAATAATCTTTTCAATGATACCGTCGATGAACTCTCTGTCGTGTGACACGATTATAACAGTGCCTTCATACTTTGCGAGTGATGCCTGCAGAACTTCCTTTGAACGAATATCAAGGTGGTTTGTCGGCTCGTCGAGTATGAGCAGGTTAGAGGGCTCAATAAGCATCTTGGCGAGTGCAAGACGTGACTTCTCGCCGCCGGAAAGGACTCCGACCTTTTTAAAAACATCGTCGCCATGAAAAAGAAAGCCGCCGAGAATGTTACGGATTGCTGCCTGAGTTTCAGTGCTGTTTGCTTCTTCCATTATCTCAAGAGAATTCTTGTCAGGATTCATTTCATCTGCCTGATTCTGTGCAAAGTATTTTGGAATTGCATTGTATCCGTATTTAACTACACCGGAATTGTACTTCTCTGTGCCTGCGATGATTCGCGTGAGTGTTGACTTCCCTGCTCCATTCTTTCCGATGATAGCAATCTTTTCGCCACGCTCAATTGTAAGGCTGACATTTTCAAGAACATTCTTCTCGTAGTCGTATGTTTTCGTAAGACCATCAATCTCAATCAATAACCTGCCGGAATGAACGGCGGGCGGAAACTTAAACTTAATCTTTTGTGCTTCATCTTCAAGCTCAACCTTATCAATCTTATCGATCATTTTTATACGGCTTTGAACGGCACGAGCTTTCGATGCCTTATAGCGAAACCGTTCGATAAACTTTTCTTGTTCCTGTAAATACTTCTGCTGATTCTTAAACTGATTCTCGAGCAATTCCTTCCGCTTGGCTTTCTCCGCCACGTAAAAGTTATAGTTACCGCTGTAAGTATTCATGTCGCCGTTGTGTATTTCGATTGTCTTGCCGGAAATATTATTAAGAAATTCTTTATCGTGGGAGACGACGACGATCGCACCTTTATAATTAATAAGATATCTTTCGAACCAGATAAGCGACTCAAAATCGAGATGGTTTGTAGGTTCATCGAGCAATAAAACTGTCGGGTTCTGCAGCAAAAGTTTTGAAAGTTCAATCCTCATTTGCCAGCCGCCGCTAAACGTTTCTACATCTTTATCGAACTCCTCCTGTTCAAACCCAAGTCCTATAAGTATCTTTTCAACCTGAGACTTAAGCTTATGTCCTTCAAGCAAACTAAACTGATCCTGAAGTTCGGAATACGTCGTAAGAAGGTCGGTGTAGTCGTCGGTTTCCGTATTTTCGAATGTCTTCATTTCGGCTTCAATCTGGCGGATTTCGTCTTCGATATTCTTTATGCTTTCGACAGAATCATATACCTCATCATACAATTTCTTTCCTTTGAGGCGGACAGTCTCCTGAGGGAGATACCCGATTGTAGAATGCTGTGATTTGATTAATTTACCGCTATCCTGTTTGAATTGTCCGGCAACAATCTTCAGCAAAGTACTTTTTCCTGCACCATTAACACCAACGAGCGACACCCTATCCTTACCTCCCAGACGCAGATTAACATCGTCGAGCAGCTTTCGCGTGCCAAAACTAACCGATATATTCTCTAAAATTACCATATAAGCAAGGAAAATAATTAAAATGCAAGGAATTAGAAATGGGAAAAGGAATAAATATGGCAGGAATCAACGGACTTTTCAGTAAGTGCATCCGTATTTGACAAATAATTCATATACATTCCATATAAGGTCTATATGAAGTCTATATGAGGTCTATATGAAGTCTATATGAAATCAATATAAAATCTATAAGAAGTCTATATGGAACCTAAGACTTTAAATATTTTGATTTATATTTTCATGTTTTAAGCAATCGTTATTGAGTATTTTGGTTGAAATTAAATAGTAAGTATCAGAGAAAAATCAGATATATGGATGAGGGCTGCTGTGCTGGGAAGCATCTGGGCTTCGATTGAAATAATCGTCGGTAATTTTCTTCATGGGTTCCGGATGCCGTTCACAGGAGAGATACTAACATTTTTTGCTATATATTTTCTGACCGCAGCGAGTGTAAGATGGAAGCTGAAAGGTTTAATATGGAGGGCAGGACTTATTTGCGCGATGATGAAATTCTTTACTCCGGGCATAAAAGTTTTCGGTCCGATAATTGGAATAATTTCAGAGAGCTTTATGTTTGAGATTGTTTTAAGAATATTAGGCATGAACGCAGTTGGGTTTATTATCGGCGGCGGCTTGACATTATGCCTGCCGCTGATACACAAACTTGTTAACCTTCTGATACTTTACGGCTGGAACTTAGTAGTTGTATTTGACAAGAGCATTGAATTCATTTTTAAACTTATAAACATAGAGAATACTGATTCGCTCGTTGTTCTGCTGGTTCTTCTTTCGATAAACTTCATGTTCGGAGGAATTGCTGCGACACTCGGTTATAGATCAGGGAAAAAGCAGACAGATTTCATTGGCAATAAAATGAACACTGCATACGTGAAACCCGAGGATAACATTCAAAAGAAAGAAGATATTAAAATAATCTTCCTGAACTTAGCAGCTAATACAGCAATTATAATTATGTTATTACTTTTTCTAAAAGACAATCTGCTTCTTTGTTCGGTTTTGACACTGATATTCATTTGCTATGTACTTTTTAAATATAAAAATTCAAGAAGAATATTCAGAAATTACAAGCTATGGCTGCAGATACTTGTCTTTACTGCGCTTACGACCGCTGTATTATCGACAGTTATGAAAACAAGCTTTGACAAATCAGTATTAACAGGAATCGAAATGTTCGTTAGAGTATTGCTGATAACAATTGGATTCTATTCGATAAGTTCGGAGATAAGCAAAACTTCTTTTACTGATTTTCTGAGGGGAAAATTAAACAGGAATTTTTCTGAGGCTCTGAACCTCGCATTTGCCGCCGTACCAGAAATTATAAATACATCAAGAGGTATCACCTCAATACTTAATCCGGGAAAGTTTATTAACGAACTGACGTACCTGACGGACGTCTGGCATGAAAGGTTTAAGTCAATGTCAAATAAAATAATTATTATAACAGGTTCGCAGGGAATAGGAAAAACAACTTACCTTGAGGGAATTATTGATAACAAGACCATAGGAGTTTTCTCAAAAGTAGTATATGAGAATAATGTAAGGATTGGTTATGATGCCTTGAATATAAATAGTAATGAGATACTGCCATTGTGCAGAGTAGATTACAAATCGGATGTTATGCTCGGGAAGTTTGGGTTTTACAGAGATACTTTTAGTTTAATAATGGAAAAGATAATGAGCACGAAGAAGGGAACGTATGAATCGATAATAATTGACGAGATTGGGCTGTTGGAAAAGGATAAGATGGGATGGTATGACTTGATGAAGTGGGCAGTTGCGGAAAGGAATATTAAAATAGTTTTATCGGTGAGGAAGGATGTTATGAAAGAGATTCAAGAAGAGCTTGAGGGGAGAGAGTGGGAGGTTGTGGATTTGGATTTGAGAACGGGAATTGATAAGAGCGCACACTGAAAAAGCTGATAAAATATGATTTTCACTGATAGAGATTTAGAACAAATAGAACGCGGAATTAATTGTTATTATTTCCAGTTGCGTACAGCTTTAAGCAGTGCCTGCTGCATATTTGGATGGGATGATGTATGTCCGGCTTCGGGGACGAGATGGAATTCCGAACTGCGAACGAGTTTATGAAGATTCCATGCAATAACGGGAAGGCAGACCATGTCATTCATTCCATGAATTATAGTTAAAGGAATATTTCTGATTTTACTGATGTTATCGAGAATTAAATTGTCTTTAATGAAGAATCTTTTTGCCTGATAATAAATATTAAGATGCATTTCAGTAAATACTTTATCAAAGTCGGACATAACTTTTTTGAAATTTTCTTCTGATACATTAAAGAAACTATATTCATAATCGGCAAGTAGTCTGAACCATTTCTTTCTTCCCTTTCTATCCGAGGATTCAAAAAGATGATTAATTCTTTTCTGCAAAGTACCTTTTCCTTCGGGCAAAGCAATAATAAGATTATTCCATTTGACTGGTGAAAATCTTGCCGCCCCATCGGCTCTGTAGAAGTAATCCTGTTCTTCGTAAGTACATGTGAATATACTGCGAAGTATCATGCGTTTAACATTCAGCGGATATTTTTCTGCATACAACAAAGCAAGAGTTGAACCCCATGAACCAGCAAAAATTGATATCGGTTTTGTAATGTTTAGATGCAATCGAAGCTTTTCGATATCTTCTACTAAAGCCTGAGTATTATTCTCTTTTAACTCTCCGAAAGGTATGCTCTTACCGCATCCGCGCTGATCGTGTGTAACAACTAAATATTTTTTAGGATTGAACCATCTTGCGTCATCATCATCGCTGCCGCTACCGGGTCCGCCATGAAAATAGAAAACAGGATTGCCTTTCGGATTTCCGTAAAGTGCATATCTTATTTTATGAATACCGCTGACCTGAAGAAAATCTTCCTTAAATGGTTTTGCAGAAGGATAAATCTGTAATGTATGCATGAGTTAAGAATAATTAAAATTTATAATTAATACCACTGCTAAACATATAAGCAAAGTTAGAAAACACACCCACGATATGAAGATTTAATTTAGCTTCAAGATTCAGTCCAACATTCGGTGCAAGTTCATAATCCATCCCTACTGCAGGATACAATGTAAGATACTTATGCTTAGATTTATCGCTGTATAAACCCACATTAACAGATATATAAGGTTTAGCTTTTACATCTGCAAGATAAAACTTTGCTCCTGCGGATAGATTGTATATAAATCCGGTACTACTCGAACTAGAACTGTTTTTCTTTAGACTGATTAATGGAATAAACGAAATTAGAAAAGAAGTTAATCTGGTGGCATTATATTGAAATTCTGCGGATCCACCTAATGAACTATAGTTATTTCCTTCATAGTAATAAGTAAGCTTAAAATTTAAGGAGATATCATTGTCGGGAGAACTTGGAATACTTTTCACTGTATCTTTTGCAGAAATAATATTTGTTTGAGCATTAAGACTTAAGAATGAGGAAATGAGAAGCACCGTTATTAGTAAAATATACTTCAATTATACAGATTAGGTTTAATAAATTTATATTAAACAGAATGAACATTCTATCCATAAAATAATGATACAGGAATAAAAAAAGCGGCTTATTTCTAAGCCGCTTATCAATTAATAAGTTAACAACTAAAAAGAATAACTATAAATTTTATTTTATTAATGTCATTTTCTTTATTAACGATGTTCCGTCTGATGTTGAAAGTTTATATACATATACACCAGTCGGGAGTTTACTACCATCGAAAGTAACTTTGAAATTACTAACAGGTTTCATATTACCATTTATAAGAACCGCAACTTCCTGTCCGAGCATGTTATAAATCTTAAGTGTAACAAATCCTTCTTTCGGAATACTTACATTAATGTTTGTAACCGGGTTAAACGGATTCGGATAGTTTTGTGACAGTTCATAGTCTTTTACCTGAGTTTCAATGCCAGAGATACCGACTGTGTTTGGAATAATACCAGCACCTTTAACAGAGAAATCAGCGTAAGTCATCATAGGATTATGAATAACTTCCTGTTTGAAAAGAACAAGTGATACAGAGTTTAAATCTGCCGGTGCACCATTAATCACGAAACTGCTTAAAGGAATTTCATGTGTGGTATAATCACTTGAAAGGTTTACGTTGACGTAAGGGTAATAATATTGATTATTAGCCCATGCTTCTAACTGAACAGTTAAAACACCTGTTCCTTTAGCTTCAAATTTTATTTTATTGAAGTTAGAAAGATTGACACCCTCATAAGTTGCATCGAGCGACCTTCCAATGTAAAGAACATCGTTGGTGTAGCCATAAATTCTTGCTCCCCCGGTGAATGCCATAGTTCCTGCGGGGAACTGAGGAGTAGTATTAACGATGTTTTCAAACCCGCTGACAACGCTTCCAGGACCTGCAAACGGAGCGTATAATCCGCCTCCTACAAAGACTGCATCTTTGAAACCGTTTTCACAATTCATTGTAATATTGGCACCTGAGAGATATCCAAACGGAACAACAACTTCAGTTACTTCAGGATCAATGTTTATATTAATGGTTGTAGTTTGTTCAGGCATTCCCTGCTGAGGTCTGTATGTTATGGTAAACGGAAGTGTCTTTGCAACGGTAGTGCTGTTAGCAAATTTAAATCTTAGCTTTCCGTCGTTGTCATAACTTGCTTTCTTGATATAAATTTCAGGATTAATTAACTGACTTTCGATGTACGTAACAGGTTTCAATGAATTTAGCTTTGAAATAATATTCGTGACTATTTCTTTTGCTGAAAACTCTGTTCCTGCCCATGCCTGGAAGTTATAGACATTAATTGCACCTGAAGGAACCTGATGTTCCTGAATGGTCCATTTGTTATCTACTATAAATCCGTTCACTGTTTCATAAACACTGAATGTGATTGAATAATCAGTAATATTTTTTCTTGGGTTAAACAATTTTGCCATGTAGAAATCTCTGCTGTTAAGGTTTACACCCTTGAGATCCATTAATTCATATTTCGAATAACGGTCGCAAGTCGCTTTGGTGTGATTGTAAACATCAGGCGGATTTGTTGTTGTAGCAAAGATAGCTCCGACTCTGTTTGAGTTTACTTTATAATCACAAGCGAAAGCAGATGTTGCATTTGAAATTCCAAGAATATCAAAAGGAGTTGTTTCTATTGCAACAGAATTAAACGGTCCGTTTACCGGAATAACATCCTGAAGTAGATAATTCGGTGCAAACATAAAGTTTGTCTGTGCAAGCATTTTGGTTGTTTGACCGCTTCTGATTTTCATATATCTCTGAAGCAATAATTCACCCAAATCATAAGAAGATTCTAGTCCACCGCCGTTACCGCCGCTTGTTGTATCCCATGTGATTTCACAGAAATCTACTTTATTACCGCTCTTTGCCTGAGCGAGCGTTATTTTCTGTTTAACATCAGGACTTAAGCTGTGAATAAATATTGTTCCCGGCGAGAGAATAATATAATTCGAGGTCGCTGAAATCCTTGTAGTAAAAGAAGTATTTTTTGTTACTGTAAAGTTCGGAGTAAAACCATCCGCTCCTGTTACAAGAGAAGCCGAACTTAAAGTACCTGTTGTTGCTGAAAGCGAAACCGTTATGTTAGGAATACCTACACCAAGCTCATTAACAACTTTCACTTTTAATACAGCAGGTATAAGCGGATCCGGCAAAACACTAACAGGAATTATTTCAATGTTTTTAACCGGTACTCCAAAATTTGGATGTGCTAAAGCATCAGCAATAATTTCAAGTGCTCTAACTTTTACAGCAGAATTGTTAATTGTGTTAGCATCAACACCATCGCTGTAATGCCATATTGCACACTGAACGGCAGCGGCTTCAATATTAGGGTCGCTGTGCGAACCAGAATACCCGTGCGTTTTATACGGCATATAGTTGAGCAGAATGTAATTGATTGAGACTTTCGAATAGCTCGAATCGTTGTAAATCTCAGTATTACCGCCCAGATAATTCCTTATATCAATACAATAGAAACCCGAGATGTCTCCATTGTCAATTTGTCCCAGAATTACACCTGCCCAGGTATTTTGGGTAGTGTTCGTATAAGGATTTAAAAATGATACGTTGTTAGTCCCTTGACCTAAGCTGGTATAATGGACTTCGGTAATTCCCCTGTTATCGGAAAAACCAGCAACAGATAGAAATAACATCAGTATAAATACTGACACACAAAATGTGATTTTGTTTTTCATTATTTAATTATTTAGTTTACTATATTAATCTTTAATCAAATACCATGCCAGATTTACATTGAAATTTGTTATGAATCTTGGTCATGTTTGAAGTTAATATAGTTCAAATGCTATGTTATAAAATGTGTAAACTATATATTTCTTTTTCACACTTTGAATTATTTATTATAGAACTTTTTAAGTAACTCAAAAATCTTTTTGCTGGTATCACCTTTTCCAAAAGTGTAATCATACTCATCATTCACATTACTTTTGAAATACTCAGCATAATCAATGAAGTTTGCTACTTCCTCATAATCAAAATTCAACAGTTTTGCATTTTTATCAAGAACCTCAGGTCGTTCGGTAACTTTTCGCATAATACCGCACGGTATGTTGAAGAAAAGAGTTTCCTCTTGCAAGCCACCGGAATCTGATATAACTGTATGAGCATTCCTGACCATTCCAAGCATTGCAAAATAATCGTTTACCGGGTCTTTAATTTCAAACAGTTCATGCGTACCGTCCTCGAGGCCCTCTGAAAAACTTTTTCTAATTGCAGGATTAGGATGAAGCAGATGTACTATTTTTCTCGTAGTCTTATTTGTTTTTAAAAGCTTGTTTAGAATTGAAGAGTAATCCTTAACTTTGTCCCAGTTTTCGCGCCTGTGAAGCGTGCTGAGAATATAATCTTTTTCGGGATACTCAATAATTTTCTTTTCATTTAAAAGCGTTACGATTGCGTCATTTATAGTATTACCAACTATATAGCATTTATTTTCATTTATACCTTCTCTTAACAGATTTCCATAACTTATATTAGTCGGACAGAAATTAAGAGCTGATACTCTGCCAATAGATTCTCTGAAAAACTCTTCAGGAAAAGGATTAAGTTGATCATAAGTTCTGAGTCCTGCTTCTACATGAAAAACAGGAACCTGATTCAGGAAACCCCACACAGCTCCTGCATAAGCAGAAGCAGTATCACCCTGCACTACAACTCCGTGAACTTCATTTATACGTAGACCTGATTCACCTTTTACAAACTGCCTATTTAAGTCCTGCATAAGATGTGCAACAAACAATTCCAGGTCAGCACTACGGTTTTGTATTTCTTCAGCAGACATATCAAACTTCAAGTCAAGAAACGAAAGAATGTCTTCTGAAATTGTTTGCTGAGCAGAATTAAAAAGTATAGGGTTAAACTCTTTAGAATTTTTCAATTCACGATACAGAACAAATAATTTAATTATTTCTGGTCGTGTTCCGAGTATAAAAAGGATGTTCTTTTTATTTGTCATATTATATTTTTTTTGTTGTTTTTAAGACGTAATAATCCGCCGAATAAAATGTAAATTTTAAATTACAATAATATTTATGGATTCAAATTAATAGTGCGTCGTTGAATCCCAGACGACTTTTGCTTTCGATTTGGTGTTTTTGAATACGCTGAAGGATCGGGCAATTGCAAAGAAATTAATGATTGTATCTACTGGTAATCTGAATAAACTGAAGAAAGCATAACTGAAACCGTACCAGTTATAAGTAAAAATAAATCTATGAGATAATCTTGAAATCATGAATACAAGGTTCGAAATCATAAGCAGCCATAGAACAGAACTATGTCCCACGAGAGAATTTACGTGAGTCCACTGGAATATCTTACTAAGTACCGCAAACAAAAGGTATAAAAGAACAATGTTAGAAAGGAAAGCACTAAAGAAACTAAACACTGATTTTCTATCTCTGAAAAGAAAGTACTTTGTAACTAAGTTACCTGACCATTTATGAGATTCCCAATTTTGAAAAACTATTCCTGCTACCCATCTTGAACGCTGTTTTACAGCGGCCCAGAAAGTATTAGGGAAAAACTCTGCAGTAGCAATACGTGAAGAATCATCATCTTCATCAAGTTTTACATTAAAGAAACCTGTTTTAAAACCCAGCTCATGGAATCTGAAACCGAGTTCATAATCCTCAGTCAGGTTAATATCATTAAAGAGGCCTTCTTTCTTTTGTTTCGGCCTGATAGTAATCGGTCCGTGCGGAGCTATTTGCTTAGCTGCAACTTTTGTAGAAGTAGTTTTTGACTTTTCAGTAATTTTGACTTCAACATGTTTTGATTCATCTGGTTTAACGTTTGTATCAGGTTTAACGTTTGTATCGGGTTTTAATTCAGGAGTATCTGAAGAATTTGAAGACAAACCGTCTTTTATATTGCTGATTATCTCATCAAAATTTTCAAGCTTGTCTTTTAATAGACCGTCGCTTGATTTTCGACCTTTATTCTTAGACTCTTCGTAAAAAGCATTGAACATTTTTGCGAATAATTCACGTTCTTTATCTGATAATTTTTCTGTTGTACTGTCTTCAATATTTAAATTATTGTTTACTGACTGACTATCTGCAAGCTTATAGAGTTTTGAAATTCTATCCTGTATATCATTAAGTGTTCCTGAAAGATCCTCTTCCTTTTCAGATAAATCCGAATATTTATTAGCTGCCTGAGAGAATAGACTCTGTGTACCGTCAACATTAAGAACGGGATCTGTAACAGTCGATTTCATCTCGGATGACAACTGTTGTAGATTCTCTCTGAATGAATCGAGTTTCTGTTTAAGGTACAGATCGTTTTCTACTTGCTTACGGCTTATATTGAGATTCTGCGGCGTTTTGTTTTCATAGAGTCCACGAATTCTTTCTTCAATTTCCTTAATCTTATCATCAATCGACTGCTTATTATTGCTGCCTTCGTTCAGTTTTTCGCCAAAATTCTTAAATATGTTCTGTTCACTGCTGGAAGTCATGATCTTATAATTAAATTTATTTATTAATATTGTTATCGGAATTAGTACTATTTGGTTTTGCCTGTACATTTTCCGGTGCGATACTGATCTTGTTCTTCAGTCTGTTTCCAGGCAAAGTATCGGGATCGTTACCGATGTAAATAACAAATAATAACCATCCAAAAAGCATTAGCATAAAAAGTAAAGTAAAGACCTTTATAAACGCCGATGTTGACTTTTTAGAAGTCTCTTTATGATTACCGCTTAGAATTTTAAAGGGGTCATCATTAAAGTTTGTTGAATTAAAATTTGTCGAATTTGAATTTACTGACTCTTCTTCGTTGTTGTTGAAGATAAAGTCGTCGTCTTTTAAACCCAGACTCTCGAAATAACTGTTGTGCCCTGATGTATTTTTCATATTAATAAGATTTATTAATTTGTTTTACCGTTTTTTCAATTTTGAGATATCCTGTCTAGCGTCAATAAGTTTATCATAATCTGAAATGATAACTCTGTAAATATTCTTACGATCAAGAATAGACAATTTAACAGAAACAGTTTTACCTGACAAAACACCTGAATAATTGAGTTCTTTTACTCTTTTTCCCGCGGAAAGCTCATTACTCCAAGTGGATTCAATGATGCTGAATTTATTTATTCCAGATTCTGTATAAAGTACGTTATATTTAATGTCTGAGAAACCGTTACTCACGCTAACGATTTCATCGATAGGGATTCCAGTTTCTGATAAGTCATACTTACCTGACAACTCTCCCGATATATTTCCTTTTGCGATAGCATCGCTTGGTGAGAATTTCAAATTATTCATTAAATCACCCGAGGCAAAAATTGAATCCTTTGGATCTGTATTTCCCATATAGACAAGGAATGAAATCCACCCTATTAATAAAGCTATAAACAGGAATGTATAAGTTCTGATATGATCTTTAACAGATTTATTTGACTCGCCTTTCTTTGAATTCAAAGTTTTAAACGGGTCGTCCTTATATCTTGTATTATTAACATGAATAACATCATTGTGTGTCTCGTCATTCTGGAATACAAGATCTTCTTCTGAGAACGATAATTCTTTTTCGCTGACTGTGATATCGGGCTTGTAATTAGTATTGAAAGGATCGACATTATCACTTGCTTTTTTAATCCCATTTTGACCTTCACGGTAATGCTTTTCAAGGAAGTTAAAAGTTTTTCTATGAAATCCCATTCCAGTTCCTGCGAAAGGAATAAACGTACCCATAGCCTGTCGGACAATCATATCTTTTGTATGAACTTCGGCAAAAGCATCACAGTATGTACGATGGTATAATTTACCGAGTTTGCTTTTGATCGGGATAACCGGAATCTGAATTGCATGATATCCTTTGTATCCCAGCAACAGATTATAAAGTTTCAGTGAAAATGGATGAATAAAATCTTCAGCATCGTGGACAAGTATGATTTCAAACTTACCGTATTGCTTTTCATATTCAATAAGTGCTGCATATAGTAAGTTGAGATTATCCGCTTTTGTAGTCGGTCCGTTCACAATATTTACACATGGAATAACTCTTGAATCTTTTTGTGAAACTTCCTGAACAACTTTTAATGTATCAGGGTCATTCGGATATACACCAAGAAAGAATCTGTAATTCTCATACTTAAGGTTTTTAACAGCATAGCTCAAAGTTCTTCCGATTACACCAGATTCTTTCCAAGCACCAATAAATATCGCAATAGGTTTTTCGGGTTTTTCAAACATTTCTGAAAAATCTGGAAGTTTGCGCTTGTAATTACCCTTTTCGAACCAGTAAAGGAGGTCCAGATACAAATCGTCAACGCCGCTGATAAACAGCATGATTGCGGTAATCCACAGCAATATTTGGAAAATGTCGTAAATCATAGTTTTGTGTTATAGTATAATAAAAATCCTGCTCTCACAGTAAAAAAACTTCTCATGTCGCCGGTAAAATACACTGGCTTGTTTGTATTCGGGTCTGTACTGACGAAGAAGTTTCTGTATACACCTTCAACGAACAGAACCGGAAAACTCTGGATGTTTGGTTTAAAGGAAACTCCTGCTCCAAAATCTAAATAATTGTTATAATCAAGCCCTTTAGTATCAGCAGCGATTTCCTGCTTAAGATAAAACTCAAAGTAAGAATAACCGGCAAGCATAAACCTAAGAGCTTCTTTGTTCTGCCAATTGACGAATATATTTCTGAACTTATAATCATACAAAGCAGAGACATAAATATCGTAATAGAAACTCTCTGTATTTTGTGATCTGGTGGGCTTGTAAAAATGAGCAGTGCCAAGCCTTTTTCCCATAGAAAGAATTGGTTTAAAGCTAAAGCTGTTTACCTTTTTATCTATTTCTCTTACATAACCTGTCCTGACTTCAAAACTCATCCAGTCAGTAATACTGAACTTCGTAAAAGCTCCAATTTCAAAATATCTATCGTTTAACGGTTTTAGAGCAGTCGATTTTGAGTCAAAATAAGTATCAAGATAAGGACCTACATGAATTCCTTTTGCAATTTTTACGTTTAAATGCGCTAACAGATTACCAACATAGTTCTGGTAGTAAGTGTCATAAAAATTATAGAAATAAAAGTCTAATGAAACTACTGAGTTTTGTATCATTTTCTCTCTCATATAATATCTGGAAATTGTAGCCTTGTCTATTTCATCATCAGTATTCGAAAATTCCAGAACCTTTCCAAAACTATTATATGAATTTTCATATTTCCTGTTCGCATCATAAAGATATCCAAGCTGCAAATGAATTTTTGCATCACCCGGTTTTGTTCTTAAATACTGATTAAAAGAATTTATTGCCTCGTTGTACATTCTTTTGTTCGTGTAATCATAACCTCTGTTTAACAGCTCTGTTTCTGATGCACTCGGAAATGTGTCTTGAGGTACAAATTCATCTGAAACAATGTTTGATAAAGTCAATTTTGTTTCGCTTTCATTCACATTAAAGGAAATATAATCCTGAGCTGCCGCAATTCCGGCTGAACCCATCAATAAAACAACTGCAATATTTAAAATTTTCTTTATCAAAATGTGTATATTTAATTCATTTTTTAATTTTTCTGTTATCTATATATTGACTAGCAATTAGCGTGCCAAAGCATTGTAAATGAATAATAAAAGAACATATGTTTTATCAGTAACTTAAATGCTTTTTATATATAATAAAGCATATTATTAAAGACTTCAAATAGAATAACATAGTTTATACATGTTATAATATAGTACGCTGACTATTTTATTATTTGTTATGGTTATTAATTTTTTCATTTGATACATTTTTTAGCGTATAGTCTTAAGCTTTTTTATGGAATTTAATACCCTGGGACCTGGTCTTGTAAACACATTCTCGTCTAGAACATAATAAGATTTTCCTCTGACAGATTTTAATTTGTCGAATCTCTTTTCGAGTTCAATTGAAACGATTTCTTCGTTTGATTTTCCGGCAAAAATGAAGAGGTAATCGGGATCTTTTGAGAAAAGATCTTCCTCGGCAATTGCAGGATAATCAAGATTTTCATTTTCATATAAGTTTCTGAATCCACTCTTTTTAAAAACATCACTTAGAAAAGTATTTTTATTAAAAGAGACAAGAGGTTTCAGAGCAAGAAATCCGGCGAACTTTCTTACTTGGGAATCATCAGCAATCGAATTCAATTCATTTTTGAATTCTTTAAGAGTAATTTCACTTACTGGATTTTTAAATATCGAATTCAGTTTTTCGAGTGAGGACACTATACCGTCAACATTTTTAGGATTGAGAACAAATACTCTGAACCCAAGGTCTTTCAATGATTTATAAGTAATCTGCGAATTCCCTTCCGTGGTAAGTAATATTAAATCAGGCTTCAGATTTGCAATTATTTCTAGATTTGGGTCGAGCATGCCTCCAATGTTTATCTTTAATTTTGCTTTTTCAGGAAAATCACAGTATTGAGTAACACCAACAAGATTTGCATCAAGTCCTAGAAAATAAAGAGACTCAGTAATACTTGGAGCGAGTGAAATAACTCTTGCGGGTATTTCTTTAAATTCAAATTTATTTCCAAGATCATCAGTAATGGTTACTCCAGATGAATCCGGCGTATTTTTGCAGGAGAAAAATAGGAACATTGAAAGGAATATGAATGCTGCACTTTTCAAGTTTTCAACTTCTTCTTTTTTGCTGCCGGAAAAAGGACATTGTTTAAAATCAGTCGGTAACCAGGTGAATTCGGATGCAAACTTAATTCTGTCGGCGGTGCACCGACAAGATGTGCATAGTCTTCAGGGTCATGTCCGCCGAAGAATGTAAAAGTTCCCTTGCCGTAGTTGCCATGTATGTATTTCACAATATTCAACCCTTCGTTCATCCCCATAACTGTAACATTCTTCTTCAGGAATTCTTTTCTAAATCCGCTTGTCTGTCCGAGAAAACCGGATACCAAAGCTGTGTGGCATTGGGTAAGCATAGACGGAACGGGGTCTAACTTTGCTGAAAAATCAACAAGCTTAAAATAATCGTTAAGCTGTCCTACTGTCAACAAGTCCTGTGTTATATCGATGTTGGAATATCTGTACACGTAAGGATTAAGTTCAACCTGAAAATTTTCAAGCGCCATGCATTCCGAATAATCAAGCTTTGAATTTGCATCAGGGTCGAAAGGGTCGCCGTCATACATCACATCGCATATATCCGTGTATTGGCTTGCTAGAGCTATATCATAAGTATCCGTCGCACTGCACATCGTGAAAAGGAATCCACCGTTTGAAACATACTCTTTCAACTTATTAACTACAGCAAGTTTCAGTTTAGAAACTTTGTTAAACCCGAGCTTTTTCGCCGTTTCTTCATTAACAGCTTTCTGTGTAAGGTACCATGGCGACGCTCCATAATTCGCAAAAAACTTTCCGTATTGACCCGTGAAATCCTCATGATGAAGATGAATCCAGTCAACGCCTTTTAGCTTCTCGGATAAAACTTCCTCGTCCCATAATTTCTGATATGGAATTTCCGCATAGTCCAGAACGAGCTGCACAGCATCGTCCCAGGGTAAAGCATTCGGCGGAACATATACCGCTATCTTAGCGACCTTTTCAAGCCGTATGATATCCATGTTATTATTTTCATCCTTAACCGTTGCGTAAACCTGTGCTGCTGCGGTACCATTCAGAAGCTCAAAGCTCACACCTTTTGATTTGCATTCATTCTCAATCCTTGACGAATAACTAAACATAAACGCACCGCCTTTGTAATTTAACAGCCAGTCAAGTTCGCCCCCTTCAAGAAGAAATCTGTACGCAATACCGTATGCCTTGAGATGATTTGTTTGTCCTGAAGTTTCCATAGGAATTAACAGCTTCGATTGAGAGAAAGCAAAGCTGTTAAATAAAAACAGAATCAGTATAACTTTTAACGTTTTAAAATTCATATAATCAAATTAATTTACATTACGTAAATCTTCAATGTTAATAATAACAATTTTTGAGTACATATAGTTTGAATATTCTGGCGTTTGAGTCTTCTTGTGATGAGACCTCTGTTGCAGTTTTACATAATAACAAAGTTCTGTCAAACGTTATACTCTCACAGGAATACCATAAAGCTTTCGGAGGAGTTATTCCTGAGATAGCTTCACGCGAACATTTAAGAAAAATCCCCGAAATGACGGAGAAGGCTTTGGAAAAATCAGGTATTGAACTTAATAATATTAACCTTATAGCATCGACATCGGAACCCGGTCTTATTGGGGCAATTCTAATCGGTCTTAATTATGCAAAATCACTTGCCGCTTCTTTGAATGTACCCTTTGTTCCCGTGAATCATATTCATGCACATTTATACTCTGCTTTTCTGAGCAATGAAAAACCGCGATTCCCTTTCCTTGCTTTGATAGTATCGGGTGGACATACTTTGCTCGTTTTGGTGGAAGATTTTTTCAAGCACAAAATACTCGGAACTACCATTGACGATGCAGTCGGAGAGGCATTCGATAAAGCTGCAAAAATGATGGGACTAGGATATCCGGGCGGTCCTCTGATAGATAAATACGCAAAAAACGGTGACATATATTTTCATAAGTTTCCAATTGCTCAGCTCAAAAACAACAAATATAATTTTTCGTTTTCAGGATTGAAAACATCCGTTCTTTATTATTTGAAAGAAATAGAATACGAGAAGAACAGGTCAGACAAGCTGATAAGCAACATTGCCGCATCATTCCAGCACACTGCTGTTGAGACGCTTTTTCTAAAGGTAAAAAAAGCAATAAAGGAATACAAAGTTAATTATGTAACTGTATCCGGAGGTGTATCTGCAAATTCATACCTGAAGAAAATGTTCCGAGAACTTCAAATTGAAAATATAAAAATTAATGTTCCTGAAGTTATATACTCCACAGATAACGCTGCGATGATAGGAATCACAGCATATTTCAAATACATTAAATCAAAAAATAAAGAATTCTTTAAAAAAGAATCTCTCTCCGTAAAAGCAAGACCAAGACTGGACTTCGAGAATTTCTAATCCTTCTTCTTCATCTTCCCCTTGCCGTATTTACCGAATCCCGACCAAACCATTATTGCAGCAATTAGATGTATCCAGAACCAAGGACTCGAAGTTCCGAGATTTTCAACGATGAATATTAATATCAGCACTCTCGGCAGAAATACCGTAAATAGTACATCGCCGAAAAAAGGTACTTGATTATACGGTATCTGGTGAATAAAATAATAAATAATCAGTGTAACCCTCGGAAGAAATAGACTTAATACTAAAAATATTGTATCCATTTTCTATGAAATTAATTTGACTTGAACGCTCGTTAAAGCATTAGTAATTTAATACATAATTTAACAAAAAATTTAAACAAAAGTTATGGATATAATTTCCCTTCTCGAAAAGAATAAAGATAAAGTGATTGAAGAATCCTGCAGACAAATTAACGAAGTAAAACTTAAAGGATATACAAAAGTCGGATCATCAATTACAAAACAAAAACTCACAAGCCTGTACAAGAAGGTTATTGAATGTGCCAACAAAAAAGAACTCATCCCAATGCTTAATTATACCGAGAAGATTGCAAAAGAAAGGTTTGCAAGCGGATATGACCTGCATGAGGTTCAGACTGCAATCAACGCGCTTGAAGAAAACATCTGGCAGATCATTTTTAAGAATATTAAACCCGATAAACTTGCTGAATCACTCGGACTTGTAAGCTCCATTCTTGGTGCGGGAAAGGATAACCTTGCAAGGAATTATGTTGCTCTTGCTACTCAAACAAAAGCTTCAACGATTAATTTACAGAGTCTTTTAAGCGGAAGCGAGAGTATTGCCGATAACGGTTAGACATAAAATCAGGTGTTATTATCGAAAAAGATCTGATACCGATATTATGATTTGTATTACATTCAAAACCTGAATCAAATTAATATTGTATAATTGGTTATATTGCAGGCAAAGAGAAAGTAAACTTACTTCCCTTTCCGGATTCACTTTCTACACTAATACTGCCTCCGTTTAATTCAACCATTTCCTTGCATAATAAAAGTCCTAAACCGGTTCCTTTTTCGTTCATTGTTCCAACCCCAGTTAATTGCTGATCAATTTTAAATAATTTAACTATATCCTCATAATTTATCCCGACTCCGTTGTCAATAATTTTGATTTTAATAAATCCATTGGAGGTTTCACTTTCAACCTTGACTACTCCGTCTTGTTGAGTAAACTTAATTGCATTAGATATTAAATTTCGGATTATTGAACTTAGCATATTCACATCTGCGGAAACGAATACTAAATTACTGACATAATTGAGCAAAGATATTCTTTTTCTGATTGCGTTTGGACTCAACAGCTCAATAACAGAATTGACTTCTGAGTAAAGGTTCAGCTTCTGAGGCTCCACATCTATTCTGCCTGTTTGCAGTCTTGACCACTGTAAGAGATTATCAAGAAGATTATATGTATTTCGAGCTGAAGACCTTACGTGTCCAATGTATTCCTTTTTTTCATTATCAGTCAGGATATCAAAATCAGTGTAAAGAAAGTCCGAAAAACCAAGAAGACCCTGAAACGGACTTTTTAAATCATGAGCAACTATCGAGAAAAATTTATCCTTACTCGCATTCAGCGCTTTAAGTTCATTGGCATACTTTATCAAAGCTTCTTGTACGTGAATTGGTTCCGTCATATCCATTGCGACTCCTCTTATACCGACAGATTTGCCATTCTCAATTATTGGTGTAGCGTTAACACTTATAGGTACTTTTTTCCCGTCTTTTGAAATAAATGTGTAATTAATATGATACAAGGTCTCATTTCTGAATATTTTATCTATGTTAATTTCCATTTTAGAGTGTTCATCCGGATCTATTAAATCTGTAATTTTCACTCCTGTTTTAAGATCTTCATAGTTAATATTAAGCAATCTCATTCCAAAACTATTTATAAAAGTAAGGTATCCATTCATGTCGAGTTCATAAACTGCTTCAGGAAGCAGCGTTATTATATCCTGATACTTTCTTTTGCTGTCAATTAATTCCTGTTCAACTTTTTTCCTGTATTTAATCTCCTTTTCAAGTTTTACATTTTGATACTTTTGATTGCTGATTATAACCAGCGAAACTACCATCCCGCCGAGAAGTAATATCGAAATCGTTATAAACCACCATGATTTATAGAAAGGAGAATTTATTTTAATTAATCCTGACGATCTTACTTCACTCCATTCTCCGGAAAAGTTTTTCACCATAACGAAGAACTGATATTCCCCTGGATTAACATTAACATACTTGACTTTATCGAGTAATGATTGATTAATTTCCTGCCATTCTTTATCGTACCCATCAAGTTTATATTTGTAAACCATCGATTCTTCGTTGACAAAAGATATTCCGCGAAAATTAAATAAAAAAGTGTTATATGCATAAGGTACCGAAATATCATCATCAAGTTTGTAAAGGATTCCTTTGGTGTCTTCTAAATCCATTAGTTTTAATTTTGGAATAGGTATTTTTGTGTAATTATATTCAGGCATGAAACAAGATAATCCTAAATCAGTTCCAACCCATACCCTCCCCTTTGAATCGAGCAAACCGGCAGATCGATTTGTTTCATTACCTGCAAGACCGTTTTGAGTGTTAATTAATTCAATGTTTTGTTCACCATCCCATTTCATTACTCCGTCATTTGATCCAAGCCAGTAATTGCCTTTTCTATCCTGCAGAATAAAATATACGGGTCTATTTATCTCAATTCCGTTTGAACTATACTTTGCAAGCTGACCATTTTCAATAAAGAATAATCCTTCAGATGTTCCTACAAATTCTGTTCCTGATTTGTTCTTGTAGTATGCGTATGTGTTGGCTTTTTTCCCGTTTTTCGCAGGTATCTGCTTAGCACCCGTATCATCTGCATACCAGATACCATTGCTCCCTAATAAGTACATACCGCCTTTATCAGAAGCAAATAGCTTTCTGTTAGAATTATTGACTTGAGAGTTATAGTCATATTTTATCAGTTCATCGTTTTTGACGATAAATATATTATTTCCGCCAGTGCCTATCCATATTCTTCCTTTGTTATCCATACTTACACTAATATATTGATCACTGCTATTACTTCTATACCATTTTATTTTTCTGTCAGGATACATTTTACCAACACCGTATGATGATGCAGTAAACCAAACATTGCCGTCTTTATCTTCAAACATATCCAGAACTCTTGTGGAATTATGTCGTTCATATTTAAAAGGAATTCGTTCAAAATTATTATTTGATTCAAGTATAGACAATCCGTTTAAATGCCCAAATATAAATTTTCCGTTTGTTAATTCCGCAATTGCAGTTACTTCATCGTCAAGAAGCCCGTTGCTTGCAAAATAATTAACAAGCGATAGTTTATTTATTTTATCTATACCTCTCGTACTTGCAAACCACACATTATCTTCCCTGTCAATAAAAATTGAAATAGCTCCATTTGATGAAAAACCGTTTGACGTCATTAACGGGAGTATTTTATCCGAGTCTCTGCTAATGTAATATTTAGAATTATTGTTTCCGAAAAATACTCTGCCTCTTTTATGAAACCCAATGAATCCGGTTTCGTACGCGAGAAATTTCGAAAGCTGCAAATCACTTTTATATACTTTAAAACTATTTCCTTCAAAATATCCCAGATAGTCATAACTTAAGACCCATAGCTTTTCATCTGGCATACCGGTATTTTCAAATTCTATAGTCAGCAGTTCGCCTGATACTCCGGATAATTTGTTATTCAGTCTTCTGTCGATTTTTTCGTTTTCCAGTATAAATATTCCCGACTTCGTTGAAAGGTAGAATTTTCCATCCTTCGCAATCACACGCATTACAAAATTATCTTCCGTCTTTTCAGAAACATTAATTCTTTTCCATACTTCGTCCTTAAACAAATATATACCATTTGAACCGCCGACGCATATTAGCGGTTTTTCGTCGATATACATTACTGCAAAATCTAACATTGTATAAGTAGGATCAGGTATGCTAATCGGAGTAAATCTGCTGAAGGTATTGTTGCTATAGTAAATTAATGTGTCTTTAATGTAAAAAGGCAAAAACCATATTTTACCTTTTCCATCGTTCAATATTCTTTTATAATGCTGTTCAGGAAGCCCGTCATTTCTGTCATAATTCTTAAACTTAAAACCATCGTATGAACTAATTCCTTCGTGAGTTGCCGCCCAAATAATACCTGTACTATCCTGACAGATATTGTAAACCAATCTTGTCGTTAAACCGTCCTCAATATTGTATGATTTTATGAAGTATTTCTGGGAAAAGACATTGTGGGATAGAAATGAAAATATTACAAATAATATAATTCTATTTAACATAGAAAATCACTTTTTTAGCTTAATATGAACATAATTTACAATAATCATCAGTATAAGTTAATTTTTTGACATTCAATTTTCAATGTTTTTCAAATAGAGAAACATGCATGTAAAAAAACTATGACTATAAATTAATGCTGACTATTTGTTACTATTTTATAAAATAGAATTTTATTCGGTTTCAATTGTTTAAATTGCTGAGATATTATAACTTAACCGTTAATTTAAATTTGATATAAATATGGACTTTAAACTATCAGAAAATCAATTAGAGACACAGAAACTCGCAAGAGATTTTGCACAAAGGGAAATCGCACCAGTCGTTATGAAATACGACGAACCTCAGGAATTTCCTCATGAAATAGCTGAAAAACTTGGTGAAATTGGATTTCTTGGAATTACTTTCCCCGAAGAATACGGCGGTGCGAATTTAAGTACTCTTGAGTATGCTTTGATTATTGAAGAGATTTCAAGAGTTGACCCTTCTGTAGGTCTGATAGTTGCGTCTCATAACGGACTCTGCACAAACCATATAAATTCTTTCGGTAATGAAGCGCAGAAGAAGAAATATCTTCCCGATCTCGTAACGGGTAAGAAATACGGTGCTTGGGGGCTTACGGAAAACGTCTCCGGCAGCGACGCTGTTGCAATGACAAGCTTTGCCGAGAAAAATGGCGATAAATATATTCTTAACGGCAGCAAGATGTTCATTACTCAGGGTACGGTTGCAGGTACATTCGTGATTACAGCTGTTACTGCTAAAACCGACGGCAAAAACAAGATTTCCGCATTCATACTCGAACCCGGTACAAAAGGTTTCAGAATCGGAAAGAAAGAAAATAAACTCGGTATGAGAGCCTCGGATACTGCGGAATTGATTTTTGAAAATGTTGAGATACCCGCCGAAAACCTTATAGGTGTTGAACATGAAGGATTCAAACAGGTTATGAAAATTCTCGACGGCGGAAGGATTGCTATTGCGGCACTTTCACTCGGACTTGCACAGGGTGCGCTGGATGCAAGCATTAAGTATTCAAAACAAAGAAAGCAGTTCGGCAAAACTCTCAGCGAATTTCAGGCAACTCAATTCAAACTTGCCGAAATGCAGACAGAAATAGAAGCTTCAAGATTATTAATATATAAAGCCGCAACGATGAAAGATGCAGGAGAAAACATCAACATGGCTGCTTCAATGGCAAAACTTTTTGCGAGTGAAGTTGCCGTCAGGGTTTCCAACGAAGCAGTGCAGATTCACGGTGGTTACGGATTTATTAAGGAATTCCCAGTAGAAAAATTTTACCGCGACGTAAA
>Ga0172380_10001672_pt1 | contig 37841 bp, 35 predicted proteins | sample Leawe162metaG_FD_119747 | JGI IMG/M metagenome (GOLD analysis project Ga0172380, IMG submission 119747) | Leachate microbial communities from a municipal landfill in Southern Ontario, Canada - Leachate well 162 metaG | ecosystem: Engineered > Solid waste > Landfill > Unclassified | place...
GATCCGCTTGGAGAACCCGAGCACGCTCGAGGGGTTAGCTGCTTTGTCGGTCGAGATGTTGATGAACGCGTCGACGCCGTACTTCTCGGCCGCGGCGAGCACGTTCTGGGTGCCGCCGATGTTGGACTTCACGGCCTCCATCGGTGCCCGCTCGAGCAGCGGCAGGTGCTTGAGTGCGGCGGCGTGGAACACGATCTCCGGCTTGATGTCGGCGAAGATTTCGTCGAGGCGGTCGGCGTCGCGGATGTCGGCGAGGATCAGCTCGTCGCTCGACAGATTCGGGCGGCCGTGGATGCTCAGCTGGACCGCATGGAGGGCGGATTCGTCGCGGTCGAGCAGGTACATCTGCGAGGGGCCGAACGGGTGAACCTTGCGGGCGATCTCCGCACCGATCGATCCGCCAGCGCCGGTGATGAGTACCCGGCGGCCATGGATCAGGTCGGAGATCGAGGCGGTGTCGGTCTGCACAACGGCGCGCCCGAGCAGGTCGGCTTCGTTCACCTCGCGAACGTCGCCGAGCCCCACACCACCACTGACAAGTTGGGAGACCGGCGGCAGAACGAGCATGTGGATGTCGGCCGCGGCGCAACGTTCGGAGAGGTCATTGATGAGGCGGGCGTTGGCGCGGGCGATGGTGACGATAAGGGTGCGGGCGCCGGTCGCGGCGGCAACTTTCTCAAGGTCGAATCGGGTGCCGCGGACGTCGACGCCCTCAAGGCGCAGGTTCTGGCGGTTCGGGGCGTCGTCGAGGAACGCGACGGCCTCGTAGTTGGAGTGGGGGTCACGGCGGGTGGCGCGGGCGATCTGTTCGCCCGCATCACCGGCACCGAAGAGGATGACCGGGGTGGTGGCATCAGTGGAATAGATCAGGCGTTCGCGCAGGTTTCGGTGGATTGTTCGTGCGGCGAGCATGATTGCGACAGCGATCGCGCCGCAGGTGATGGCGACGGGGCGGGGGATGGACTCAGGGCGCGCGAGTAGAACGAGAACTGTTCCGAGGATCGATGCAACCGCTGCGTTCGTGCAGGTCGAACGGAAGTCATCGTAGGTGCCGCTGCGAAAGCGGCCGCGGTAGTGGCCGAATAGGAGGCCGACGCTGATTTGGAGTGCAGCGCAGACGAGTCCGACGAGGACGTAGCGGGAGAGAACGAACTGGCTGGCGACGAATTCGAAGCGGAGTTCTGCGGCAATGACGGAACCGACCAACCACGCGAACGTGTCGGCCAGCATCCAACGCCATTGCAAGTTACGCATAACGGGTCGAGCGTACGTTGTTGTGGTCCGAGCAGCCACCCGAAGGGAAGGATCACTTGCCAGTGACGCCGCGCGTCGGAAAATACGTGGCTACGATGCGAAAGTGCAGCTACAATTTGGCGAATTGTTTGGACGACTTCTCTGAGTAGCATCGTCTATGGGCAACGACGCCGCACCGTGAACCCCAGGCACGTCCCGCAGCGTGACCCTCTTTCCAGATGAGTGGATGCAGGCGCTATTCGCGGTCGAGGTAGCGGATGACGGAACGGTGCTGTTCCCATTCCATACCCGAGCATTCCGTTTGCGGCTGAGTGCCGGGATACGGTCACGACCGACGAATACGGCGGCGCTGACGTGCGCGGCACCGGACCAAACCTCGGCTTTTGGAGACATTGGGATTCCTGGCTACGTAGCAGAATGTGGGAGCCTAGCGACGAGACGACATCTGTTCGAAGACGAACTGCTCGTTTCCTACGACTGAGAGTCTCCCCGCTGGAGAGTGGGTAATCGACTCACCTACGCCAGAGGACGAGCATTGGCAAGGGTTCCTTGCTCGCGCGCGAACCGATATCCGAAAGGCCTAATTGAACGGGATCCGAGTCGAGTTCGGCTTGGAGTTCTCCGAGTTGGAGTCTTTCCATCCGATCTGAGCCGAAACGATGCTACGACGTGGCGCGCTGGACCACCACGTGATCAGTTTCTATGCGCTCGAGCAGGTCGGCCTCGTCAATCTCGCGGACGTCACCGAGCCCCACACCACCATTGACAAGTTAGGAGACCGGCGGCAGAACGAGCATATGGATGTCGGCCGCGGCGCAGCGCTCCAAGAGGTCGTTGATGAGGCGGGCGTTCGCGCGGGCGATGGTGACGATCAGGGTGCGGGCGCCGGTTTGGGCGGCGACCTTCTCGAGATCGAATCGCGTGCCGCGGACGTCGACGCCCTCAAGGCGCAGGTTCTGGCGACTCGGGGCGTCGTCGAGAAGCGCGACGGCCTCGTAGTTGGAGTGGGGTCGCGGCGGGTGATGCGTGCGATCTGTTCGCCCGCATCACCGGCCGCCGAAGAGGATGACGGGAGGAGCGCCTTCGGTTGAGTGAGTGAGGCGATCGCGCAGGTTTCGGTGGATTGTGCGGGCCGCAAGCATGATGGCGAGAGCGATCGCGCCGCAGTTGATGGCAACCGGCTTTGGGGTGGATTCAGGGCGGGCGAGCAGCATAACGATCGTTCCGAGGGCTGATGCCACGGCGGCGTTTACGCAGGTCGAACGGAAGTCATCGAAGCGGCCGCGGTAATGGCCGAAGAGGAGGCCGCCCGCGACTTGGAGGACTGCGCAGGCGAGGCCGACGAGGATGTAGCGGGTCAATACGAATTGGCTGGCAACGAATTCGGAGCGGATTTCAGCGGCACCGCCAGAGCCGACCAACCACGCAAAGGTGTTGGCAGGCATCTATCGCCATTGGTGACTTCTCATCGCAGATGATCATTACGCTGTTCGTGGCGATAGTGCGACAGCTCACAAACATCGGGCGTACCTGGGTGTCTGAGTCGTCACTAGATCATCCTTGGCCGGTCCTCTAGGCACCGCTGCATCGAAGTCAAACCGGCCGCCACCACGGCGAAATGACCTGCCAAGAATCGGATTGACGACGCTTCATTCTGTGCGCCGACGCCTATCGTGCCCGGAAGCCCTGAGCGAGGAGGACGAATTTGAACGCGGACCGTGGCCCGTGGGAGCCATTCCTAACGACGAGTGAGGTAGCTCGATCGGCGCCGACGATTCGTGTCAACACTGGGTACGCAAAATCGAAACTGCCGTAATACTCGACACTCGATGTTTCGAAATGCTGTGTCAGGCCCTTGATGCGCGCCGAAGTCGGCATTCGAACTATCGTCGATCGGGTGCGCCGCCCCCTCCGGTAGTTGACCCAGCGGTTTGCCCGATAGATCGGGTTGTGGTTAAGGGAATCGACGATCAAGAGCGAGCCGCCGGGTTTCAACACACGGCAGATTTCTTTGTCTACAGCTGCAGGGTCGGCATAGGACAGAGAACCGGCAGAGGTCACGACGTCGAACGATCTTGCGCGCAGTGGCAAGGCAGCCATGTCACCGCAAACGCCTTCAACTTGCCCGGCGGTCCTGGTGCGCATGACGGCAAGTGAGGTATCGGAGATGTCGAGGCTCACTACCCCATCTGACAGCTTGGTGAGAATACCTGTCAAAGCACCAGTGCCTGCACCGATCTCCAGAACAGAACTCTCGCGTCGGATCGCAGTGGTTGCCTGTTCCGCGAAACGACGGTACGGCGGCAAGAGATACTCCGAATCTGTGTCGAAGACATCGGCCGGCGCTGCGGTTGGTTCTTCCTTCAGTCGACGCGCGAACCCTTCGTAGCGTTCACGTTCGATCTTTCGGTCAGACATTCTCGGTCCGTTCTTCGACCAGCGTTCTCGAGACCATTTCCTCGAGGTGATTCACGAGTCCACCGTAAACCCGGTCGAACGAATACTGCTCCGCATAGAGGTTGGTTGCCGCGCGCGCCATCGACGACAGTCGATCTGGATCATCGGCGAGGGCTTTCAACTCGGCTCCGAGAGTGTCCACGGTTCGGTCTCCGTAATAGATGCCCACATTCTGTGCTGTCACGAGCCGCGCGACGGCTCCGCGGATGTTGGTGACGATCGGTAGGCCATGCCGCAACGAGTCATACGTCTTATTTGGTATGCCGATCCCGAAACCCGCTTCGTCGATGTACGGCGCAAGCGAAACCGCTGATCGTTGGTAGAGGACCTCCGCTTGCGCTTGGTCGACCCATCCCGGAACCACAACATTCGGCAACTGTGAAACCTGGTCACGCAGGTAACCCCGCCGCGGTCCGTCGCCACAAATTACAAACTGGAGAGTGGTTTCGCGGGCGGCGTTGATGATGTCCTCAATGTGAAGGCCGGAGTTGATTGCTCCGACGTAGGCGGCGCGGAACTGACCATCGTCAAATACACCGTGTGAATCCCACCATCGTCCCGCGGCCTCAACCTGTGTCGGCGAGACCTCGGTCTTTCGGCTTGTCAGGGGAAGCACAAGATCAGCAGGTCGACGCGGACGATCTGCGATGCCCAATGACCAATCTAAGAACTCCGCGCTGATGGAACTGATACCAGTCGCCGTTCGCATCGTGTGTTGCGCCAGCTTGCTGTACGGCCAAAGGGCGACTCTGCCCGCGGGGCGGAGTCGCCCTGGAATCGGGCGAACGAAGACTTCCGGCCACTGGTCCTTCACGTCAAGCAACGTTGGTACACCGCGCCGGCTCAACATGTTGATCGCAACCGCTGCTGCCTCTATGGGTGGGAAGCCCACGAATGCCGCATCGGGAAGTGGCTCCCGTCGCATGAGACGGAGGAGTCGTTGTGAGAATTGCGTGTGGTCGCGTACCCGCCCTAACCCGATATTCCTTGAGTAGCCGGGAGATCGAACAAGTCTTATTTCAAGGCCTGGTTCCGGCCGAATCACCGTATTTTCACCAAAGATGTGCGATCCGCTTTGGTGGATGAAATCTGAAGACCACAGCACGACCTCATGCCCGGCAGCACGCAATGCATAAGTGACGTTGGCGGCACGCATAGGCCGAGCTTCTGGGTGGAGGTAGGGAAGCAATTCGCCCGTCTGGATCACCCAGAATCGCATGTTGTCCACCGCTTTGTCTCGGAGTGTGGCCGCAGGGGGTGCGACTGCAGTCCGCAGCGTAGTTGAGATTCGTAACCCGACGCGAAACGGTCAATAGCGGCGCGGGATCTGTCGGAGTCAGTCGCGTCAATCTGACTATTTGCGGAACTGCCGATACTGTTGCCGCGACAGTTCGCACCAGGAGGTATCCGCTTTGCAGCCAACGAGTGATCTCGTGTCGATATTCCGTGAAGGCCTCGCGCTTCCTGATGACGTCGATGTTCTCGCTCTGGAATACCGGGCTGTCCCCGAGTGGGATTCCGTAGGGCATCTGGGGCTTGTTGCGCTGTTGGAAGAAAGGTTCGACATCATGCTTGACACGGACCAAGTGATCGACATGTCGAGTTTTCAGCGGGCCAGAGAGATCCTGGAAACCCACGGCGTCGAGTTCTCTGATGGTGACTGACAGGCGCTCGCTCGAGGCCAAGGTCGTACTCGTTACGGGTGCCAGTCGAGGAATCGGATTGGCGACCGCCCGAGCACTGGCCAAGAGTGGTGCCACCGTGGTGATGTCTGCCAGGTCGGAATCAGAGCTCGAATCTCAGGCGCAGTTCATCGCACAAGAGACTGGCAGTGAGATCACAAGCGTTGTGTGCGACGTTACCGATCCGGCTTCCGTCAATGACTTGATGAAGACAGTCCAAAGGCAGTTTCACCGACTCGATGCCGTCGCAATCAACGCGGGGGTTCTGAGCGGCGGCCTCATCGGAATGATCTCTGAGCAGGACATGGATCATCTATGGCAAACCAACGTCGCTGGCGCCATTAGAACCCTGCAGGCGAGCGTCAAGTTGATGCGTCGCAACGGCGGAAGCATCGTCATGCTCGCCTCGATCGTCGGTGAACGTGGGAATATTGGGCAGCTCGCCTATAGCGCGAGCAAAGCAGCGATAAGCGGTGCAGCGCGATCAGCTGCCAAGGAGCTGGGACCACTCGGCATCAGAGTCAATGCTGTTGCGCCTGGTTTCATTGACACCGAAATGACTAGCGATTTTCCAATCGAGGTTATCGACCGGGCAGTGAAGAACACTGCGCTCGGTCGGGTGGGACGCCCGGAGGAAGTCGCGAGTTTGATTGCATTCCTGCTATCGGACGAATCCTCGTTTATTTCTGGCCAAGTGATTGGTATCGATGGCGGGCTCGTCATCTAATGGCTACGCGCACACTTTGGAGTTCCGGTGACACAGGACAGGTCGCGCTTCGTGACGCGGGCTCGGGTGCGTGCGTAACGTATGGCCAGCTTGGCGACTGGGTGGTGGAGACTGATGCGAATTTTGGGCGTTCGACTGGTCCCGCTGGATTGGCGATGGTGGCAGCGAAGAATGATCTGCACTCGCTGACGGCACTTCTCACGCACGTTGGTTCTGAACGACCCGTGCTTCTCGTTGACGGTTCGGGCGGACTAAGTCACGGGCTCCAGCACCAGATCGACGTTTACAGTCCCACGGTCATCCACGGGGTCGAGGAGGCTATCGTCGGATACCGTTCTGCTGTTTCTCCATGGGGTAGCAGGGTCCAAATTCGTGAGTTCGATGTCGACTACGAGTCATATCCAGGCACAGGCTTACTACTCGCAACATCTGGGTCGACCGGGGAACCCAAACTCGTTCGGCTGAGCAATGGAGCAGTTCAGGCCAACGCGAGGCAAATTGCGAGAACGCTCGCACTCAGCCCAGACCGCCGCGCCATAACTTCGTTGCCAGTTCACTATTCGTACGGATTGTCGATCGTGACGAGTCACGTGGCGGTCGGCGCGGAAGTGGTTGTCACTGACCGCGGAGTCGTCTCTCGGGAATTTTGGGACGCGATTTCGAAGTACGAAGTGGATCATCTGGCCGGGGTTCCGGCGACCTATCAAATGATCTTGCGGATGCGAATCGATCTTGCACGACAGAAATCACTCAAGACCATTACCCAAGCGGGGGGCCGATTGTCAGAGGCAATGCGGCGCACGCTCCACAGCACCGCGTCTGACAGCGGCAAGAAGTTCTTCGTGATGTATGGGCAAACAGAAGCAACGGCTCGAATGGCGGTTATGCCACACGAGTTGTTGCCAGAGAAGATTGGTGGTGTCGGCCTACCTGTCCCTGGCGGACGAATCGAAATCGGAACAGAAGGCCATCCGGATGAGATCGTGTTCTTCGGTGAGAACGTGATGCTAGGAACCGCGTCGACCAGTAGCGACCTCGCCGCCGGTGACATACAGAAGGGCCGCTTAGAAACCGGAGATCTTGGATACGTGGATTCGGACGGTGTGCTCTTTGTGACCGGTCGAATCAAGCGGATTGCAAAGGTCTTTGGTGTGCGTGTGAATCTTGATGACATTGAACGTCAGTTCAGCGGTGATTTTGAGGTCGCGGCAGTCGCTGACGATGACACGCTCCGAGTCGTGACCACGGCCCCGGACACAGCTTCCCAGTCCGCCCTCGCGCGCGGCATAGCTCGCCAGCTGGGCATCCATCCAACTGGTGTGCTGGTGAGCCACGTCGATAGCTTGCCGCTCCTCCCTAATGGCAAGGTCGACTACACGGGATTGGCAACGTAATGACATCTATTGAGTCGTTCTTCGCGCAAGGGCCATTCGCAATCCCCGAGGACGAAAAGTCCGCAATGTTGTCCCGGGAACTAGCCGAGTTGACCCAGTGGCATCGTGAGAACTGCGAGCCGTACAGTCGGTGGATCGAAGTTTCTGCTTTCCCGAACCCCGAATCGGCGGGGCTTGCCGCAGTCCCGTACCTGCCGGTGCGAGTATTCAAACACCTTCGACTTGCGAGCGTTCCTGACAGCGAGATCATCAGAGAGCTGAAGTCTTCCGGCACAACGGGTACGCCGAGCCAAATTGCCTTAGATAAGCCAACCGCTGATCTCCAAGCACGCGCCCTGGCTCACATCATGAAGGACGTACTTGGCCCGAACCGCCTGCCAATGTTGGTGATAGATACGCAATCGGTGCTGCGCGACCGCAAGGCATTCTCCGCGCGGGGTGCAGGAATTCTCGGAATGTCTAACTTTGGGCGGCGCCAGACCTATGTTCTCAATGACGACATGGAACTTGATCGCAACGCACTGCGCGCTTTCCTTGAACGACACGGCAACGAGCCGTTTCTGATCTTTGGCTTCACGTTCATGGTGTGGCAGTACTTCCTGCAGAACTTGGTGCCAGGAGAGTTCGATTTGAGCAACGCGGTGCTCGTTCACAGCGGAGGATGGAAGAAGCTGGCCGATGTCGCCGTGGACAACGAGACGTTTCGAACTGAGTTCGAAACGAGGACGGGACTCACCCGCGTTCACAATTTCTATGGCATGGTCGAGCAAGTCGGCAGTGTCTTTATCGAGGGCTCGGACGGCTGGCTACACACACCCTCGTTCGCTGACGTCGTCATTCGCGATCCGAACACGTGGGCCGCGCTCCCTGCCGGCGAACGGGGAGTTATTGAGGTCTTGAGTGCGCTTCCCCGCAGCTATCCCGGCCACGCGATCCTGACCGAAGACGAAGGCATGTGGGCTCCGGCCGACGCTGATTCAGAATGGCGAGGGAACAGGCTTAGAGTCTTCGGTCGAGTGCCCCGAGCTGAGCTGCGCGGTTGCAGTGATACTCACGCGAGTGCTGCGTGATGGCCGTAACCATTCTGGCCGGGACAGGTCTCGGCACTCCAGGTATCTCTTCGGAGCTTCCAGGGCGCGAAGCGTGCCTCTCGCCATTCGCCGAGCCGATTCTAGATCTGCTCACAGATTTGAGCCACCAACTGCTAAGTCCTGAACACCGGGCTGACATGCCGGAACTCGCGCCACTGGGGTTCTTTCTTCGTAAGGCAGCGCTGCGAAAACTCGAAGAGCGAACACTCGCGGGTGTCGATCTGGCGAGAACGTCGCTTATGGCGCGCGGCGTCGTGTTGCACGTTCCACCGGCCAACGTGGACACGGTCTTCTTGTATTCGCTGACCTTGTCGCTGCTGTGCGGCAATGTGAACGGCGTTAAACTCTCTAGCCGCATCGGCCCCGTCGGACAGCGAATCACGCAGATCCTTTCAGAGGTCATAGCGGATCCTTGCCATAGCGAAGTTGCCCCGCTAGTAACGGTCTTTCGCTGCGATCACGAGGAGCCGTACTTCGATTCGTGGGCTTTGGCAGCCGATTTGCGTGTTTTTTGGGGAGGCGACCACAGTGTCTCGTCCTTGCGATCACTCCCGTGTGCGCCATGGGCGCAAGACCTGCCCTTCCCCGATCGCCGGTCTCTAGCTGCCATCGCGACAAAGCCGTACCTGGACCTGAGTAGAGACAATCGCATTCAACTTGCTGCGAAGTTCTACAACGACTCTTATTGGTTTGATCAGCGTGCTTGTTCTTCGCCACAGTTGATCGCTTGGGTCGGAGGCACTCGAGCGGAAATGGCCGATGCGTCCGGTGATCTGTTGGGTCGGCTGGCCAACGAGGCGGTGGAACACGAATACGCGACCGGTGCGTCACTCGCCATGTCGAAGATGGTCGATGCGGCAAGGATCGTTGCGAATGGCGGGACGACGGTGGATTGGGCATCGAACGAGGCGGTGTCGGTCCAGCTTGGCCTAGGTACAGCTGCCGCCGGCGATGTGTCGGGTGGTGGGTTCTTCCAGCAGGTTCACCTGGCGTCGTTGGGGGAACTCGCCGCGTACGTGGATGTCAGGGTGCAAACGCTAACCTACTTTGGGTTAGAGCGATCAGAGTTGCGTGACTTCATTTCCCAGATCAAGAGCCTCGGTATTGATCGAATCGTGCCTGTCGGGCGCGCGCTTGATTTCGACTCAATTTGGGATGGCCACGACCTGACGCGTGACTTCACCCGGTTAGTGACGATCGACTAACCGAAGTCGGATGCCCAACATGGTTATCCGCAGCTCCGTGTAGGCAGCGGCTATCGTGCAGACATGACCGAGCAACCGCAGGATACTGTTGGCAACATCGAAGTCATCAAATCGCTGGTTGGGCCGCAAGTCATTGCCGTCGTTCCGGGTTCTGGGTCAGACGCCTTTACGAAAGTGGCACCATTGATCCCGGGGTCACCCGGCGGGCTCTCGTTCTTTAGGCCCTCGCGTGTCTACACAATCAACGATCTTGTTTCGACTGCATCCTCGGTTGTGATTGTGTCGGCCGAAGGCGCGGAGCCATCGGTTGGCAAGACATCATTTCATCGGGTTGTCGTGGAAGATGCGCGAACAGTCTTCATCCAAGTCGTGAATGCGCTTTTCGCTGAGAACGTGGCAGCTGGTAGGCACCCGAGCGCAACAATCGACCCGAGCGCGACTCTTGGTGAAGGTTGCCACATCGGGCCGGGCGTTCACATCGAGAATGCGAACATCGGAAGCCGCTGTGTAATCCATGCTAATGCGATCATTCGCGACAACGTCGTGCTCGGCGACGACGTCATCGTCGGGCCTAGCTCGGTGATTGGGAATACGGGCTTTGGGTATGGGCGAGATGCTGCGGGCATTCCGATTCCATTCACCCACTTCGGTGGCGTCCATATCGGCAATCGCGTGGAGATTGGCGCCAACACAACAATCGACCGCGGAACCCTGGAGAACACGGTGATTGAAGACGACGTCAAGATCGATAACCTTGTGAATATCGGCCACAATTGCGTTATCGGCCGCAGTGCGTTGATCATTGCGGGTTCGGCCTTATGCGGCGGAGTGACAGTCGGCGAGGGTGCTTGGATTTCGCCGAATTCAACGATCCGCGAGAAGGTTCAAATCGGGTCGAGCAGTGTTGTTGGTTTGGCCGCCGTCGTGATCAACGATGTGGCACCTGGCACCACCGTGTTTGGTAATCCCGCCCGGCGAATCAAGGCGTAATCGCCTGTTACGGCATCAACAAGTCAAATGGAGGTGCCACACCACGGCCTTTGTGGTCGTGTGAACCCTTTCCAGTTCGGTCAGCGGATATGCCAAGCAACCTCTCGCGCTAGATTCGTACAACCGTATCTTCGTTTGCCGACTGCAACAGGGCCTCAGCGACCTCGATGGTGCGGAGCCCCTCGCGGGCTGTGACTATGTCGTTCCCGGTGCCGAGTACCGCGTCTCGAAAGGCCTCGTGTTCGGCCACAAGTGGCTCTCGACGTTCGAACGCGTAGCGGATCACGTCGCCCTCGCTAACCCCGCGAAATTGGGCGATGGGCGCCCACGTCGTCGCGACGGAACCGTTTGAGTAGAAGGTCAGATCTGCCCGCAAAGTGTCAACAACAAACGCACCCAGCTCCCCGGTGACCACGATGGTGCGTTCCTTGATGGGCGAAAGCCAGTTGACCAGATGATTCGTCACGATCCCGTTTGATAGGTGACCCACCGCCGCAACGAGATCCTCATGGTCTCTACCGCTTCGGCGGGCGGTCTGAGCAGCGACAGTCACATAACGCTCGCCGGTGAGCCAAGCTGTTAGATCTATGTCGTGCGTGCCGAGGTCCTTCACAACTCCGACGTCAGAGATCCGGGCGGGGAATGGTCCTTGTCGGCGGGTTGCAACCTGGTAGATGGTGCCGAGCTCCCCTGCCTCGATTCGATTGCGCGCTTGCCGCAATGCCGGGTTGTAACGCTCGATGTGGCCGACTGCCGCGAGCACCCCGACGTCGTCGAATGCTTCCACTACTCGCCTTGCGGACTCAATGTCCTGCGCGAGGGGCTTTTCAATGAGAGTTGGAACTTTGGCTTCCGCGAGCAGGAGTGCTGCGCTCATGTGGTGCACGGTGGGGAGCGCCACCACCGCGTAGTCAAGTCCCAGTTTGACGAGTTCGTCGACGGATTCAACGATTCGTTGTTCGCCTGGGCCGCCGTCGCAGATCGCTTCGTCGGCAATTCCGATCAGCTCCACGTCCGGCAGTGATTGCAATACGCGGGCATGGTTTCGACCCATCACGCCGAAGCCAGCTAGTCCGACACGGAGCAAATTCATGCACCTGCATTCGCGAGTTGGTTGACCGCTCGAACGATTTGTTCCAGATCGTTCTGGTCTAGCCCGGGGTGGACTGGCAATGACAGTACTTGTTCGGCGGCTAAGGATGTCTCCGGCAAATCGAGGGTCAATCGGAAAGATGCAAGCTCGTGGACGGGGGTGGGGTAGTAGACGGCGGATGGAATTCCAAGGCGGGTGAGTTCCGATGCAAAACGATCACGGTCGTGATCAACAATCCGGACCGTGTACTGGTGGTACACGTGGAAGACACCTGGTGCGACGTGCGGCGTGACGACGCCACGCAGTTCTGAGTCGAGGAATGCTGCATTGGCGCGTCGGCTTCTTGTCCAACCGGGCAGGCGTCCCAGTTGCACGCGGCCGATCGCGGCATGGATATCCGACATCCTGGCGTTGAAACCGACGATTTCGTTTGCGTAACGAGCTTCCATTCCTTGGTTTCGAAGCAGGTTGACCGTTCGGGCGAAGGCGCTTGACTCGCACGTCAGCATCCCACCTTCCCCGGTGGTCATGTTCTTTGTCGGGTAGAACGAAAACGCACCAAACGCGCCAAAGGTCCCGACGGGTGCATCATCGAGCCTTCCTAGATGTGCTTGCGCTGCGTCTTCGAAGACCATCAGTCCATGGCGATCTGCGAGCTGCTTGAGTGCTGCCATCGACGCCGCATGCCCGTAGAGGTGGACTGGCATGATCCCAGCGGTATGCGGGCCGATCACTGCCGCCACCGCATCCGGGGAAATGCAAAAGCTCATCGGGTCGATATCGACGAACACCGGCGTCGCACCCGTGAGCGCAACGGAATTCGCGGTCGCGGCGAAGGTAAACGAAGGAACGATCACCTCGTCTCCCGGGCCGACTCCTGCCGCAAGCAAGCCGAGGTGGAGCGCGGCCGTCCCTGAGTTGACTGCAACGCAGATGCGCTCGGATGCGGTGGCCGAGAACTCTACTTCGAACGCCGCGACTTCGGCCCCGCCGGCCAGCTGTCCGGAACGCAAGACCCGGTCAACTGCCTCACGTTCTTCCGCACCGATCTGTGGCGCAGCGAGTGCGATGGGGTTCATTCGCCAGCCTCGTCACATTCCACGAGGGCGCCGTCACGCATTTCGTATCGCGCGCCGGTCAACGGGCAGACGAACCCGTGCTGGTCTTTGTCCAACGACGCGCCCGCTCGACCCACCCATCCGATTCGACGTGCGGGGTTACCGGCGACCAATTCAAAGTCTTCGACGTCGCGAGTGACGACGGCCCCTGCGGCAACCATGGCCCAACGACCAATTGTTCGTGGCGCTACGCATACCGCTTGGGCACCAATCGAGGCGCCCTCACGAACAGCCACCCCGACTGGCTCCCAGTCCAAAGCTGATTTTGTCGTCAGATCTGGATTCACAGCTCGTGGATGCCGATCATTCGTCAGCACCGCGCCTGGGCCGATGAACACTCCCCTGTCGAGATCTGCGGGTTCGTAGACCAGGGCGCCGTTTTGGATCTTGCATGAATCTCCAACTCGGACGCCGCTACCGACGTACGCACCCCGGCCGATCACGCAGTTGGAACCAATTTCGGCGCCTGAACGAACTTGCGCCAGGTGCCAGATGTGGGTGTTCGCGCCGATGCGGACGTCAGAATCGACATCGGCTGACTGATGGATGGTGGGTGCCATGTCGTTAGAGAGTTCCACGCGAAGCGCTCCCACCGATTTCTCGCCAAGTGACGCCGGGGAAGTGAGCGGGCTTTGTGACGCGGCGACCATCGACAAGGACCTTTACTCCTGGGAGGTCCTCGGAGGAGATCGACTGGTACATCTCGTGGTCTGCCTGCACAATCGCCGCGTCGGTCGCTTGGCCGAACTCATACGCGTCAAAGCCGAGCGCTCGCAGCTCTGCGTCGTCAAACAGTGGGTCGTGCACTTTCACTATCGCTCCAGCCCGCTCGAGGGCTGCGACGGTTGGAAAGACCCCGGAGAACGCCGTCTCCTTGACCCCGCCGCGGTAGGCCGCGCCTAACACCGTGACTCGCGCCCCGTTTAGCGAGCCGTAATTGGCTTGCAACAAGTCAACCGCGTACTGAGGCATTGCGGAGTTCGCTTCACGCGCGGCCGAGACCACCGAAGCGTCGGGATCGTTCCAAAGGTAGAAGCGTGGATATACCGGAATGCAATGGCCACCAACCGCGATCCCGGGTTGATGGATGTGGCTGAACGGCTGGCTATTCGATGCAGCGATGACGTTGTAGATATCAATTCCGACTGAGTCCGCGTATCGCGCAAACTGGTTGGCTAAGGCAATGTTCACGTCGCGGTAGGTCGTCTCCGCGAGCTTCGCCATCTCAGCCGCATCGGCGCTACCTAGATCCCAAACTCCATTTGGGTCTTTCAGGTCAGCACGCTCGTCGAAGTCGAGTGTCGCTTGGTATAGCTCTTCCGCACGTCTTGCGCTCGGTTCATCGACACCGCCAATGAGCTTTGGGTAGCGCCGCAGGTCAGCGAAGACCCGCCCGGTAAAAACTCGCTCGGGGCTAAACGCGACGAAGAGGTCCTGGCCGATTGTGAGGCCCGAGGTCTGCGCGAGAAGTGGCGCGAATCGGGTTCGGGTGGTACCGACCGGCAACGTCGTCTCGAAGGTTACGAGCGTCCCGGGGCGGAGGTTCTGGCCTATGTCGCGGGTAGCGGCATCGATCGAACCGAAGTCCGGGAGGCCGTCCGCGTCAACCACGAGTGGCACCACAACTACAACTGTTTCAGCCTGTCCGACCGCTTCACCACAATTGGTGGTTGCGGTAAGTGATCCAGAAGCCGCAACTGCTGCGAGCCGGATGTCGAGATCAGTTTCGCCGGGGAACGGAGTCTCCCCCGCGTTCACCAATCTGACGACTTCAGGATTGATGTCGTAGCCGAAGACGTCGTGGCCTTTGGTGGCGAACTGAACGGCTAAAGGAAGACCGATCTTCCCCAAGGCGACGACTGCGATGCGCATTGGTGTCTCCTTGGTCGGTGTGCGGTCGCAGGTGCTACTGCAATTCGCAGCGTAGTTGAGATCGGTAACCCGACGCGCAGCTGTTGAGAGCGGCTAGGTTGGAATGAATCGCCTATCCCAACTGGAAGCTGAGGAGCATCCGCATGAGCCTTCGTCTGACGGATGCCGTTGTGCTCGTTCTTGCGCCACATACCGACGATGGCGAACTGGGTGCGGGAGCGGCGATTTCGCGGTTCATTCGCGATGGCAACGAGGTTCACTACGCAGCGTTCTCGGCCTGCGAGACTGTCCAACCGCCAGATGCGCGCACCCGCCTCCATGATGAGTGCCGCGCTTCCACTGGGAGGCTGGGGATACCAACTGAGCGCGTGCAGATCTTCGATCTCGAGGTTCGGCAATTCGCGCGCGATCGCCAGCGAGTCCTGGATGTGATGGTGGAGCTGAACCAACGCATCCGTCCTGACATGGTCATCGGCCCGTCGATCGCCGACACTCATCAGGACCACGACGTCGTCGCGCAGGAGGCCAGGAGAGCGTTCAAACGAAGCCGTCTCTTGGGTTACGAGATGCCATGGAACAACTTCCATTTTCGGAGCACGGCTTTCGTCTCGGTCGAGCGCGTCGACGCTGAAACGAAGATCGCTGCGCTGGCGGAGTATTCAACTCAAGCTTCACGCCCATACATGGTGCGGGACTACCAGGAGGCGCAACTACGCTTTCGTGGTGTTCAAGTGGGTGTGGAGTTTGCCGAGGCCTTCGAGGTCATTCGTTGGTTTCTATAGCCAACAGAGCGTCCGCTTTGGGACCCTCTGGACGACGGCACGGACTGTTAGAATCGGCCAGCCGAACAGAGAATCAGCCTGAGGAGTGTCGCCATGATCGGCATTGCCGTGATCGCGCTGGCTGCTTCCTTGGTCGCCGGGATTGTGCTCGGGCAAAGGTCTATCAATGCTCCTGAGCGATATTGGGGATTCCTCGGTGCAGGCCTAGTCCTCACGACTGCACTGATGCTAGGTGGCTACACCTGGTACGACGAAGCGTTCTTGGCAGGGCTCGTGCTTGGGAACCCACCCAGGCTTGGCGCGGACTCAAAACGTAAGCGGGGCGGCTTCTGGTGGGGAGCGTTCGTCATTTTCTGCGTGTACTCGCTCGTCGAAGGTATACGCGGGCTCATCTATTTCACCGACATTGGTGTGGGTGACCCGATCCAGAAGCTTCGCTGGATTGTCTTGTTTGTATTGATTCTCGCCGTTGCCGTGAAGGGTAAGCAGCTTGCCGATTCCGGTGTCCAGCCGCGGGACACCGCGGTCTCGATAGCGCGTGCAGGGCTGATTTTCTCGCTGATCTATTTGCCGGTGGGAGTCATCAGTTTCTTGACGTCCGGGACGTTCGGCAACACGCAATACGCCCAGACCACCGTTGCGACCAGTGGCGCTAACCCCTTGTTGGCGATCTTTTCGTCGACGGGGTACGCCACGATCGTTTACCTGGTCGTGGTCCCAGCTGCACTCATCTGCATGTGTTCGAAGGCCTCCAACAAGGTTGGGCTCGGCGCGACGACGCTAATTCTGGCTTTTGTCAGTCAGGTTGCGTACAACTCACGCACTGGGATGGTCTATATCGTCCTTGGCTTCGTCATCTACTTGATTACGCGTGCTGCTGATGGAAAGGTCCGGGTGTTGGAGTTGCTGTTGATCCCGGTGATGATCGCCATTCCAATTGGCGTCACCAGCCAGGGTGAGACGAAGCTCGAACACGTGGTGACCGATCTGGCGGAGACACTTCACCTTACCGAGACCACCAGCTCACTACAGGACATCGATCGCCAGATTTGGTTTAAGTCCGGCTTCGACGTGCTCGGTGCCGCTGATGGGATCCACAAGTTATTCGGATATGGCTCCCGGACAAGCGGTTATGAAGTGGCCCCGTACGTAACCGAACGGTTCTTCATCGAGACGGGCAAGCTAAAGGAGACCGAAGATGTTGCCGTGGAGAGCATCACTGCTATCGCCGTCGATAGTGGATACGTCGGACTGCTGCTATTCGGTGCCCTGACGTTGGGCGGGATCGTGTTTGCGGCGAGGTCTGCGCGTGAGTTCCGGTGGCTACTCGTGCCTATTCCGGTGGGGGTTGTTTTGATCTCCCTCGTTGCGAATGTCTTTGACGCAGCGATTATGTACGTCGCTTTGATGCCTTTCGGATTGATCTACGCCATGGGACGCCGGGATACGAAATCCGATGATGAGGCCACGGCAGACTTCAGAAGCGTCACTGCATCTCCCTCGATTCACAGGTCGAACTTGTGACGGATTCACCGGGGTTGGCTAGTCGGATAGCATCCCGAAGGTTGCGCAATGTTGGAGGTCAAAGTGGTTAGGGTTTGGTTGCGATCGGCTATCGCGAAATCGGGTTATCAGGTTACGCGGGTCCCTGAAGCGGAACCCATGACTGGAATCGCATCGATCGAGTCCCTGGTGGAGAGGTTCGAATACGTTCCGGGAATGCTTGACTGGTCGAATGCTGGACTCCTCTACCTGTTGTCGCGGACATCAAGCGTCCGCGGTGATGTCGTCGAGTTGGGTTCTTGGCAAGGTCGCTCAACATGCTTCTTGGCTCAGGGCTGCCGTGATTCCGGCAATGGAGTCGTCCATGCGGTGGATCACTTCAAAGGAAACATTGGACGAGAGTCTCACTACGTAGTGGGAAAGGAAGATCTGTCAGACCTGAAGTCGAACTTCGAGACAAACATTGCCCGCGCCGGTCTCAGCGACCGGGTGGTCCTTCATGACATGTCGTCACAAGACGCAAGATCAGAGGTCAGTGGCCCCGTACGTCTGCTATTCATTGACGCTGAACACACCTACAGCGCGGTTTCCAATGACATCAGTGTCTGGCGAGATGTGCTGACACCCGGCGCAATCGTCGTGTTCGATGATGTCGCTGCGAGCTTTCCCGGTGTTGTGAAGGCGGTCCGAGAAGGCTTCGAGGGGTTCACAGCGCCTGTCACTTGGGGACGGTTCGCATTCATGACGCGCGAGTTGTAAACGTTCCTCAGGCAATGTTGTCAACAAAAGCGGGGAACTCATCGCAAAGTCGCGTGTTCCCCCAGCTAGCAGGGATCGTCAGGCTGTAACAGGGCCGGGCTGCGAACTGTGAAAAAAGGATCGATGTCGTCTCTTCAAACATCGTCCGCAGCCAAGTTCCAGAGGTATTGACCGCATCAAGCAGCATCAGCTCGTGGAGAAATCCATGCCACTCGTGCCAAAGGACAACGCTCGCTTGGTCAGCAGCGGAACGAGAATCAAGATCGCGAAGCGTGAGGGTATCTACTTCGCCCGATCGTTGAAGCAGCGCGATGACGTCAAGTGCGACTTCGGTACCGACCGAGGATTTCCCGAACACCTCGTCGGGCATCACGTTCGCGCAACGGGTCCCTATGTAACCGAGAGCCCTTGATGCGACCTTGGACGGCAGATCGCCACGTTGGTCGATCCGGCTTCTGGCTCTATCGGCACGCTCGGCTCGTTTGAACTCACGCCTGAGTTCGGGGCTGTCATAATCCAAGATCGCAAGATGGTGCGGGTACACGGACAGCGCCTGCGGGTATGACCGGATTTTTGAGTCTCCGAGGATGCATAGATCGTCTCCGAAAAACTTTGCCCCGGCGCGTACCAGCGATGCAGATGTAGTGGTCTTGCCCGTCCCGGGGTATGCCGGAAGCAGAATCCCTCGACCGCCAAACTCGATGGCCGCCGCGTGGGTAAAGGTGCGTCCCTGCCGAAGCAGCGCCAGTTGCACGATGAGGTTGATCGGTAGTGCTAGGGAATCCATGAAGTACCGGGCCGGCGTCCCTAGCGGTTCCATCCACACTCGCGTTGCCGCGCGGTGGAATGTCCAGTTTCCACAGTCGATGTCATCGATCACCACAGCTCTGTCTGGGGCGGGCGCGGCGTCATATCGGTCAATGATGATTTGTTCAGCGCAGCCAGCGGAGTCACCGCGGAACGGGGCAAGGTGCAGGTCGAGATTGGCGAGCATTGCCGCGTCTCCACGAGCCTTCACCCCAACAAGTGAGTGGATGTTGTACTCGACCTGCTCGGACATGTCTTAGATCCCCTTAACCAGTTGGTTGTTGATGGGACCGAGGTCGCCAGATCGCAGGCTACTCCGATTCTTCAAGACGTGGCGGAACGCCGTTGCGGTGGCCCGGCATTCTGACAGTGAACGGATCCGCACAACGCGCGCTGCGGTCAGGGCGGAGATCCCCACGCGACTCCACGCGTAGACAACCCGTGCTGCTCCGGAGTTGGGGAACAGCTTGTGGCTGAGGTAGTACCCGTATGCCTCGCGCATCAGGATGAAACGAGCTTGCGCGAGCCGCCCTCCGGCCGACTCGTGGTGATGCACACCCGCGGACCCGACCATGCGAAGGCCCCGGGGGTAGGCACGATCAACTCGGACGGAGTGATCGAGGTCCTCGCCGTCTGAGTAGAGGATCATTTGTTCGTCCCACTTTATGTTCTCGAGGACTTCACGACGGTAGAACTGATTTGACCCGGAGATCCACGCGCATTCGATTGAACCGACGGGGTCTTGGGCGTATGTCGTGCTGATAGATCTCATGACGCGACAGGTATTCGGCTCTAGGTGGTACAGCCGGAACACCATGTGGAGGAGCTCTCGAACTCGATTGCGAGGCACTTGGGCAATGTGACCCTGTAGGCCCACGATATTGGGATCTGCTCTGACTGACTTGAGCATCTGTTCGATGTAGTCCGGCGCCAGTGTTACATCGTCGTCTACCAGAAGCACGAATTCGCCGTCGCACTCCGCGACACCGAGGTTGCGTGCGACCGTCAAACTATTTTCCGGATTGACCAGGCAAGTAACGCGAGTCCGCTCCTTCAGCCGGTCACAGGCATCGCGAGTTTCCTGATCCGAACCGCCCGCGTTGTCAACGACGACTACCTCAGTGGGTGGGTACGTTTGTGCGAGCAGGCTCTCGATACAACTCTCAAGTTCCGCGGGCCGAAGGTACGTAACGATGAGGGCGGAGACTGATGCACCGGCACCCAGCGCTCCGGAGTCCTGGTTACCGTCCATTTCGCCTCGCTCGGATCACGCTCGCACCACCAATGCCCCGTGATCCTGTGTTCACTTGAGGCACGGTAGCGGCTCTCAGATTGCTACGCTCACCACACAGCTGCGGGGCATTGCGAGTCCGATGCGGCCGGAGGAGGGCTCGTTCGTGGCAGAGGGTGCAAGCACGCCGAATGGCTGGGGCGAAGTCCGTGGTTCTGTTAACTACAGCCTAGGCCTGTTGGATGCCTCGGACCGGCGCAAGTTCAGGCAAGTCATCGCGGTCCAAATGGTCACTTCCCTCCTAGACCTGGCTGGGGTCTTGCTCCTCGGCGTCGTCGGGTTGATGGCAGGTTATGCCGCAAGCGGGCAGCCACTGCCACCCTCTGTCCAAAATTCGATCGCGGTTGTTGGGTTGGAGGACTGGCCGCTGGCAGAGCTCACGGTTGTCGCTGCAGCGGCGGCTGCATTCTTCTTGCTGACGAAAGGTTTGTTGACGGCGTACCTTTCGCGCCGAGCTTTGAGGATCCTCGCGGAAGGCCAGATCGGGGTCTCGCATCGGTTGAGCGCACGAATTCTGTCGATGCCCTTCTTTTCGTTCCAGGAGAAGACGAGTCATGACGCGGCATGGGTTCTGGGCCTTGGCCTTCAGTTCACCGTTGGGGCGCTGTTGGCTTCTTACGCGGTCGCTTTGACTGAGTTGTCGCTTCTCGTCATCCTCGTCATTGCGCTACTCGTCGTGTCTCCACCAATCACTCTGTTCTTGGGCATTTACTTCTTGATCATTTTGGTAATCCTGCACCGGATTCTGGGTGGCTGGTCCCATCGGGTGGAGGGCGAACTAGCTCGCAGTTATGTCGGCGGCCAGCGGTCGATCCAAGAGGCGTTGACTCTGTACCCGGAGATCGTCGTATCCGGAAGGCGTTCGATCTACCAGCACAGGATTGACGCGCGCTTGGATGCGACGGCAAGAGCGAGCGCAGATCAGGCGTACATCTCGCAGTTGCCGAAACTCGCCTACGAGTCGGCGCTGGTGGTCGGCATGGTCATCGTCGCCGCCTGGCAATTTCAGGTGAATGACATCACCGCCGTTGTCGCTGTCTTGGCCGTATTCCTTGCGGCGGGAGTACGTCTCTTGCCGGCGCTGATTCGGTTTCAGAACGCAGTTGTCGCGATCCGAGCCCGATCGGCAAATACGATCCGGGTCCGTGAGTTCGTTGAATCACTTGGAGATGGACCAGTCCCTCCCGTCGAACCATTCGATCCACCCCGACTGGCGTCCGGAGTCGCGTCGGGGCATGAAGGGTTTGTCGGGTCGATTGAGCTTCGCGATATTGAACTCAGCTACCCGCAGAGCGACGAGCTCGCATTGCGGAGTGTCAGTCTGAGTGTTCCAAACGGCAGTGCCGTCGCAATCGTTGGTGCGACCGGAGCTGGGAAGACGAGCCTGATGGGTATTCTGCTTGGCGTATTTAACCCCGATAGTGGATCCGCGCAGATCGATGACCTGCCACCCACGTCGGCAATCGCGAAGTTTCCTGGCGCCATCTCATACGTACCTCAGTCGATTGCCTTGGTGCATGGCTCAGTTCGCCAAAACGTCGCGCTGGGACTACCTGCTGAAGATGTCGACGACGCACTGGTGTGGCACGCGCTCGAGTCCGCTCACCTTGCGGACTTCTTGCGCGATTCACGGCGGGGGCTCGATACACCGATCGGTGAGCATGGTGCTCAGCTCAGCGGGGGTCAGAGGCAGCGTTTAGGGCTGGCGCGTGCGCTCTACACTCGGCCCCGACTCCTTGTGTTGGATGAAGCAACGAGCGCGCTCGATGCGAGGACCGAGGCACTAGTCGCCGAGACACTGACTGCGCTGCGGGGGTCGGTCACGGTAGTGGCCGTCGCCCACCGAGCAGCAACAATGCGCGCGGCAGATCGGGTCGTATTCATGGCACACGGGCAGATCACGGCGACCGGCACCTTTGATGAGCTCAGGGCTGGGAATGAGTCATTCCGTGGCATGGTCGACTTGCTTTCTACCTCGAGCAGTGACCCGATTTCCCCTGAGGTACTGCGTCGCCCTACCGAGTCTGACGCAAACTGACAGACGTAAGCATTCCGAGGGTGGGCCAACGGCCTGCAGTGCGCAGTCTGGGGGGCAGCCGGATGGTCTCCACAGAAGTGACCTTGGGGAGCCCGTCGAAAAGCGAACGGTAGTCGTGCAACCAACCGTCGCGACTTCGACGGTGAGGAATTCGCCCATTCGTTTTCGACAGTTCAAGAGTCACCACACGACCACTAGCGATCCGCACCATTTCTCGAACCGCACGCCGCGCCGCAAGCGGGTTCGTATACAGAAGAACGGCGTCGGTAAAGACCACGTTGAAACTCGAATTGCCATAAGCCAGTTGGCGAGTTGCGTCGGCGGTTGTGAGGTTGACGTTGGGCCGGTCGAAACCCATCGCATCGAGGCGTTCGCGCCCCACTTCGATATTCGCCGGCGAGATATCGATTCCAGACAGTTCCCACCCAGGGGCTAGCTTTGAGAGTGCGATCAAGTTTGGTCCGTAAGAACACCCCACCTCCAAGACTCGTGCGGGCGTGTCGACGCCAATCTGGTCTACCAGGTACTTTGCCAACCACTCTCGATGAGGCAACCCGGCATTAGCCAAGGCGAACTCAGCGGTTGCACGGTCGCGAGCTTCCCATTTTCGGGCGCGGATGAGTCTCATCGGAATTGCCGCCTACCTGGCATGATGGCGCCCGCTTTTGGCCAACGCATATTGGTACGTCTGCGCAACCTTACTCGCCGACGAGGTTTCGCTGATGGAGTCCACGAGTGTCGAATTCGGCACTGGGCGGCCCGCTTCAATCACCTTCACGATGGCCGCAGCGACTGCCGCAGGATCCCGATCCACAATTAGTGAGCCCGTTTCTGGCGTAAGCCACCGGGAAACGTCACCAACGTCGACGCTAACCACTGGCACACCACATGCCAGTGCTTCCCGGACGATGTTGGGCGACCCCTCGAAGTCACTAAGCATCAGTACGCAGTCTGACCCAGCCAACAACTTGGCGACGTGGTCACGAGATACACCAGAATCCAAGACTTCAAGTCGGCACGGGAAGCCAGCGCCCTGCAGTGCCTCAACTGCAGCGTTTGCTAACGGACGACCCTTTTCGATCGGACGTCCACCTTGATAGAGGAATACGACTTTCTCAGTGGGTGACCACTCAAGGTCGCGGCGGGCAGCTTGCCGGTCTTGTGGGAAGAAGATCGTTGTGTCGAGTCCATCCGGTATTACCTGTACGTCTCCTCGGTGAACTCGGATCTGATTTCGGAGTTGGTCGCTGACACAAACAACCGCGGTTGCCCGGGCCGCGGCTAGTTTTGAGAATGTCGTCCGAACCAGACGCCTCGACCTTCTTTCGGTAACCACGGGGTTCAGGTCACTGCCGCGAAAAGTAACGACGAAGGGTGTTCGTGGCCCGGTCGCTAGTCCCGCTGTGAATGCGAGAAGTGAGCCCCAATGCGCATGCACGAGGTCTGGATTCGACTTTCGAATGTCCCTGCGAATCCCCGATACTTCCGAGGCCAGCGCTCGCGGGTTATGGGAGATGTAGTCGCCCCGAAATTGGACCACCGCAGGTTCATACCCCAGATCCGAAAGGTTTTCGATCTGTCGCTCCACGAAGACTGGGATGATCCCTTCGGCGGTGGCGGGGACAACGTGAAGGACGCGCGCAATCACCCGTCGATCACCGCTTGATATAGCTCAGTCATCTTGCGCATTTGGACGTCGGTGTCGTATTCCGCGCAAACCTTCTCGCGATTTCGCGCACCCATGCGAGCAAGGGCTTCGGAATCGGTCAACAATTTGCATGCCACGGCTGCCAACTGATCGGAGTCTCCTTCTGCGAAGAGGGCACCGCCCTCCCCTTCGGGAGTCCAATACTCGTTGTCCGAGTTGAGGGTCTGTATTACAGGCAACTCCATGGCCATCGCTTCAGCTGTACTAGCCGCCAGGCCAGCGTCCGCCAGCGACGTCGAGACGTACAAATCGCTGCAATCTAGGTAGTCGCGCAATTGTTCTTCTTCCAACATCCCAGTGAAGGTGACGCGATCGCCAACACCAGAATCTGAAGCCATCATCTGCAACGTGGCCAGTTCCGTACCATCGCCCACGACGACGAATTGGGCCTCGGGGACGGCAATCGCTATCGTGGGGATTGCCCTTACAAACGTGGCAACATCGTGAACCGGGTTGGGCGTTCGCGTACTAATCACCACAGGCCCACTCCCCAGCCTAAGGCGGCGCTTAAGTCCGGGATCGGTCCGGCGCTGAAATTTCTGGAGGTCGGTGCCGAAGATCAGCACTTCAATCTTGTCTGACTCGACGCCCAAATCCTCCAGCAGGGATACGAAGTGGAAACCATCGGTTGTGACGAGTTGCGCGTGTCGCAGGGCATCTGTCGTGAACCATTTGTTCGCCCGCGAGTTGTGAATGTCGTCGAGTAGGTCCGTTCCCCAGGGTGTGAGGACCAAGGGTGTGAAACGTGCGGCTCGTGCGGCCCAGGCGTATCCGCCCACGGAATGCGCGTGAACAACATCAGGCCTTAGTTCACGCAGTAGCCGACGAAGCTTTAGTTGAGTGGTCACCATCTTGACGGCTCGACGCGCGCGCCCTCCTCCAGCACGTTGGTTGAGTTTGTGGACCCGCACTGGCGCATATCCTTCGAGGGCTTCAGCGTTGAAGCTGATGACATCAACCTGGTGACCTTGCAGCGCGAACCATCGGGCCCATCGACGGGTGTGTGGCGCAAGCGCGTCACTGAGGATTACGAGTCGCAAGACATTCCTCCGCGTTCGATGTGTAGGGCAGTATCGCGCGGCGGCGCCGTCGCAGAGAAGCTTCGCCTTGAGTGTAGGGGTCGCGCAGCAAGTTCTGCGCGGAACAGGATGAGCGGTAGGTGGGTCGGTTGGAATGGCTGAGCGCCGGATCGCGGTGTCGAATGACCGGAGTTCACCGCACCATCGCTAGCTGATGCCAACGCGGCCGGCTTCGGCCATGATGTTGGTCAAGGGTCTGAATGGAGTTGGTTCCGGCGAGGAGAACAGATGTTTCGACGCACGTCCCGTTACCAACGCATTAATCGAGTGTCTCCCCGGGGGAAGCGAACGTTCGACGTCGTTGCAGCGGTGGCAGGCTTGGTTGTCGCGGCACCGGTGCTGGTTCCGACCGCGGTAGCCGTATGGCGGCACGACCGAAGCTCGCCGCTCTACGTCTCGACCCGTATCGGGAAATCGGGCGCGCCCTTCAAGATGGTCAAGTTGCGGTCTATGTCAGTTGGGGCAGATCAAGTCGGCGTAGATTCCACATCTGCCAGTGATCCCCGAATCACCGCCGTGGGCCACTTCATCCGCCAATACAAGCTTGATGAGCTCACACAGCTTTGGAATGTACTGCGCGGAGAGATGAGTCTGGTCGGTCCGCGGCCGAACGTTCAACGCGGCATCGACCGATACACAGATCAGGAACGGGTCCTGCTTAGCGTGAAGCCGGGGGTGACCGACTTCGCTTCGATCGTCTTCGCGGACGAAGCAGAGATCCTTGACGGCACTGCCGATCCGGATCAGGCGTATGACGAGCTGATTCGGCCTTGGAAGAGTCGGCTTGGTTTGTTCTATGTAGACCACCAGTCGATGTGTACTGACGCCTCGTTGGTTCTCTTGACAGCGTTGACAGTGGTCTCACGGGATGCTGCGCTAAGAGGCGTCTGTCAGCTCCTGAGCAGGTTGGGCGCCGACGCTGAATTGGTGCAGGTCTCACGGAGGAAGTCATCGCTTGTTCCTTCGCTTCCTCCAGGCAAATCGAAACCCACCGAGGTGGCTTGACTGATGGCCTGAAGCTCGCTGCGCATTCTGCGTCGCGCTAACTGCGCGAGGGGCTAGTAGGGTCAGCGCGACCCCGAATGCTGAAGCCGATAAGTGGAGTAATTGGTGCCTGAGTCGACCAAACGGATCCCCTTTTTCGACTACCCCGCCGTCTACGAACGCTTCGCGAGTGAGTTCCAAGCGGCACTCGCAGATGTCGGCCGCAGGGGGGCGTTTATCCAGCAGTCAGAGATTGACGAACTGGAGAAGATGCTCGCAGCGTACTCCGGGGTGGCTGACTGCGTCGCTGTGTCGAATGCAACCGTGGGTCTCCAGCTCGCAATGATGGCCGGTGGCCTAAGGCCGGGAGCAGAGGTCATTATTTCCAGCCACACGATGGTCGCGACTGCGTCCGCGATCTACTACGCGGGAGGCAAGCCTGTTCCCGTCGACATCGGGGCTGACCACCTCATCGATCCAGCGGCGGTGCGCGCAGCGGTTACTTCCGAGACGCAGGCGATCTGTCCAACTCAGCTCAACGGCCGGACTTGCGATATGGATGCTCTGACTCGGGTCGCCGAAGAGTCTGGACTAGATATTTACGAGGATTCCGCGCAGGGTCTCGGCTCCAAGTTCAAGGGTCGTGCGGCTGGCTCGTGGGGCAGAGGCAACTGTCTTAGCTTCTACCCAGCAAAGATCCTGGGCACTCTCGGCGATGGTGGCGCGATCCTCGTTAATGAGCCTGAACTCGCTGAGCAGCTGCGGCTCATGCGCGATCATGGGCGCGTCGATCGCGGCGACACCGTGTTGTGGGGGTTCAACGCCCGCATGGACAACCTGGCCGCTGCGTTCCTCCTCATCCAGTTGCGTCACTTTGACGAAACGGTCGCCCGCAGACGCGCTATCGCTTCGCGCTACCAGGAACGGCTGGCGGACGTCCCAGGTCTGAAGTTGCCGGAAGCGCCAGGTGCGAATGCTGACCATTTCGACACATTCCAAAACTATGAGCTTGAATCTGACTTCCGTGACGCGCTACAAGCTGGACTCAGCGAGCGCGGTATCGGCACCCTGCAGCAATGGGGTGGTTGGCCCATCCACCGATTCGAGAAGCTGGGATTCAATCAGAGAATCGAGAACGTCGATCGACTGTTCGCGCGGATGCTCATGATTCCGATGAACATGGCACTGACAGACGAGGACGTCGACTACATTTGCGAAGCCATCGAACAGATCGCCGAGACTCAGGAGCAGTCGTGAAGGAATTCAAGACCGAGGCTGAGCGCGCGGTCGGTCCACAGATCGCCGAAATCTTCGATCGGAGCAACGATTCGATCGAAGACAAATTGGGGGCATTCCCTCGGTACGTTCGGCGGCAACAACTTAAGCGGTTCCTCGCAATGTACGAGATCTTCAAAATGGCCCTGCCGGTCAAGGGCAGCGTCGTCGAATGTGGAGTGTTTCGTGGATTCGGCTTCATGAGTTGGCTAAAGCTCTCGACAATCCTTGAGCCTGAAAACCTGACTCGCCGCATCTACGGCTTTGACACGTTCGAAGGATTCCCAACGCTGAGCTCGCAGGATGACTACCGAGACTCTGTGACTGCCGTGGGCGGGCTCGCTGCCGATAGTGAAGAGGAACTCCGGCAGCTCGTTGCGCTGGCCGATCAAGACAGGTTTCTCGGGCATATCCCTAAGGCGGAGTTAATCAGGGGTGACATTGCCGAGACAGCACCAGCCTTCGTCGAGGCGAACCCACACCTGCTCGTCAGCCTCCTCTTCATTGACTGCGATCTTTTTGAACCGACCAAGGCAGCCCTCGAGAATTTTGTGCCCCGTATGCCCAAGGGCGCCATCCTTGCCTTCGACGAGTTGGACAATCCGCAGTGGCCCGGCGAAACCCTCGCGGTCCTCGAGTCGTTGGGGGTTGGGAGCCTGGAGCTCCGTCGGCTCGAGTGGGACCCCTACATCTCTTATGCGCGAATCGGGACATAGGTCGTGACGCAGCGGGCAGCTGAGCTGGCAAACCGAATCCGCAAGCACGCAGTCATGATGACTAACAAGGGCAAGTCGTCACACGTCGGAAGTGTTCTGGGGATGGCAGACATTTTGGGTGCGCTCTACGGCGAGGTGTTGCAGTACCGGTCGGATGATCCTGAATGGGCCGATCGCGACCGCGTGGTCCTGAGCAAAGGACACGCAGGGGCCGGGATGTATGCAGCCCTGGCAGAGAGCGGGTTCTTCGATCCGAGCGTGTTGGAGACCCACTGTGCCGACGGCTCGAAGCTCTCCGGACACGTCTCACATAGGGGTGTTCCAGGGGTTGAGTTCTCCACGGGAAGTCTGGGTCATGGATTGGGCGTCGCTTGCGGTATGGCGTTAGCTGCCCGCCGAAAAGCTCAAGAACACCGTGTGTTCTGCATCATGTCCGACGGCGAATGCGATGAGGGATCGGTCTGGGAGGCGTTGCTTTTCGCCGGCCATCACCAGTTAGGCAACCTCGTGGCAGTGATCGACTACAACAAGATTCAGAGCCTTGATTCAGTGGAAAATACCCTCGCGCTGGAGCCGCTCCGCGACAAGTTGGAGTCGTTCCGATGGCGAGTACTCGAGTCACCGGGGCACGACGTGGGTGCCTTGGCGGCAGCACTCGACGTCGACGCGAGTGCACAAACGCAACCAACCGTGGTGATCGCTCACACCACTAAAGGCAAGGGTGTTTCTTTCATGGAGGGTTCGGTCCTTTGGCACTACCGAACCCCGCAAGGGGAAGAGTTCGCGGCGGCGATGGCAGAGTTGGACACCGCATGAGGGACACATTCGCGGCTGAACTGCTGGCCGCAGCGCGACTTGATCCTCGCATCATGTTCCTTACTGGAGACCTTGGATTCGGCGTCTTTGAGACCTTAGCGAAAGAGCTGCCAGAGCAGTACCTAAACGTTGGCATCGCTGAGCAGAACATGGTTGCGGTCGCCACAGGGCTGGCGCTCGAAGGCAACATCGTCTTTACATATTCGATTGGGAACTTTCCGGTATTGCGATGTCTGGAACAGATTCGCAATGACGCTGCCTACCACGCTGCAAATGTCAAGGTGGTTTCCGTCGGGGGCGGGTTTAGTTATGGGCCCCTCGGGATGTCACATCATGCGACTGAGGACATCGCGATCATGCGCGCGATCCCGGAGATTGAGTCCTTCATCCCGGGAACGAAGGGTGAGGTCTCCACTGCACTCAAACAGATCATTGACCACCAGGGAACCTGTTACCTGAGGCTCGACAAGTCTGTCGGTACTGACAACGACACGGAGTTGGAGATTCACCCAGGACCTTGGAACGCCTTGCGGAACGGCGCTGACATCACTCTGGTTGGGTGCGGTGGGATCGTCGGGGAACTTCAAGAAGCCGCAGTTTCGCTCGAAGCCCAAGGCATCTCCGCGCGGGTTGTGAGCGCTGTGCGAGTGCCGGTAGAAGCGGAAGACGTGGTCTCTGCACTCGGCACGCCACCCATCGTGATCACAGTCGAAGAACACGTGATTTCCGGTGGCATAGGGGGGCTGGTCGCTGAAGCCATTGCAGACCTTGGGGTACAGAAGCGGCTAATTCGGCTAGGAATCCGCGGAGTGTTCGTTTCGGAGGTCGGTTCGCAGAGGTACCTTCGCCGACAAATTGGCATTGATGGCCCGTCGCTGGTGAAAGTTGCATCCGCGGCGCTAGCGTAGTTTGGTGAAAATGGGACGAGTTAGACATTCTTCTCGTCCGGTTGAGAGCAAGCCAAGCGCAAACAAACCGGTAAGTTGGATACACAATCGAGGACTCGTCGACGAAGGGTGACAGGTGTCGGCTCTCTGGAACCGTAGGCAGCAGTTTGATGACCTAGTTCTAACTGCTCGAGGCGCAGCTAGTTTGGCGGCGGCGTTGTCACGCGCGATGATTTTCGACCCGACTCTTTACGCTGCAGTGGAGCTGTCGACGAAACCTCGCCGCGCGCTTCGTGAGTTGGCCTTGGCGGCTATGGCGAAGCACCACTTGGCTCGCCTAAGGCCGTCACAGGTCACTGACCCACACGCGCTGGACGCTGGACCACCGCACGTCTTGGGACGCTTGGACCACTACGGGCAACTCGTGGTGACGGGTGAACTTCAAGAGTGCTGTCGAACGCAGGCTCTGCCACGAATCGTTGAGGCTAGTGATGCGGTCGATCGTACGCGGTCGCAGATTGAACTGTTGTGTACCGGTAAGAGCTTGGTCGTGCGCAAGCGTCTCTTCGGCGCGCAGGCAGATCGTCGATTCATCAGGGAAGTGCGGGCGTTGAAGAAGCTCGAAGGCAATGAGGTAAGCGCCCCATGCATCCTCGATCTCGATCCAGTCGCGCTCACCATCACCCTCCCTTACCTTGGGCGCACGCTGGAGCAAGATCTTCTCGACGCGGGTGCAGTCCTGACGGGTTTGGCACTGGGTAATCGAGTAGGTAAGAACCTGTCAGAACCGGAAGTATTGGAGGCGTACAACGCCGAGGGCGCTAGTGTCCTTTCAGAAACGAACCCGGAACTGCGTGAACGAGTGTTCACTCTGTTGCAATCAGTTCACCGCGCGGGTGTCACTGTTCGTAGTGTCTCCTACAGCAACATTGTGATCTCTGCCCAGGGGGAACTCTCGATCATTGACTTTGATGCTGCCACAGTGCACGGTCGACCTAAATCCACAGCATGCCTGATCGACCGTGACCGCGACCTCGAGTCTTTCAATGACGCTTTTGGAGGGTCCGCATGGACGCGGCGCCGTCTAAAGACTGCGATTGCTGGGGGAAGCCCGGTGCTGGCGGAACCATATGCTCCCGCCTATATCGGACACGGTGTTGTGTTTGGGCGTCTTGCAAACCCATCGAGCGGTTTCGGAAAGTGGCATTTTGTTCTACGTCGAACACTTCGGCCGCACTGTCAAGGCGCGAAGGTTATCTCAGTTGGGACGAACAATTCCGCAATCGAGCTGGAGCTAATGCGAAATGGTGCGATCGGGGCAGTGTGCTACGAGCTTGACTCGAGTTTCGCTGACCAGGCTCGCTTCTTGCACGCTGCGTTCGAGTGGGCAGACAACAAGAAATACGATCTCGAGGTGCGAAACGACAGTATGGAACGAGTCACCTCTGAGCACTCACGCTTCGGCCTGGCCATGGCGCTATGTTCTCTCTACTATCTCCCCGCTGATCGCATGGATGCCGTGGCATCTCACCTGGCCTCGCTCGCCCGCACCGTTGTGCTCCAGTGCAATATCAGCCAGAGCATTGGTCGAGAGGACCCCGATCAATATCGCCGAGCTTCTGTCCAATTTGCTCGTGCGCTTCTCACGGGGCTCGATTTTTGCTCGGTCAAGACTGTGCTGCCAGCAAAGTATTCGCGCCCACTCGTGATTGGAAGCGTTTGATGTTGAACGTAGCCCAGAACTCGAGCGCCTTGGTTACCAATGGCCACGCAGCAGTCGGTACTTGTTGAGACCGTCGTCAGCTACTCGATCAACGCAACCCGCCGAGGAACCTCATGTAGATTGCCGAATGAATATTCGCACCAATCCGTAGGTTCGCACCAACACACAGAAATGCGGGGACGCGATGCCACTGCGCGACTATCTGGCGGTCGTGCGACGACACTGGATCGGGATCACCGTTGCGGCAATCGCGGGTGCGGTTGTGGCGGCCGTGCTCTCGGTGTCGTCAACGCCGGTCTACACCGCCACTGCGCAGAATTTCGTTGCTTTGACATCGGGGACGAGCGATGCGGATGCTCTAAACGGCGCGCAGTTTGCGGCACAACGAGTCAAGTCCTATACCGAGATTGTTAGCAGCCCCGATGTCCTCGCCCCAGTTGTCGCTGAGCTAGGACTACAGAAAACGCCTGCGGCGCTGGGCAGCACGATTACTGTGACAAATCCACCGAGCACGGTGTTGTTGCTGGTGAGCGCGACTGATTCCAACCCAGTGATGGCTGCGGAGATCGCGAATGCCGTTTCGGTTCAGCTCGGCAAGGTGATAGGCAAGCTGGAAACGCCCAATTCGGCGACTGTGGCGCCAGTCAAAGTCACGTTGACGGACCCGGCGACCCCACCGACTTCGCCATCCGCACCCAGAACTCGTACCAATGTCGTATTGGGATTCATAGTCGGACTCGGTGTGGGAGTTGCGTACGCATTTGGGCGCAACGCGTTCGACAACACCGTGAAGACCCAGAGTGACCTCGACAGGCTCGTTGACGCACCTGCTCTGGGAGTGGTGTTGTTCGACCCAAATGCGAAGCACCAGATACTAAACGCATTGGATTCAAAGTCTGCAATGTCTGAGGGATACCGCACCATCAGGACCAACTTGAAGTACATCAACGTCGATGACCCCGTCAGAGCGTTAGTCATTACCTCAGCAGCGCCGGGCGAGGGTAAGTCGACCGTTGCGTGCAATATGGCGATTGCCGCCGCTCAGGCAGGCAGGAAGGTATGTCTTGTTGAGTCAGATCTACGGCGCCCACGCGTTACCGAGTACCTTCAGGTGTCAGCGGCGATCGGTCTGACTGAGGTTCTAGCTGGTCAGATCAAGCTCGAGGCCGCACTCCACGATTGGGGGCAAGGTTTGCTGACCGTATTGCCACCAGGCGCGATTCCCCCGAACCCGAGCGAGATTCTTGGCTCGCACCAAATGGCCCAAGTTATCGCATCCTTGAAGCAGAGTTTTGACCTCGTAGTTCTCGATACTCCTCCGCTTCTGGCGGTATCAGATGCCGCAGTCTTGGCATCGCAGACGGATGGCGCGATTGTGGTCGTGCGCCATAGCAGCACCTCGCGAGACGCGGTCAGTAACGCAGTCGCCGCTCTCCATCAGGTGAACGCGAGGATCTTGGGAACGGTACTGAATGCTGTCCCAGCTAAGCGCCGCGGCGGTTATGGGTACGGGTATGGATATGACGACGGAGCTGGGAAGCCAGATCTGCCTGTAACAGCGGTACCCAGTGTCGAACGGCCGACGCGTGCATAGCGCCTACCACAACTGGGCGACCAAGCCGCTGGTACGTGCGGTCGTGATTGCCGTCCTGGCGGTCGGAATGCTTGTCTCTTGCTCGTCCGGTCGAGATGGCGCCAATTCCAGCTCAACCTCGGTACTGACTACGGCGAACCAACAAGACGCCGTATTTGCCGCGCAACTCATTGAACTGAGCGAACAGTTAGTCGCAATCACCGACATTCTGTCCGCCAAGACAGACGACCCAACGGCGCTCGCCAACCTCGCGAAACTCGAACGGATCGCGAACGAGCGCATCATCCTCGCGAAGGGCTGGCTGCAACGTTGGGGCCGCACCGCCGTCGAAGCACCTGTGGCACCAGGAACGCTGACGGAGCAACAACTTGACCTGCTCATCGAATCCAACGGAACCAAGCTCGCCGCCGCGATCGCATCGGCAGCTGAGAGTCAGCTCGAGGGAACGCTCGAGATATCCGAGGCCGAGGTCGCCCACGGAGAGAACACCAGCGCGAAGCAGGTCGCACAGCAACTGATTGGACAGACGAAAGCTGAATTGTCGATCTTGAACCAAATTGTCACTTAGTGTTACGCCGTTCGCGTCACATTTGGCCAAACTTTCGATCAGCGCGTCGCATGTGCCCGCTCACATGGCCTACTATGCAGACTATGGCTACCCGTGGGTCTGCTCCCCTCAAGGGCATCGCAGCGACAGTCTTGACTGTCGGCCTCGTTGCGTCTGTGGCAGCACCAGCCTCATCCGCACCCACTCCTCGTACGACGACCGCCCAGTGTTCCGCAGTCGCAAACACAAGTGGCGGCACCGGATACGTCATCGTGGACACCACGGACAATACATCGTGTGTGGTAAAGGCCAACGGAACCTGGGTCTGGTCAAACGGGGCGGTAGTCGCCCGCAACAAGACTGTGAAGTTCAAGGGCAGTCTGATGCCGATCAACCGTGGCGACATGGTCGCCAAAGTCAAGGCCCGCTTCATCCGGGGCAAGAAGGTCTACGTGAAGTGGATCAAACTCCGCCCGAATCGCACCTTCGCGACGAACTACAAGTTCAAGAAGAAGGGCAACTGGACCGCCGTATTCAGCTACAAGGGCAAGTCCGTGACGACGAAGGTCAAGGTCAAGTAGACCGAACCGCATTCCCACAAGACTTCAAAACAGGGCCTGAGCTAACAGCTCGGGCCCTGTTGTATTGAAATCAACTGCTGGTTCAACATCGGCTGCTCAATGACCTTCGGCGCCGAGTTCAACAACGCCGGATCACCAAACTCCGTGTAGTCCACTGTCACGCCCTTGCGTTCCCCGCGCTTGAGCTCAACCCCAAACATCGCGACCGGGTGCCCGCGCTCCGCACCAACAAACAACTGCTGCGGGCTTGCGCTGCTCAGGAATGCCCCCCGCGGCAGGTAGACCGCAACCCGCAGCCGGTTGGAACCGTCCGCACTCCCGTCGAGTCCGAATAGCTGTTCGCGGTCCCCCCGCCCGAAGTAGTCGTCAGTCGGCAACTTCGCAGGCGGGTTGTTGAACAACTCCACCGTCATCGTTGAGCGCCGACCCCCGGCCACGCACTCCCCGCCCTTCAACGCCACCGACGTGTACAGGAACGCATCCATCTTGTTGCCCGCGTTGTTGTTCACCACGGCCATGGAGATCGGCCCAGGCTCATCCGGCACAACGCCGCCAACCGGTGACGGCGCGAGTGACTCCTGGACTGCCGCATCAGCGGCCCACAGGAACACGCTGCGATCGAGTACCGCACTCGCGAGCTTGCCCATCAGCTGGATCGGCGACGTCTGCCCGCTCGACACCTTCTGGATCAGTTGGCTCATCACCTTGGTGACGAACTCGTCCTTCTTCACCGGGTCCGGGTAGTTCTCGTACACCCCGACCGTCAGGATCTGCACGGCGTTCGCGCCCGTCACGGTGATGCCATCGACGGTGACTCCGCCCACGGCCTCGATGAGCAGAGCCGTCGCCCGCTGATCGAGGGCAAGCACGGCGTCGGGGACGTCGCCGGTCTGCTTGCTCCACATGCTCGAGATCAGTTCGCCCGCGTACGGGTAGTTGGGACTCAGGTTGACCCCGTAAACCTCCGCCAATCGGGCGGGGCCCCACAGTGCCTGGGAGTCCTCGGGCAGCAGGTTCGGGTTCGCCTTGGCCGTGAGTTGATCGTTGGCGGCGATCGTCTGGGCCTTCGCCTTGCCCTGGTCCATCTCGACGACCGCGAAACTGCCGAGCAGCCCGCCCGTTCCCCGGGCCTCGCCGCCGTTCTGCAGCGCGATGAACCACTTCTGCGGACTCTGCGAACCGAGCAGCACCGCGATCGACGGCAACGTCTTGACCAGGAGGGTGAGCTCGGGGAGCAGTTGCTGCGCCTCATCAAGTGCCTCAGCCACAGTGCCCTGCAGCGGACCATAGGCGGCGGTTGCCTCTAGCGATTCGACGTCTGCGGTGAACTCCTGCAGCGCGATCGCTAGCTGATTCGCGGCGGGCGTCAGGTTCGTCAGGACCGCAGTGGGGACCAGCTGTGCGTCGGCGGTGGAGGCAGTCTCAAGCTGGCGCGCGAGGTCGAGGAACCCCTGCGACGCCTGCGCCACGTTGTTCGCGCCGGTGGTGAGCGTGCTTGCCGCCCGGACGGGATCGCCGATCGCTGGGATGTACTGCGTGATCAACCAGGCGGGCGACTTGGTGTACGCCGAGATCGCTTCGACGTTGCCTTGCAGACCCTCGACCGAGGTGATGAGGCCTGAGAGGTTGCCGGAGTCGGCGTTGGCTTTGGCCGAGGTCGCGTTGACGCGGGCCTCGTTGACCTCCATGCCGATGATGACGGCCGAGAAGCTCGCGCCGACAGCGAGGGCGACGATGACGGCGATGACCTCGATGACGACCTGGCGACCAGCCGAGCGGCGCGTGGTGGAGGGCGGCGCGGTCGAGGGCATGGGGTGATCGTAAGCGACTCAGTTGGTGGACGCGGGGGAATGCCGGGAGGTGTGCGTGGGATCTAGTCTAAGCTAGATTAGTCTAAGTTAGACAAGACTAATTCCATCCGAGTGAGAGGGCCGCGACCAATGCAGACCTACACGTGGCCTAGCGCACCGTCATTCATTGGCCGCACAGATGAACTCGCCAGCATGGAACGGTGGTGGGCCTCGCCATCTCGTGAACCGCTGAACCTCTACGGGCGACGCAGGGTCGGCAAGAGTTGGCTCTTCAGAATGTTTGCGCACCGCAAGCCCGCCCTCGTGCTTGTCGCAGAGCGAACAACACCAGGCCGCCAGATGGAGAAGTTCTCGCGGCAGCTCGCTGAACAACTTGGCGTGACACCTCGGATCGAGGACCTCGGTGATCTGTTCGATGCGATTTTCGCCGTCTCCAACTCAAAGTGCCTGGTCGTCATCGATGAGTTCCCGTACCTGCTCGGCTCAACTCAACGCGAGATCAACGCGTCCTTGTCGAAGGTGCAGGCCTCGATGGAGCGACACCGCGATAGCTCGCCAGTGAAGATCGTGCTGTGCGGGTCCGCTGTTGCCCAGATGGAAGATCTGCAAACAGTGCAGAACCCGCTTCACGGTCGCCTGCAGCCGTTGGCGTTGCAACCACTGCCCTTCTCCGGCGCGCGGCTCTTCATGCCAGCCCTCACGGTCGATGAGCAACTCGTTCGCTACTCGATCTCTGGGGGAATGCCCAGGTACCTTGAGATGTTGTCTGGGAAGTCGCTAGTCGAAGCGCTCACGAACCACGTCGTCGACCGGAACTCTCCGCTGTTCTCCGAGCCGCCAAACGTTCTGCAGTCGGAACTCCGAGAGGTTCCTACCTACTTCGCAATACTCTCGGCCCTCTCATCTAAGCCCGCGGGGACGCCGCTCATCGCAGAGAAGACGAGCGTTGACGTTAAGCGGTTGGGGCCGTACCTGAGGCGGCTGCAGGAACTGAAAATTGTCAGAGAACGTGGACCTGCCGGAGCGAACTCCAACGCACGAGACCGGCAGTGGGTCTGTGAAGACGACTTCTTCCGATTCTGGTTCCGCTTTGTTGCCCCGTACAAGGACCATCTGGAATCAGGCGCATCCGCGCACGAGTACGTCGTGCAACACGTCTTGCCTGGTTTGCCCGACCACACTGCCCAGACCTTTGAGCGAGTGTTTAGGCGATACGTGCGCCAACAGTTCACCGGACCCTCCCAGGTCGATTCGTGGTGGGGGCACGCGTTGAACGAGCAACGCAAGACGAAGCAGCGTTTCACCGAAGAGATCGATGTTGTTGGGTTGAGCGGGCGGAAGGTCCAGGTCGCAGGAGAAGCCAAGTGGACGACGAAGAGCATGCCGGTCTCTGTGCTCCGGGACCTTCAGGCGTTCAAATTGCCCGCAATGGCTCAGGCTGGGTTCGTCACGGATGAGGCGCAGATTGTGCTTTGCAGTCGCAGGGGCTTTGCGAAGGCGCTACTCGATGAATCCGTACCCGGTGTCGAGTTGGTCGATGCGCAGACGATGCTCGCCGCACTGAGGTAATTGGGTTGGTGGCTGGTGCGTGCGTGAGGGTTGGGGTGCCTTCGCGGGGTGGCAGGCATTCGATACAGGCGACCTGTGGGCTTGTTCTATAGGAGATTCTGTCTGCGTATAAGAGATTCTCATATACGTCTTTAGAGTGTCCTATACGGCAGGCTTCGCCGCCAACTTACCCGCCAGCGCGCTGCGCGGCGAGGAACGCCCGCGTCTGCACCATCATGTTCGCAGCTGCGATCTCTCTCGCGTACTCCTCGCGTAGGCGGGGTTCACCGATCTCGTCGCGGCGGACCTCGACCGTGCGCAGGCCACCGTTCTCAACGTCGTGAACCGCTGAGCTGATCGCTGCCGTCAGGCTCTGCGCCTTGCGAACGAAGTGCCCGCAGCTCTCGCCATCAACAACCTCAAAGATGGCGTCGGAGCAGCCAGCGTTGAACAGTGCGTCGAGGTCGTCATCGCTCGGTAGCCGATCGAGGACAAGCGTGAACTCGTAA
>Ga0172380_10001673_pt1 | contig 37803 bp, 45 predicted proteins | sample Leawe162metaG_FD_119747 | JGI IMG/M metagenome (GOLD analysis project Ga0172380, IMG submission 119747) | Leachate microbial communities from a municipal landfill in Southern Ontario, Canada - Leachate well 162 metaG | ecosystem: Engineered > Solid waste > Landfill > Unclassified | place...
CTCATTCTCTCCTATCCGTCCTCCCTTCGGGCAATCACACGGGACTTTCACAAACTTTTCAGCGAACTCCTCTACCTTCGCTTCTATTTTTTCGTTGGGCATAGGGGGTTAGGTTAGTTCTTCTAAAATACTCCCAATGAAAAACAACAGGGTGAAGATACCAACCCACCTACCGAATATCTCCCACACGAACCATATTACGGTGGTTAGCCCGGCTACTAGCAGAAGTCCTGTAAATTCGTACATAGTGTTCTTAATTCCAATAATTTCCACGAAGCACTTTACGCTCTTTTCATTTCCTCAATCTGATCTGAAATACCCAACTCTTCAAAATCTTCGTACTCAACCTCAACCCTCCCGTGCCTCTTGCACGTACCCTCAACCCTCACCACCCTATCGCTAAATAAATTATAGAGGGTGCGCACGTCCGATACGAACCGGTGGCACTCTTTACACGTAATCATATCCCTAGCTCGTGCTTGTAATCATCGCTAGTGAGCCGCTCCTTTATTCTAGAAATCTGCCCGGACGCAAAAGCTACACCAGCCGCCTCCTCCCTACCAACAAACCTGCCCCTATCAGTTATGAAGCCGTAGGTATCTCTAGCACCAACTCTCCTGCCGGTGCGCGCGAGCTCTGCCGAAATAATTGCGCCGTGGCTCTCACCCATATGAACCCTTCCACTCTCCCATTCCTTAATCGCCGCACACACTATCCTTTCTTTTGGCTCTTCGCCCTCCTTGCTTAACGAAGAAATCTCAAGCTCATTTCCAAATATCGCTGCCATTAAAAGCGAAACAATATCTACATCAAACCCGCGGGAAAAGGTTACAGTATCGCCGTCGCGAATTGTTATTGCCCTTCTCTTTCCCTCTTGTCCATAGACAAGCGACGTTTCCTCGTCAACTCTTTTTTCAACAGTGAACATCACTGGCGATAACTTAATGTGCATAATGTGTTGGTTAATAAACACGAGTTACCCTCTCCACGCGGATACCCACAATGGTATCCATCCTCATCCCGGAGGGGATATCGTAGAGGCGCTGCCCCCTAAATAATCCTACCCGGCAATCCTCCCTATTCCTGAAAGAAATAACAAGGTGGTACGTATCCTCCTTGAGTGGCGCGCAACCCAGAAGAATTTGTCGCCTTCTCTCATCAAGCACTGGCGCGAAGCGGTGCGTAACTTTTCCCATACTATTTGTGCGTCATTATTACCTGCCCATTGCGGATCTTGTCGTGGAGGATATCGGAAACAACCTGCTCCCCAAGCGCCGGGAAGCTAGGAGGTACCCAATACGTAACGCCGCGCAAATTCTCAAAGATCTCCTTGAGCACAATACGGGTCTGCTCGTTGTGCGCATTGCGGATACTCACCCTCCTATTCCACCAGTGCCGGCGCGCAATAAGCTCACGCGCAACCGGGTTGCCAATCATAATGCACAGCTTCCCCTTCCGGTCCCGGTCAATGTAGGAAAGCGCGCGCGCCAGCGCGACAAGGTTGGCGCTCACAAAATTGTACAGCTGATCGTTCCCCTCCTCGTCTACCTCTGCTTGGGGGTCAATGCGGGGGATGGTAATACCCTGGCGAATTCTCATCGGCTTGGTATTGAGGTTGGCGCTTTTGTGCAGTACGTCAAACCCGGCAAGGATCTCTCCCTCCCCATTGACACCGCCGAACGCCTCAACTTTACACACCCAATCTTCTATTCTTTTCATACCGCGTCGTACAACGCCAATACTTCTTCCGAAGCGTTGGTGAGCTCTTTAATTTTCTCAATATCCAACAGCTTGCGCCCCTTCCTTACGATAAGCTCCGGGTCCGCAAAGACGTGCTCCTCCTCATCCAGTTTTGCCACCTTGCAGATCTTGGCGCTCAATGAAATGCGCACCTCCCACTTCCCGTTGCTCCCGCGAACCGCAACCCACTTTGCCCACGCAAGGTTGCCTTCAACCAGCTTGATATCCTTTACCTCCTTTGCGAAGGGGTGCGGGAAGGTAGACGTACCGCTCATAAAGATACGCCCGTAGGGGATCGCTTTATATTTATCTTGTGTCAGCTTTCGCATAGTCCTTGATTTGGGTATTGAAGAGGTAGAAACCATTGTCTTTTTCAACGCACGTTTTATACAATGCCTCAACCAGCTCAATGCCGTATTTAGTTATTACTCGCTCCGGGTGGTACTCTTCGTGGTGGATCGGGAACGCCTGGCGCATATTCCAATCCCACAATATCTCAACCATTTTCCCCTCTCTTTCAGAAAACCCTTTTGGCACAATTATTTCTTTTACATTCTTTACATTCTTGTTCTGTGGCTCACTCGTGGCTCGTTCGTGGCTCACTCGTGGCTCAATTCGTGGCTCACTGCGACCTTGATACTGTGCCCAATTCTTAATAGTAACCAGGGTTTTCTGCCTGTCCGTCCGTAGCTCAATCATTGCTTCACTTTCGGCGAATATGGCGAGCACTCGGCGAACAGTAGGATGTGGACAACTCGTCTGCCTGTGGATAATTCTTGAGGAAGTGAGAAGCTGCCCGGGCAACAGCTTTTCCCTCTTCCCCTTAAACATAACATCCACCTCCTTGTGGCTTGCGTGGGTCAATAAATACACCCATACCGCCAGGTAATTCGGACGGCGCAAGTAGGGATTGTCCCACATTTTTCGGTGCAGTTTTACGTACCCTTCCATTATACTATTCCACAAAGAAACCTTGTAATCGCGTGAGCCCGCCACGCTGCGAAGGATCCAGTACCAGCATATCGCCAGCACCCGTGAGCTCCTCCGCCCCCCCCCGGTCCAGGATCACCTTACTGTCTATTGAGCTGGACGTCATAAAGGCAATACGCGTGGGGATATTCGCTTTGATAATCCCGGTAACCACGTCCACGCTGGGGCGCTGCGTTCCTAGTATGATGTGGATACCCACCGCGCGCGCCTTCTGCGCCAACAGCACCACCATACCCTCCACGGTGTGCTCCTCAAAGGTGAGGAGCAGCTCCTCTTCCTCCTGCCCGGGGTTGGTGAGGTTGAGCGTACCGGAAAACTCGTTTTGCTTCGCCGCCTGGCGTGCGCGTACCTTTGCCGTTTCGCGCTCCGCGGCGCGCTTCACGCTTACCTTGTGCTTCTCGTTCTTTGAAGAGAGCATTGAGCCCAGGATAAGGTCCGCAAACTCGTCAATCACCACCACGATATACTGCATTTTCTCCGCCTGGCTTTCGTTGTACGCCTTGATGTTGCGCGAGTGCGTGCTCTCTAGGTTCTCGTAGCGCGCCTCCATTTCTTGAACCAACCACTTGAGGGTAGCGCGCATTTTCTTCTCGTCGCTGATAACCGGAGCGAGCAGGTGTGGCGTACCGTTATAGGGGGAAAACTCTACCCGCTTGGGGTCAATGAGCACCAGCCCCAGGGTTGCGGGTTCGTGTTGGCGCAACAGTGATTGAATAATAACGTTGAGCATTACACTCTTGCCCGATCCGGTAGCCCCGGCAACAAGCAGGTGCGGCATTTTCGCCAGGTCTTTTGCCACCACCTCCCCGTTGATGTTTACGCCCAGGGGAATAGTGAGGGATCCTGGCTCAAGTCCCAGCTGCTCGTTGGAGTAATCCGCCAGCTTTACTACCTTGCGTTTTGGGTTGGGTACCTCAATACCAATCGTATCGGTACCCGGTATGGGCGCCTCAATACGAATGGAGGTTGCCTTGAGTGCGAGCATAAGATCTTTCCCTACCTTCTCAAACTCGCTCATACGGCGCCCGCGGGATGGCTTGCAGGTATAGCGTATGATGTTGGCGCCCACTACCGTTTCTCCCATTTCAACCGGCAACCCAAACTCCGATAGCTTTACCCGGATACGCTCCTCGGGCGAGTACCGCTTTGCCAATTCTCCCCCCGCCTTTGAGGGTACGAATTTCTTTTCGGCGTACTCCTTCTGCCGCGTGTTGTGCGCAACCTCCGTGGGACGAAACGCGTCAATAAGATCCGCAGCGTAGGAAACCATACTGTCCTCCCCGTCGTACAAATCATCCGGGTTGGGAAGGTACACCACATCCTCGCGCGCAACGAAGAGCGTGCAATCGCGCAGTATCTTGAAGAAGAGCGCGAAGTATTCCGGGTGCTGTTCGTACTCAATATCGTACGGGCGCAGCTGTGGGGTGCCGTCCGAATTCTTTGAGGTCTTGTACTCGTCAAAAATAGCCCGCTTGGGCGCCTCTCCGTACTCGTGCAGCACCGCGTAATACCCGCACATTGCTTGCAGGATAAAGGTGGTCTTGTCCTTCTCCGGGTCCGTGTAGCTTCCCACCGTCTTGTGATCTTTTATTACCAGCCCATCCCGTTCGGTATAGACGATATCGGGCACAAACTTTATGGGGATGGGGAACTCGTTGCCGTCGGGATCTATCACCGGGGCAATGATGGGCTGCTCAATGTTCTTTATGCCGTGGTACTTTTTGGGCGCCTCTTCCAAGTAGCCGTTGATCGTCTTGCTGAAATCCTTGAGGATCTTCTCCCGGCTCCCGGTCTTGCCATAGTTAATCTCCTTGTCGGAAATATCCTTGATGAGGGTAAAGCCCTCCTCAATAGCGATATCCGCCGGGTTGCCCCGGTAGTAGGAAGCCAGCGCCGCGTGGCACGCGCGCCCCACGATACCGGACGGCGACATAGGCGCGTCGTATATCTTGAGTACGTAGTGCTTCTTCCACGCAAGGGGGTTGCGCAATAGCGCGCGCAAAGAGGAGTAGCTCCAATTCTCAATGGGCACCCCGAGCATTGCCTGTTGGTCCTTTAATAATTCGTCCATAAGAGATATCGGTTAGAAAGGGTTGTATTCTTCTGGTTGCCCACCATCAAACATTCTTTCTCGTATAGCGTCGCGGGCTTCCACGCTCAACTTTCTTGCCAGCTTTTGCTGGTTCGGAAAATCAAACATCGCAACAATGAACATAAGATTGTCGCTGATATTTCCGATATCTTTGATACGCCCAACCTTTTCATCGGCGTACCCAAACTCATTGTCGTAGCCCTGCCATATTTCTATGGCTTTTGCTTTCACTTCCTCAAATATCTTATCGGAAGGGGCGATGTAGTAAATTTTTGTACTCATAGTTTTGGTTCCTATTCCTTTGTTACCTTACGCTTCCTCGCCTTCTGTGTTGCCTTCTGCGGGGCGGACGGTGCTGTTTTGCTATCCGTACCCACTTCCTCCTCTTCCACCTCCTTGAGGGCAGCAGAGAGCGTGTGGGGCGTAGCGGGCGTGCTCTTCTGTGCTAGAGATACGGGCTTACCCATCCCGTTGCCCTCGTCTACCTCAATCCCGCCTTCAATCACCGCCTCAATCACTTCTTTGCTCTCCCCAATAGGGATACCCTGCAACGCGTCCGGTACAATGAAATGGGCTACCTGCCCGAATACCCGGTACTTCAACATATTTTCCGGGTAGCGCACCCATACGTCCTTCTTCTTGTTATTCTTAAAGTCCCAATCCATACGGCGCGCCGACGCGGCTGCCATTGTGAATGTTGCGGAATGTGAAGATCCATTATCTCCGCGGGTTATGGTAACGCTCGCCTTGCTTTCGTCGCACTCACCCCACTCTACCTTGTGCCCGGCGCGGATCACCTGCGCCACCACGGTATCCCCATACATTGAGAGCTTCCCGTTTACAAAGTAGAAAGAGTTGATCGCCTGGATGGGCTGCAGCCCCGCTTCGTACCCGGCTTGTAGTACCATCACCAGCTGCGGCGCGTTTACTATGGTTGACGGCAACGCTTTAGAAATCATAAACACCTTCGCCATTTCGTTCATTACCGCCCACCTGCGCGGGTTCATAAACGCCAAGCTGTCCTGCTCCGCTTTCGTGATATACTGCTGCGACGGCGCCGGGATCACCTCACCCAATGCTGCCTGCTTTCCGACAACCCGCGATCCTCCTGCTACGCCCGGCTCCCTCACCTCCTCTTCCAGCACCTCCTCTTTTTTTTCTTCTTCCATAGTGGTATAGTTAAATTGTATTTCCACAATGCAATACGATAGCAATGAGTACCCGCTGCGCCGGGTGCTTATTGTTTTACGCCCAGGTATTCCTCCGACGTGATGAAGAGAACGCCCGGGTATGCTTGCGCGTATACCTCTTGCACACTCTTCATTGCTCCTGTTGGAAGGTACACTGACTTTTCGCCCATTACCGCCCACCTGCCCAGCTTGTCCTTATACTCCGGGAAACCAAGCTCTTCGGGATTTTCGGTAAAATAGTTGAGGCAATCGCACCGCTCGTTCGGTTCACAGAATGGGGAACCGTAGCAGTACGGACCCAATTTCTCAAGCACCCTTTCCCGGATACTATCTTTTGTTGTTGCTCCTCTTGTGTTGTTCATTTTTTCCTCGTTTGTTTTTGTTTGCTCCGACCTTTGCCACTCCAACGCGCCTGCGCAAGTTTTGAAAAGTGAGCCGTACCATACTTTGCCAGCGTCGCCCTGCCTCCCATTGTCGCAACCTCCGCTGATGTCAATTCCTTCTTTTTCGTCATACTCTAGTAGAGCGCTTTAATAATAGGGGAATACAGTTTGAGCCCGATCCGGGCAAAATCGTTTGAGTAGCACGCGCGCTCCGGGGCGCCCCACTCATCACCAACACTAACGTACTGCGCGCACGAGCCGACCAAGAGAACCCAAGCAAACAAAAAGCCCACGTATGCAATGGCGACGAACGCCAAAACGTTTGTGAGCGGTGCGAATTTTTTGCCCATAGGTTTTGTTTAAGGATAACCTTCTTTCAGGTTATGCGACTTGTTGCATAGTGTCAAGCGGCAAAGTTTTCCACAACCTCTAAAATGCAGTAGGGATACTTCCTCTTTGATTTTTCAACGCGTATGGTCCCTTGTGATACGTAGGGCGGGCTGTCATTTTTGAGTACGCCCGAGAGGCGCAACCCGTCCTCTATCATTTTCGCCATCCCCGCGCAGTTCACCCAATCGTACCGGCGCCCGGTGAGGTAAAAGGTAAATACCAATCGTACCGGGTAGACGGTAATGGGGGATAGCTTCCCACACCCGTAGGCGACCTCCTCATAAAAGGCGTGCTTCACCTTCCCAAGAGAAAATGGGTTTGAAGAGTATATGTCGTTGGTTGAAATTTGCCCCGGTATTCGTATCTCAAGCTCCATCCTAGTACCAGTGCGGCGAGCGCTCATTGAAGAGGCGCCACGCGTCGCAAGGGCTATTATAATCCGGGCGCGCCACAATGTAGTCAAGCCCCCACTCAATCTCCGCCAGCGCGTTGGGGTTCTTGAGGTAGTGCTTCTGCCTCCCTCCAACGGTACGCACGACGCGCTCCATTGTCGCAAGATCCGGGTATATCCTCGTGCCTGGCAACGCCTGGGGTATTCCCGTCGCGCCGGATACAGGGTTGATACGTCCCGGCTCCCACTCACTCTCTTTTGTAAAAAGGTTGTCCAAGCAAACCCACTCCTCACCAACCCATCCGCGCGCCGCGGCGCGTTCCTTACCAAGTGCACGGGCACCGGTGGGCTGTATGTTTTCTTCCGGTATCAAAAGGGGAGCAACGGGGAAGCCGCCAACAGTAACGTGGTCGTTGTCTTGAAGCACCTGCGTATTCGTGCCGCCCTGGGAGGCGACGTGCACCGGCGGGAAAAGTGCCAGCGCGATTGTGGTAGCTGCGGCGAGTAGAACCCACCACAGCGTGCGTTTACTCACCAGCGCGCCACTCTTTAATTACGTTCACGAGTACCGGAACCATTGTAGAAACAAGCACGGCAAGGGTAGGGTTGTTGATATCAAGCCCCCCAAGATATTGCAATGCCGCAAGAGCCGCTCCACCGGTAGCGGCAAGGAGGAACCCCCTTGCTATTTTCTTAATGGTAGCGCTATCAAAGCTACTCTTCCTCTGAATTCCGTTATCCATAATGGTTGAGTTAATAATACACTCACCTTACCACTAAATTCTCTATTTTTTATCCACACCGTATGCGTCAAGCAATTCGGGGAAGATACTACCCACTTTCTCGTGCACCTTTTTGGAGGGGAAGGTACCCAGGTCGCGGAGCGTATCGTACGCGCCACTGTCAATCGTCCGCATTTCCCCCGTTGCGATTTGCAGACGAATAATAAAGTCCTTCGTTTCACCGTCGGGCACAAGAATTTTTGCGTCGCCAAGCACGAGCGCCTGGTCCACATTCCTCCCGGGCACCATCACAAAATATCCTTGCATATCTTTTTGCGGATCGCTTTGGGCAACCTCGCCGTTAAATTGTAAAAAGTGTTTTGCCGGATCGTACTGACTGTTGATAGTACGCACCATATACTCCCACGTTTCATCCCTGCTCATTTCATCAAACCGGGTATCCCCGTGTATGGCGCTACCCAGGAGCTCCTTTGCGAAGGGGTGCTCAATCGCTTCGTGGCGTAAAATTTGAAGGACCGTACCGGAAGTAAATAGTTTAGAGCTCCCCGCAACAAGCGGGAAGAATTCCTCCCCAACTTCAACGGTGCCGTGGTACTGCTTCGTGTACTGGTTCGTTTCTCCAATAGCCATTCCGCCTCCCTGCCTGCCGGCAACCGAAATAACGCGAAGGTAAATATGGTACTCTCCACTGCTCACGATCTTGACGCACGGTGGAAAATTCGCCGCGGCAATAGCAGCACTCACAACGGCTGCGTCCTTCTCATTCTCCTGGCGGTCTATAAATAAAAGAACCTTCTTATCTTGTACCGGCGTACCCGTTGAAAGGAGGGTGAGCGCGCGCTCACGGTAGCCGTCAATGTTGGGCTTGTATGCAGTAATATCCCGGTGCGTAATGATGTGCTTCTCGTCCGCGGGCACCCCGGTTTCTTTTTCCAAGAAGCACAAGAGCTCAACGAGCATATCCATTTGCACGTCCGTATAGGTAGCAGCTGCCAATCCCTCAAGCTCAATGCCTATGGTGTATAGGTTGGGGTTTACGTAGGATCCCGAAGGATACTTTTTGAGTATCGCCTTGCCACGCGGGTTGGGGGAAGAAATAATGCCGGCGTGCCACGCGGTATTCGCCACATCAACCAACTGCCGTACGTCCCCATCCCGAGAAATGTGGAAGTGTGCCGATACCCCGGTTCCCTTTTTCGTGAGCGTAGTGAGGTCGCCGTTCTCATACCCGAGCGTCTTGTGTAGTACGTAGTATTCCGGCTTATAGCCGGATCGCCCTACATTGAAGTTTGCTGATGGATATTTTGTGATGTTCATTTTGAGGGCTTGGAAATTTCTCGCAAGATACGTTCGCGTATCTTGCTTCTTTCTCTTTTGGGCATTTTAATACTCCGGAATGCCCTCAACGTTTTAATGATGTCGCTCTTTTTCATTATTTATTATACTACCGCACCTTAAAAAGGGGCAGTATAAATTCTATAAAAGCCCATATCCCACTACCAATAACGCCCAGGGCTAGGAACACCTGCGAGATAGCAACTACGAAGCCCTTTGTTGCGCTTGAGCCAACAACGATTTTTGCCAGGGGAAGAAGCGGTAGCAAGAGTTTGAGGGCGCGCAATTCTCTCTCTATTTTCTTAACCATTTTTTTTGTCCCTCTAACATCACGCGCAATGGGTTCCACCTCATCCGCCACCAGTTTCTTGAGAAACGGCTCCATCCTAACCATAAGAACATCCGCCAATATAGCAATATCTTCATTACTCATAGGTATTTATTCTCTTACCTTAATAGTAATGGCGTCCCTTGCTATCTGCGTCATAAGCCGGTCAAACTCGTCTGCCTTGCGGCGCTTTTGATCCGAAGAAATATCGCTATCCAGCACCGCGTCGCGCGCTTGGCGTAGCTGCCCCAGTATACGGGCAACCTCGGCATAGTGTTTCTGCAAGTCAATTTCGGGGTGCTCGGCGTAGTATTGCGACGCCCGGGTATTCTCGCCTCGCTCCGCAAGCTCGCTGTAAAAGTTCTTTGATTTTGTTGCCACCTCGTACTTGTCGTAAAAAGCATTAACGCTCTCGGAGGAAGAGCCGATGGGCTCACGTACAACGAACCCACGAATAACCGGAGTATCGGCGAGGGTGCGCTCCGGCTCGGATACCGGGTTGGTAACACCCGTCAATCGTAGGATCTTGTCCGCCGCCTGCACGGCGTAGCGTCCCAGCCCGCCGAAGTACCCGTTTATCCAGTTGTCTATCTTTGCAGGCGCGTAGTCAAACGCACGCCCCAGGAGCTTCGCGCTCTCGGAAGTGTACCGCGTGTACTGCGCCTCGTTGGGGAGGTCTTGCCTTCCCTCCGGCACCAGGTCGCGCCCGAGGAAGAAGCTGTGGTTGGTAATGCTTTCAATGTAGGGCAACAATGCGGTAGGAATTGTTGATGGAGAGAAGCCGGCAATAAGGGAGTCCCGGAATTGCTCCATCGCGCGCGGGTCTTGGGTGTCAATGTATTCAAGTACACGCTCGGGGAACGTGCCGAATATAAGCCCCAGCGAAAACGGCTTGGGAATTCGTACGAGCGTATCGCCCATCGGTACGATCCAAAAGAGGTCTTTCTGCCATCGCGGTATCTCTTTCCAGCGTGGATCGTCCCGGTTCACAAAATACAAAATGATGGATGGTAGGGTAATACCTATCACGGCGTTCCTCAATGCTTTCTGTGCGCGGGGATCCCTGGGGTTCTTAAACGTCCGTGCAATCTTGTCTATATCCTGCACCTGCGCGTTGAAGAAGGCGATGATTGAGTTTACCGCGCGGGTCTTGGCGCCAATACGGGCGAAGTTGAGGGTTATTTCCTTTGCGGATATTGCAGCCTCCTGCGGTGTTTGCGCTTTCCATAGAGCCTTTTTTGCCTCTCCAATTCGTGTCGCGTTTTCCATCGCGGAACTCGCGAACTGCAACATAGCAAGCGGGTTTTTTACCGGGTCCAGGATGTAATCCTTCGCGCCCTTCGTCTTTACAATATCCTTTGCCTTACGCTGGAGGTTCTCCCGGTCAAGAGCAACCACGGTAGAGAGCTCTCCTCCTCCCATACGCCATAGCCAGTAGTCGTCGTCCTTACCGAGCATACCGAAAAGTCCCCTGCCCATATCAAAGAAAGGTACGTAGCCATATTTGGAGTACACCATCGCCGACCACTGATCGCGGAATGGGTTGCGCACTACGAAGTCAGGTGTGAGGGTAGCTCCAGCTCGCAGGAACTTTGCCGGGTACGAGAAGAGCTTTACCAGCATTGCAACCTGTTCCACCTCAAGCCCCTGTATCGCGTTGTAGAGGCGGGTATCTGCTACGTGGTACCATTTTTGCTTGCCGTTGATGAGCACCGACACCGAGTTGTCTTTGGCAATAAATGAAGGGCGGAAAATATCCATCGTCGCCTCCTTCACTTCTTTGCTGATATTCTTGGTATCCAATCCAAACGCACGCCCCACCTCGTCCAGCGTGATGGTAGCCACCTTCGCCTGGGGCGCGGGGATCTCCTCCATTATGCGTCCCATTTCGGGCGCTTGGTTGGCAAGGTTCACTGTCGCCACCACCACATTGTTGCGTTCCACTGCGTTGATGATGGTGTAGGTGTTTTTTACGATACTCTCTAGGGGGTCTATAATCTCGCGCTCCGATCCACGGATACGCTTGATACCACTGCGCACATTCGCGAACCCTTTGCCCATATAGCCCTTCGCCTGCGTCTCTTCGTACACGCGGTAGAAAGGCACGTAGTTGCGGTTGAGCTCTTTAATCTTGGCGTAGGTGGTGTCGTCTATCATCCCATTTTCCAATAGGTACGTCATAAGCGCGTCCTGGTACTGGAGGAGCTCACCTTGCTGGCGCTCAAACTCGGGGTAGCGCGCGTTCATTTCCGATACCGTCGTTCTCGCGTCGGCAACGTCAATGCCGGTCTGAATACCCCTGCCCGCAAGCTCAACGGCACGCTTGGCAACAAGGTAAATGCGGAAGTCCTCAAGAGCTCCCAGCTTCTCAACGGGTTGCACGATCTCCTGGAAGCTACGCCCGGTAAATACCGGGACCGTCTTTTTCCCAATCTTAATGCGCCCGGTTTTTGTGCGTGTCCGTGTTTCCTGTATATCCCAAAACTTTCGCCCAAACGTTCCCTTTGTGAGGAACGTTTCCGCCTTCCCGGTCCATCCGCGGGATAGGGTAGCGAGCACGATGGGGCTCTCTTCTGCTGGTATCTTCTTGCCCAGCGCACGCTCCGATAGGTTGGTAAATTCGGTAAAGCCATACAGATCTTCCACCGCGTTGGTATAGAGGTCGCCCAGGGAATTCTTTACCCTATCCTTTATCCCCGCGCGCTCTTCCTGCGTTGATATTTGGCTCATCACCTTTGCGGAAGCCGGCATTGAATTCCACCGCCGCACATCCTCGCGGGCGCTATTGAGCACTGATCGTATCTCCGGCAGCGTGGCAAGGTACGCCTCAAAGTATTTGGCAAAACCCGGTGCGAGCTCAACCTCACGCCCCGGCTCCATTGTTCGGTAGCGCACAAACTCGGCGAACGCCTCACGCAACAACCTGTCCCCGGATGGCTTGCCACCGTAGTTTTTCATTAGGGGCTGCACCTCTCCCTTTGGGATTTGGTTACGGAAGCCGCTCACCGTGTCGTCCAGGTAGTGGGCAACCTCGTGCACAATAGTATCCAACCCGCCCGCCTTTACGCGGACCACCTGCTGGGCGTGCTTGTAGATACCCAGGGCGTTAGGTATACGGTACTTTCCATTACGGATGGGCACGTTGAGCCGCTCCGATAGGTAGCTGGCGATCTCGGACCGCTTCACCACCTTGTCGGTTTCCTTAATAAACGCCGGATCCGTGGTGCTCTTGCGTGCAAGGTTCTTTGGGTTGAAAGAGAAAATACTGTCAAACGCCTCCTTTGTTTCCTTGTCCATTTTTGCCGGCTTCTCGGTGGGCGCGCTTTCTGCTACCGGGGCAGTACGAACCGCCTCGTTGTAGATCTCGGTGAGCCGGGCAGTAGTATCTTCAAACTTCTCCCCGCTCGTCTGTATAGCGGGTGCCTCCCCTAGTATTCGCGCCTTGATCTCCGGCGTGAGCCGGATACCCTGCTGGGTAGTGAGCTTGGTGGAAATGTCAAAGGTTTCTTGCAAAGAAAGTAGTGTTGGGTCGTTTTTTGCCAACTCATTAAACATAGAAACTTCGTTTGGACTAATGTGCTGCTCCAATACATCCAAAGACACCGCCTTAAACTTCCCCTCTCCGAGGATGTCGGTGATGATGTAGGCTCTATCTCCGTTTGGATATACCTCCATACCAACTTTAATTTCGCTTGGTTTTATAGGTGGTAAGTTAGTATTCACACCACGATAGAATTCTGTGGTCTTTCCCTTTACCGGCAACCCCATATCCAAAACCTCCACCTTCGCGCCAGTGAGGTCAGCCACGATATTGCCTACCTGCTTGTCGTACAGGTTGATAGCCCACTCCCCGCCAAACTTCAAACCCTCGCCGGAGAGCGTGCCGGTTTCGTCAGCCATAATCTTGTCGGCAAGCCCTTTGCCCAGGACCTCGTTGAGTTTTTTACCTTCCCAACCGGCGGGCATATCTCCACCCCCATCAAAAATCTTGCCGTCTTTATCAACGTCAATGATCACGTCCAGCTTCCTGTTTCCCTCCTTTGCTATATCCAACATCACGGACTTATTGCCACCTCCAATTTCACCGACGCCCCCCTGCCAAGTAACTTTGTTTACCTGTGTCGCAAGGTTGTATCGCGCACTCGTCTGCTCGCCGGTGATCCAAGCAAAATACTCGCTGTTGTTGGCAACGGCTTCTTGAAGGGCGCGCGGTACCGCTACCTTGCGTAGCCAATCTTTGAGTAGGGGATTGAAGGGGACGCCGTTGCTCTCTTGAAAGTTAAGCTCGGTCAATCTACGCTTCACTTCGTCGGGCGCATTGCCTTTTTCCGCGATAGCGTTTAGCTTGTCTTGCTCCGCTTTTTCTGCTTCGGACAACCCGTAGTACCCTTCCTCCCGAGCTTTCCGCGCCCAATCACTCTGCGCTTCTTCCATAAAGGTAACTTTTTTGCCTTTGTAGGTTCTGTCGTTTAGGCGAAGGTGGGCAAGCACGTTTTTAATGCTGTCCCAATGGGAAGATAAGAAGGTAGGAGTTTTGGGGATATTCTTTTTTGCATAATCCAACGCTACTTTTTGAGCGTCTTGCAGTGTGTTGAGGGTTTGTCCAAGCTGCCCACCCTTCTCATATACGTAAAATTTGCTTCCTTCCGGTGTGATCGTAAAATCTTTCCCGTATACCGTCGCGTTCCAATCTCCATTTTTACTTTCCACCCAATCTATTTTGGGAACCTTTACCAGTTCAACCGGTGCCGTAATCAAAATCTCCTTGTAGTTCTTGCCGCCAGGGAGCACAAGGTTGCCATCGCCATATTTTGCGGGTCCACCTTGCGCGAAGCTACCGCCTAAAGCAAACCGGGTAAAGCCAGTTTCCTCAAGATCGTTTAGCCCCTCAATCAAACTCTCAACACCATTATCGTCTATACCATAAACCTCTTCTTTGCCTTTCTTTATCACCTCTCTTGCTTCCTCTTTCGTTAGTCCGCCCTTTACCGTTTCCTCAAGTCCGGCAAGCTCGGGCGCAAAAGGCTTGGCTTCTCCGCCTACCGCGTTGCCTTTAATATTTGCAAACTGGTTTTTGGATACCACGTACGTTTCTCCGTCCTGCAAAACAATTTTGCCATCCTTCATTTCGTACGGCGTGAGGGCTTCACCCTTGTCTATCGTTACCTTGTTGCCATAAACGTCTTTCGCGGCAACGTCCTGGGTGAGCTTAATGTTGGGGTAGGTTTTCATTATCTGATCCGCGGTCAATCCCTTCGTACCACGAAGTGTCTGCTGCAATTCTTGTGCCGCAATAAACTCCTCCAAGCTCTTCCCCTCCGCAACGGCTTGCCGTGCCTCTTCGGCACGGGGATCGGCGGAAACCTTCCAGCTACCTCCTTCAACCAAAGTTCTCACTAAAGAGCGTTGCATACCAGAAAACTCGGTGCCTTCTGCGTCCTCAAACTTGAGGGTGTTTCCTTGTATTTCTCTTATCGTTACCCTGCCAACCATATTGGTATTCCCTTGTGGGTCCAGCACATCCCCCACTCTAAACTCAACCCTCTTTGCTTTTTGGGTGGGTGCTACGCTTGCAGCGCCTTCTCCTCCTGGAGCGCGCTCACTACCAGGTTTTGCAAGTTGCTCTTGCTGCGCTTCTGTTTGCTGGGCTGCTGCTGCGGGTTCTGCTGGCTGCTCTTGGAGCTGGGGTTGTCTTGTTTCTTTGTTGGCGTCATATAGTTCAATGATATTTTCGCGGATTGAGGAGGTGTTAATTTCTATACCGCCACTCTGCAGGCGGCTGTCTACCTCATCAAAAACCGCATTGTATAATGCCCGTTGGCGCGACCTGGTGCCTTGGGGAAAAACGATATTTTCTCCGTCAATAAGTCCGGCTATCACCTTGTTGAAGAGCTCCTTTGAGCGTAGTGCTTCGGGTACGTACTGCGGGAAGGTGGAGCTGATACCAACCACCTCCGGCGTGGAGGAGCGGGGATCTTCAATAAATATCCGCGAGCCGGCTTCGGCAAACCCCATTTCGGTAAGCACCCCACTGATCGCTTCTTGGTACTCTTGCGGGTAACGCCCGTAAATTGTGTTGAGTAGGTTCTCGCGCTGGCGTACCTCACTGGTAAACTCCTCTTCACTGATGGGCGCCTCCTGCCCGGCGATCTCTTCGGTGGCAATGGTATCCACCATTTTTGCTACGGTCATAGTCCAAAAGCGCTCAACGCCGGGGGGCTCGTAAAGCATATACAAAATACTGTCGCGGAATTCCTGCTCTGCTTCTTCGTTTGCAAAAGCCATTCCGGCTTCACGTCCGCGTTCAATGATGAGGGTGCCCAATTCTGCCTGGAAGGTGAGGTTGTCCTCTTCAATGAGGGTGGTTACCTCTCCAATAACGTCCTGGAGCTCTTGTAGCTTCGCCTGCGCGGCGCTTTTGTCCGCACGGGCTTCCGTACCCCTTTCGCCCTGTAAATCCCCTACCATCGCCTCCAGTGCGCTTATCTCTGACTGCAGCTCGGTTTCCACATTCGCGTACGACCACTCAAGGGCGCTCTGCCAGCGTTGCTGTAATTCCGATACTTTGCCCTCAAAGAGCTCGGCGGCTCCGGGGAGTGCCTGCAAAAACTCCTGCGCACGGCGCACGATGTCCTCGCGTCGCCCGGACACTTCTATACTTTGTGGATTTTGGATACTCTGCAGCTTATCGGCGAGCGTAGTGAGGGATGTGCGCACGCTGGGCGCCAATCCGCCGCTCTGCATTTTTGATCGTATCACCTCAAGAATTTGGGATGTTGCCTGCAACACCGCCTTTTCGGGGCTCGGTACCAAGTTGTCGCGCTGAAAGAGAGAAGAAGAGCCGTACCCCGTTACGCTGATGGAATACCGGTAGGCGTACTTTCCATCCCCATAGCGTACTACCTCAACCTCGGCGAGTGCTTTATCGTTGCCGGGCGCGGGGATACGCAACGCGCTTGTCTTGGTTGCCTTCTCAAACGCGGTGAGCTGATCGCTTAACTTCGCGGCTTGTTTTTGTAATTCTTCTACGTTGTCGCCTCCTGCCGCGATGCCACGCTGTACCTCCTCAAGCTCGGAGAGTACCTCAATAGGTTGCCGCTTGGGAGCTGCAACCCCTTCGGCAACCTGGGGCGGAGGGGCGACGGTAACGCCACTGTCTGATCGGTTCTTTATTTCACCCACTACCTGTTCAAGCTGGGATCGTGAGGTTGGGGAAGGATCGCGTTGTATTTGTGATACCAGCTCGTCGCGCAAACCAACAAGCTGCTCGTTGGTGAGCTCGGTAATGTTAGGAATAGGAGCGGACGCGGGTGCCCCAGGTGTGTCGGTGGGTTGGTTCTCGCTGATGAAACGGGAAGGGTCGCTTAATTTCGTATCCCGGAAGGTTCCGTTTGCCGCCTTAAATCCTACTTCCACGCCGCCAAAGACGGCACCGCCAACCGCGCCGGCGACGGTACTCTCCATCACATCCTGAAAGAGAGGGACGTTCGCACCCGCAAAGTTAGACGCCACATTCTGCGAGAATTGCTGCAGCCCCTCCGTTCCCATTTCAATTCCTATTGTCTTGGGAAGGGCGACGAGTAGCTCGCGCTTGTATCCCTCCTTGAGAACGGTGAGGGAGGGACCTCGGAAAAACTGCGAACCAATGCGTATATAGTTGATACCCTCCAGTGCCACGGCAACACTGCCGTAAATACCAGCGATGGTGGACGCCTCGCTTGGGGCAACGCCTTGCTCAATCATTCCGTTATACGCGCTCCCTGCTTCCAATGCGTATATAAAGGATCCACCAGCCACAACGGCGCCAGGGGGACCTCCTACCATCGCACCGGCACTGGCGGAAGCAAAGGTTCCGGCGATACTTGGAATAACCGCACCCGCAAAGCGCGAGTACAGGCGTGGGTCCTTCCACTTGTTCACCTGCTCATCGCCCCACTCGGCTGGCTCAAACCATTCGGGGTGCTTGAGTGTTTCTGCCTGCCAAAAATTTGATACCTTCTTGCCGTAGGCAATAACCCCGGGAGAGTTGAGCTTGATACCGCCAGCTTCAATCGCGCCACCAAATGCGGAGGCTGCGTGGAAATACGAAGCGCGGAAGCTGTCGGCGAACTGCCCTACAAAGCCCGGTTCCTCAACCTCCTCCATCCCGGTTGTTATGCGTCCAACGCGCGCTCTCTCCTCATAGGTAAGCTCTTCGGCAACAAAGCGCTGCGTTTCCTGTTGTCGTCGGCTCGCTTGATATGCGCTCTCGTTATTGAGGGCGATCTCCCGGGTAGTTGTGGGAACGTCAAACCCCAGGGATATTTCCAGTGAGCGAGGGAGCACGGCGCGGGCAAGGTTATTCCAAAAGCCACCCTTCACCGTTTCCTTGTACATTTTTGATACTTCCTCGTTGGAGAGCTCCCGCTCGTTGCCAGTCGGTGCCTGCAATATCGTGCCCCCCGCGTCAAAGTACGCCTGGCGCTGTTCCTGCTCGGTGAGTTGGCGCGGACGCGTTTCTTTAGGTTGGGCGATACCGTACTTGCTCTTGAAGCTACTAAAAGCCCCACCCTCTTGTGTGGCGGTGCGCACGATGTCGCTCCCCTCGGTGCGCGGTACGCCTACGTTATCCTCATCATCGTCCTTGAGGTATTTTTGTTTGAAGGTTTCAAACGCCATAGGTTATTCCGGGATAAGTCCTAATCCGTAGCTTCGGTAGTCGGGATCGTTGGGGTTCGCGTATCCCTTGAAGCGATCATTGAAGTCGTCGCTGGAGTTACCCGCCTGCACCCATACGTTGCGCGCTTCCTTGAAGGTAGCAGTATTCACGTAGCCATCGCTGCCGGCTTCCTTTTGTAAGTCAGCTGCCATATCCCGCGTACGTGCGCGCATAAGCTCACTCTCATTTGGCTTGTCCGTGGCAGTGGTTGGGAGGCGCTCGTTTCCAACGTACATATTCTCTAGGGAGAGGGTGCCATCGGGCGCGCGCGTGATAATATCCACGTACTTTTTCCCGCTGCTATCTTGCCGGGTTGTGATTGACAACGGTTCGGCGTCGCCAACGGCAGCTTTCATTGTTTCAAAGAAGCCGATAGGCAAGCCCGATTGCGTTTCCAAGCTCTTAATAAGGGTCGCGGTTTCGCTACTCAATGTTGAAATATCAAGTTTCCCTGCTCCGATCTGTTTGTAAATAATTTCCAGGTTCGCCCGGGCGTTGGTTTCCTGTTGTTGTTCCAGCGTGATATCCGCGTCCGCAATACCGGAAACAAGGTTGAGTGTTTGTACGTTTTTACTAAAGTCAGCTTCGTACCTTGCGGTGGCGTTTTGGTAGTCCACCTGCTCCAAGCTCATCATATTGTTGATAATGCTGTACTTGGTATTGAGCTCATTGGTAACGTAGCTCTTTTGCCTACTGATAAAGTCCAGCTCCTCCATCGCGGTACGCTCAACCTCACTAATACGCCCGGCAACAACATTGCCGGCGATACCCTCTTTTCCACGGACAGCATTTTTTGTAATACGAAGAGCCGCCTGCGCTTCCATTTCCTGCTGCGTAAGATCATTGAGGCGCTGCTCAAGAGGGGCTACCCCCTGCTCGGTACGAAGCTGCCCGAAACGATCCGCGAAGCTGGGAACGTCCGGCGCCGGAGTTGATGGGGTAATAACGTCCCGTATCTTGCTGATGTTATCCGGGGAAAGGTAATCACTAAAGCTCTTTCTCACCGGTGGGGTATCCACTGCACTTGCCGCGTCCGCCTGTTGCCCGGCGTTGATAATACTGTTTGCTTCCGCAACGTTGGTAGGAGGTGTTATCGCGTTTGGCGTGGAAGCGCTGCCTGCGGGCGCGCCGCCTCGCAATAACCCTAGCAGCTGCATATTTTGTGCCGCCGTACCCTGGTATCCTGCAATACCGTATTGGGTTGCAAGCTGGGACCGGGAAGTATACGAGCTATCTTTCCCGGTACTTTTGAGGTAATCAACAACGGATGTTGATGTGTTGAGGGTGGGTGTTTCTGCCATATTTATTTCTTCGTGTCAATAAATTTTATATCTAAACGCCCCCCTCGTAGGGTAATAAGAAGCCCGATAAATTTGTCAATTTTGCTGGGCTTCCCCTCCCTGGGAAACACCAGTACCGGATTGAAAGATACGCCGTTCCTCTTCACCGCGGCGACGATATCCTTTGAAAATGCGCGTACCCTTTTTTCAATATCCTTTTGGTATTTTTGCTGCGCGTCGTCAATATCTTGAAGGGTATCGTGAAGGGCGTTATGTTCTAATGCTTCTTCAATCTCCGCACGATTTGAGGCACGCCGAAGGTCCGCGATTGTGGGCTTCTTTACGGTTTTCTTTTGTGGTTTTTTTAGTGCCATATAGTTGCTTATAGTATACCACGCTATTTCTTCCCCTCCTTGCGTAGATATTCTTGTTTATATGTTCCACCTCCTATGCTCGCGCTGCTCACTTTCGGCAATGAAAGAACGGCGCCGGATCCCTCGCCCCGATTGCGTTTCTTGTAGTCCTTATCCATTTTCTTGCGTTGCTCAATGGTAGTACGGACATACGGTAGCTCGTCTAGGTTCTTTACCTGCCCACCTGGCACGTATACGCCCTTATCCGAGGCGAAAAGGCGTAGTGTGCCCTCTGTATCCACTAGGGCAATTCCCTCCTCTCTAATGCCAATTTTGTAGCCCTCCGTTAAATACCACTCATTCTCAAATCCAACGTCCGCTCCGTTAATAAGCACGCTGCGAAGATCGGAATATCGGTTATCAACAGTACCCAGTGCTTTTGCGTTGTCGGTACTAGGGTGCATACTGTGGGTTATTTCAATACCTGATGTGCCATTCAAGTTGAAAACTGGAACGTACGCGCTTGTTGTTGGGTGCGAGTATCCTATACTTCCGCCAAAAGCAAAAACGAGGCTCGTGCCCAGGTACATACTGCGGAACTCCTCGCCGGCAGTACCAATATCAACGGTGTCTGCGGTGGCGTTCGGCTTGATATTCGGAGCCCATAATATCTCACTACCGCCGGCGCCAAACGATCCAATAACAAATCCGGTTGCTCCCGTAAGCTGTAAATACCGAAACGTATCTGCTAGTAATCCTCTTAATTGCCCGGCAATGTTCCCATCGCTGGCATAAAAATCTATTCTATTGCTGATCCCGTTAATCACTACACGTTGCCCGGAAGCTGCGGTGGATATAATACCCGTTCCATTGCCTATAATATCCCCGCTTGAAATAAGCCACCCGCCAAAGGCGCCCGACGTCGCGGTAACCGCACCGGTAAGCGTAGCGCTTGAAGCAAAGAGCGCGCCTAGGGTACTCACCCGGAAAGGAGCACTCGCAAAATCACCAGCACCCAGGTATATTCCATCCCGGTCCGCGCGAAAAACCTCATCGCCATTGCCAACGGATAGGTACTCTAGTTGTTGGAGATACTGCGAGCCGTAGCGTTGAAGATCCCCCTCCTGCGGCAAAGGTACGTATTCCACCTGTTGAGGGTAGGGGTTCTTCAATTCTGCAATTCCTCCGTATGTTTCGGGCATTATATGTTTACTAAAATACCTCCTTCTTCAATTTCCGGTGCGGTATTCCCGCTTGCCGTAGTTGAAATTTTTACCTGCAATTTTGTGGTATCGCCTAGCTCTTCTGTGGTTTCTTTGATAGTGCGCTGCACATCATCAACGCTGGCAACAACACCGAACGCTTCTCCATTGAGAGAGGCGCTTATCACGATATCCGTATTCGCTGGCAGGGTTCGGTATCCAACGTACGCTCCGGGGTAGTTTGTGTCGCGGCTTCGTGAAGGCATAATATAGCGCGTCGTGAAGTAGGCGCCGTTGTACTTGTTTGAGAGGTCCAGCTTATCCACGCCGTACACCGTGCCGCTCGTGGTATCCTTCCACGCCACAAGGTACGTATCCCCGGCGCCCACAATGCAGCCGATCTCAATGCTTGTAAAATTGTTGCTTGATATGGGGTTTTCCATATTGAGCACGAACGGGTACACCGAATTGCGCCGGGCAAAACTGTACAGCCCGAAAAGCGCCGATGGCGTGCCGGCTGTTTGTGATAGCCCAAAGAGAGGCAGCCCGTTAAAGTTGAGGATCGCCTCGTGGTATACCTTGCACTGGTTTGCGGTCCCGTTGAAAATACCGGGTATCGTTTTTTGATTGACAAGGTTGGTCCCATTGTACTCGTAGAGGTTCCCCTTGATACCCGCGCTCACCACAATATAGTTGTCCAGGGGCAAAAACGCGTTGATACCCACCTCCGGGACCGGGTCGGTGAAGGTGTAGTGGGTGCTCCACGTGTTCCATTGAATGAGCTGGCAGCCAATCACATTGTCTCCGGTAAAGAGCCCGATGAGCAGGTTGGTATTCGCAATGCCAAGCGCGCTGATCCGGTTGGGCGCCCCCAATGAGAGAGCGGAGGCGGAGAAAGTGCCCGCGTCCACCTGCGCCACATCGTCCACATCGCCAATAAAGAGTACCTTGTTTACCTCGCGCATAGGGTGGTACGTTGCGTCCCCATTGCCAAAGGTGGCAAAGTTATCGCTTCTCGTGCTCCACGCCGTGCCTACCTGCCACCTGCCCAGGCGGTTTTGCATTGCGTAGTAGATATAGCCCTGGTACTCGCGGGCGCTCAAAATACCCACCGCACCGGCTGCTGGTGCTGCAGTAGCTTCAAGCGCGTACGTTCCCTCGCTCGTACGGCTCCAAATCTTTCCGTTCGTTGAGCCGAATAGGTATGTCTTTCCGTCAGAACAGGCAACCCCGGCTTTTACAAAATCGTCAATGGTGGTACTGCTATCCTTCGTGAGCTTTTGGTTTACCTTCAAAATGCCCGGCTCCGAATGGATATCAAACCCAACGAGTTCGGCGAAGCTATCGCGCGCGCCGGAATAGGCGCTGTCGGCGATCCCGCCTAGGTTATGGTTCTTTAGAGGTATTACTTTAGTAGGCATATTTTATGATCCGTCGTGCCGGGCACGTTTACTCCACGTTATTATGGGACGGGCACGCCTGCGCCAAATGCCCACAAGAAGCCCGTTTAGTATTTTTACGGTGCTATCAAGAATTCCTATGGTTTCGGAGAGTACTTTGTTCTGCTGCTTTACCATTGAGGCAGTGATCCCCACGATCTCGGTGAGTGTGGCAAGGCGGCTACGTACACTCTCTATCGTTGCAGAAACGCCTATACTCTCAATGAAGGTCCGGGTGATCGTTCTAAAAATACTCGCATAAATCGCTATGCTTTCCACCACCTCCTGCGCATAAATACGAACGGCAGTTATCGTGTCCGTGATAGCTATCTTGTCCGAGAAAATCCGCGAGGTTGTCTTTAGAAGAGAAGCCGTTACCGCTACCGTTTCCGAAATCGTAATACTAAGAAGGTACGTTACTACCAGCTTCGGGTCGGTACTCGTTCCTGTTTGGTCTGCGAAATATCCAATAAATGCGGTTGATTTTGAACCACTTACCCACGTACCCGTAAAGCTATTGTCTGTATCCCATTTGAGACGTGTTCCTAAAAAGGTATACCCTGAACCGTTTATGGCGGCTATCCCCGTAGCGTTAAGTGTTAAATCATTATATGTGCCATCTACTGAAGAAAAAGTGGATACTGCCTTACCTGTCGCGTAGCGTGTTGTGCCGAGTGTAGTGAAGTCGGCGGCTACTAGGTTATTATTGCTAGCTGGTGTTGCGGCAACTACGTCCACATCGGTATCTCCTAAAAATGTTTCGGGAGCGATGTTAGTCGCAAGAGAGAGTACCGCTGCCGATATTACCCCACCCCCAATAGGAGAAGTATCAAAACCATAAATACCCCTACCAAAGTCATTGTAAGTATTCGCTGTGGAGGCGTGGGCGCGTAGCCACGGTGTAGCACCAAGTGTTGCGGAGGGTCCAGCTACAGTACCCGCTCCTGCTCTTATGGTCGCAAAGGACTCGCTTGTCGCCTGTCGCATGACATACCCGTCCACGGGTGCTGCTGCTCCTACGGCAGGGTATGCGGTGAGGGTACTAAATCCAAAAGAAAGTCCGGGCGCTATCCTGTCCGCTATCATAAAGTCCCATACGTGTAGCGCCCACCACAAGGGCTTGAACGCAAAGTAAATACGTTTGGCGTACTTGGGGTGGGTACGAAAATCCGTAACCAGCTTCACGCTATCGCCAAAGCGCCCTAGCTCTAGGGTGTAGTAGGAAGGTGCGAGCTCCACTATCTTTCCTTTGTATCCTACGTCTTGCTTCGTTATCCGGAGAGTGTACCGGGAAAACTTTCTTGTGAGGGGGCTGTTGAGCAAAAACAAAAGTATGCCCTGGTTTTTCACAAACCATTGCTTATCAAACGCTACAAAGTGTCCAGTGTTTTTATTCATTCGTTGGGGTGTTATCTCTGCCCTTCCGACGCCAGGGCAGGGGAACACTCTACACTAGGCGCCCTGCGCTACCTGGAACTTGTGCGTTACCTGGAAGTTGTCGGTATTCACGAGGTTCACCGCGGAGAATACTTGCCGGTTGAGCAATATACCCACGGAGGCGGCATTGAGCACGCCGCTTTCCGTAATGGCAAGAGATCCGGTAATGGCAAACGTTTTCACCAGGTTGGCGGTATCGTTTGTCTGCGCGGTAGTTTCTCGCCCAACCGTACCCGCGGCACGCGCCCCACCGTTTGTGGTCGTTTCCGCTTGCAAGGCACTATCCGCGGCTGCGGCAGCCGTGGCACCGGTACCTATTGCAATATAGGTAAAGGCAGCTTCGGAGCCGTGCCCGTTGATACGGGAGGCAACACCAGCCATACCGGTATTCGTAATGAGGTTAGAGATCACCAGCTCGTCCACCCACGAGCCGGTTAGGAAGGGAACCCGGACACCATACGCGGCAAGGTGGTTGAACAATCCTGGCTTCACCTGGCTGGTAACCGGGTCAATGGGCTGCTTCACGATCTTGCGGAACTCCCGCAAGAGAAAGCGCCCGAGCATATTTTCCGAAAAGAGGAGCTTCACGTTGCCCTCTCCATCCGTAAGACGGTAGTGCACGTTCTCCTTCATTGGAAATTTTGCTTTTGGTAGGAGCAATTTGATTAAAGACATAGCTCTATATTTCCTTATTTTGTAATTCTTCAATCACCTTGTCCGCATTGGCGTCAACCTTTTCGCTTTCTGCGTTTTCCTCTTTGTGCGCCAACTCCGCAAGGTAATTTTTCTTGAATTTCTTGAGCTCAATCGTAAGCTCCTTCTTGGTAGTGGCAGGAGGATATGCAAAATTCCTCTCCTCCAAAACCTCGCCGGCTTCATCGGAAATTTCAACGCGAACATCCAGGAACTTCTCCCCGGTTTCCACGTAGGTATCTTTCCGTATCCCGGCAATTTTGAATTTGAGTGTAGAAGCCATAAAGCGGGTTAATAATTAGAGATTAGAACCATCCTCGTAGGGCATAGAACCCTGGAAGGAAGAGTGCAGGTCGGTACCACGCAATGCCATTATCTGCGTGTATAAATCTGCGTCGTACTTCTGCTCGCGCTCGGTGAGGGGGAGTGGTTTATCCTTCCCCTCTTTGCGCGCAATGATAACGCGGCGTGCGAGAAGCTCGTGGAACTGCCGGGGAAAGCCGTGGGACCTTGTGTCCGGGTGCTCCGACATATCTATCGTGGAGGTAAGATCAGTGATATTCGCGGGGAATACAATAGACCAAAGCTCCAATCCCTCTGTAACGGCGATAATATCGTCCGAAGAGAGAATGAACAAAGACGGAAGCATAAGAGTAAACGCCGGATCTTTACCAGCCCAATTCTCCTGTATCTCCGTATCTTCAAGCGCAAAATGCACCTGTGAATTGTCCACCTGGTGCAAGTGCGTCCGGTTGGTACCGTCTAGCTTCGCGTATACGTGCTTGATTGAATTGAGGATCTGCGTGGGCAATGGGTACTCTCTCTCACCAACAGCCAGGTCGGCATACCACTCAAGCATAAAGTACGTATCGCCAACTAAATCCGCAATCTGCGCCGAAATTTCATCCTTGAATGTATTAGCAAGCTCAAGAATTGCAGCGTCAGTGAACGTAGTGCTATTTGTTTTTGTCTGCCTCCGAATATAGGAGGCGAAAGATAGAGGGCTCATTTCCTTTGGTTAGTGCCCTATGTGTATAGGCACGGAGGGCTGCTGGTTTAGGGGTGTCGGAGCCCCCACCGGTACGCATTTACTCACCGGTGTTTCGTGCTACGAGGGAGCTATCATTTCTAGGCAAGCACCCAGCGTACCCATACACAATTCCTTCAATCCCTTTGACTAGGCGATTGTGGTGCCAATAGCGGCAGGAGCGGCGAATGTTGCCTGTGGCAACACACGAACGCGCCAGGTACCGGAAGCGAGATCTGCGGTGCTACCGCTCTCGTTTTGGACACGTATTTTCACGCTGTTGGCAGCGTCTACGTATCCGGTAACAAGCATTCCCACGAGGTCTACGGGAGCCGATACGAGGACAAAGTCCCCGAGCGCGGCACCGGTAACGGGGATACTTGCGGACGTTTCACCGGCTGCGTCTATCAACGAGCCGACGTCCCAGGTTGCAGAACCGGACAACGCACCACCGAGTACGGCACGAACAGCCGTAATATCGGTAAGAAGGGATTGCAAAGCAACCTTCAAGTTGGCGTTGTTTAGGTAATGGTCTTGGCTTAATGCGGTCATAAAAGTAAGTCAATAGTTGATATGCTCACACGCACGGAGCGGGCACACGACACGCTAGGACAATGCTTTTTCCACATCCTCCTTGCGCCCGATCTCATTTTCTGCGCCAGCACTCATTGAAATACGGTAGTGATCCGCAAGAATGTTGGCAACAGTTTTGGGGATTTCAACCATCACACCCTTTTTGATGGTGTAGCGATAGCCATTGACAGTAACGTTCTCATACGCTCCTTCCTTTTCACCTGGGAAAAGTGGGACGAGAAAGTTTATCTTTGGCTCTTTGTCTAAAATCGCTTTTGTTTGGGTCGCTGATAAAGCACCTCCCGGCACGGGCTCACCTGCTGTTGGGGCAACAGCACTTTCTTGCACCGAAGTTTCGGAGTTGGGGCTTTCAGGCGCAACATCCGGGGTGGGATCTTGAGGGCTCGGCTCTTCGCCTACTACTTCTCCCTCGTCCTCACCTTCTTCCTCAACAGGAGCTTCGGAGGAGCTATCACCCTCATCCCCATCGCTGTCAAGCAGCGCGTTGACTTTGGGTTGTTTCTCCTCCTTCGCTGCCTTGAGCAGTGCTTTCAATTCGGCGTTGTTAGCGTCCGGGGAGTATGAAACACCCAGGGCGTTGAGCGCTTTTTGAAGCTGTGGCTTTGTTAAATTAGCCATACTTTAGAAGAATTACCGACGAATAATACCCTTGTACCCTACCGGACCCGCGGACTATGCGGGACCGGTAGAAGGGCTACTGAAAAACTAGGCAGAAACAGCGTGGGCAATGCGGATAATGAAGTCGTTGTTGAGAATTTTTGCAACAAACGTTGCCTTCCATCCGGACGTTGCACGCTGGTTGAGGGGGTCGGCAGCACCAGCAGAACCGAGGGGCTTGATGATGTTTTCCATCGCCTTCCCGGAAATGCGGGTAGTACCATACGCGTCCATACCAAAAATAAGGGTGCCGTACACGTCAATCGCGCTGGCTCCTTCTCCGGTAAACACCTTCGCGTTCGTTGTTTCAACGAAACGTACCTGGTGAAGCGCTCCTACCTCTCCCTCCATTACTCCACGGTTTGTGGGGTACTTCTCAACGGGAACCCAGCCGGTCAATAGCTGCAAGTCAAAGGTGGTGTCCGGGTGGACAATACCTACGAAGGCAGCGTCAAGAGGCGTGGTGTTATACCCGGTTGAAGGGTTAATCATAGACAACATACGCTTTGCTTTCCCGTTCTTTAGGGTGCGTACTGCCTGGTCTATGAGGGTAACCGAAATCTTGTGGGTAGAACCTACGTCAATGTTGCCGGTCCCGTTGGCGTAGAGAACGTTCGTACCTGCGGCAAGAATGTCGCGGGTCAGCTGGTCCAGAGTATCGCCAGCTTGATCGCCCAAAATTTGAGCTCCTTCCGTCAATACGGGATCGGGGCTCTCGTAGCTCACAACGTCCGATACAGTGATGTAATCACCGTATTGGGCAACCGTAGCGGTAACTTCCGTGGTTACCAGGGAAGCACCGGCTGGGGTAACACCCTCCGAAAGGGGAGTGGTAGCCGCAGCAAGGTTGCTGTACCGGCGAAACTTAATGGTGTTCGTACCGGCGTTTTGCGGGATATCCCGCACCTGTGCCCAGCGAGTGTGGACAAACAACGGAACCGCGCGCATTAACAGCGTACGGTCATAGAAGTTGTTTACCTCTCGTGGGATATCACTTCGTGTATTCATTGTAACGGTTTTCTAATTTATATGGGTTGTGAAGTAATACCCCAAAAGGATTTATTCCTGCGAATTGCCCATCATAACTTCCTGCTGGTATTGGACGAACTCCTTATCGGTCATATCAAGTACGCTCTTCTTTCCTCCCGCACCGCGTACCGAATGCCCTCCGGCGTTCCCTTTACGAGCTTTCGCGTCTGCCTCTGCGCCGCGCTGCGCGCCCAACCTCATAAGGTCGTCGCCCGCAACCTCAAACGCAATGGTGCGAACCGGCAAGTTTACGCGCGATTGGTGAGCCCACCACCTCGCAATTTTTGCCTTGTAGGGCGCAAATTTCGGGTTGGTTTGCACGAACTCATTGAGCTCATTATCGCGGTCCTTCTCATCCTGCTTGGACAAGATCGGCTCTAGGCTTTCTTGGATACGCTTATCCACGAACTCGGCGTCTGCGCCTTCATCCACGGGCGTATCGTCGTCGCCTTCATCATCCGCAGCTCTTCCGCCACGTGCTTTTTCAAGCTGGCGTTGCTTGCGTTCAATGATAAAATCCTTCGGGGTTTTTCTGGTCGGCGGCTCTGTGCCGTCGTCCTCAACCACTGCGGGCGCACCCTCCCCGGTTCCGTCGCCGTCGCCGGCTCCTTCACCTTCGGGGGATCCTTCCTCACCACCTTCACCATCGCCCGTTGGTGGGGTAGTCGCACCTTCTTCAATCTCGGCTTCGGAGGGGTCTTTTACCTCCTCACCGGTAGTTGGGTCTACCATATTTTTACGCGCCTTGTTGGAAATGGCGTTACCAACAAAACGGAATTTAAGCACCTCGGCGCCCGACAAAGCGCCGGAAATAAAACCGCCACACTTGTGGGTGGGGCGGAAGTACTCTCTTATGCAACGCAGCGCAGTAAGCGGTGCGCGGGCTAGGAAAACTCGCGGTAAACCTAGACATAAGAGGGCACTTCTGCCCTACTCACGGTTGCGAATTTTTTGCCCTATAAATTGTTGAGGTACTACTATGCGTACGGATCGTTTGGATTGCGCACTGCTCCTTCCCCGGGGTTCTCTTTATATCTTTCAATCTGTTGCGCGGGGTAGTCCAGTATCCCCTTTATTATAACAATCCTTTCCCGGAGCGTGTCCACATCCGCTTCTGTGAGTACGTTCCCATCCAAATCTTTCTTATCCAAAACCTGCCTCTGATAAACAGCTATTGTGCCGCGCTGCATTTTCTTGAAGAACTGCCACGCGTCGCTCGCCTCAAGCTCTTGGCACCGCATAGCTATCGTTTCGGCGCCACCTTCCGTGCTCGCAAGATCCTCTACAAAGGTTTCCTCGCCCAAATAAATCTCGGTTGGTTCTGTATTTTTTCCCATACTATTGCGTAGGCGCTACTTGTAAAGCTGCGGCGGTACCGGGTCCCCGGCGCGCGCCCGAATTGCCGGCGGCAGCACCCAAGAGTGCGTTGGCAGCCGCGGCGGCGTCATTACCCTGCCCCTGGAGCTGTCCCTGGGGCGCACCAGCGCCCGCTCCTGGCACGATAGAGGGATTATCACGCAATACTACCATTGCCTTCTTATGCGCCTGGATATGGGCAAATTTAGTGGGGCTATCGGGTAGCGAATTGTGTATCTCAATGTGCACGGCGTGATCGTCCGTTACAGAAGCAAGTACCGTTTCGCCCTTTTCTAGCCGGTCATTCTCTTCTTTTGCAAGAAGCTCGTCAATCGTTTCGGGCAAGATCTGACTAATGATATCGGCACGCAATCCCAGGAGCTTTCCCATCCGTTTCAATCCGAACCGGATATTTACCCCCGGCTGTCCTTGCGCCATAACCAACCACGAACGGAAGGCGTTTGCCTCGTTGTACTTTTTCGCGTCGCTGATAACCTTGCTCTCAATCTTGGTATCCGGGTCCGTATTCATTATGAAGTTATCTCGCGTGAGCGGGCGCCACTCGTAGCCAAGAGCTCCGGTGATACGTACCACCTTCTCGTCAATATCTTCGTTAAAGTTTTCTTTATAGAGGTGATACCACTGGCGCCAAAAATCCTCTTCACTCCACCCCCAAATCTTCGCGGCAAGAGAGTACCGGGTATCAACCTTGCTAGCAACAAGATTGAGCTCACCAAGCGTACGCGGCTCATTTGATTGTACGCCCTGCTGTATCTCCGGGGTAGCCGTAGCGCGCTGCGCCGCGGTATCCAATAGCTCCATAATGTACTGCACCTCCGCCTTCACGGCTGCGTCGCGCTGTAACGGGGCGATTGCGCCCGCGGGGGATCCATCAACGCCAATGTACTTGTTGAATTCGGTATTTAAGCTATCCCTGTTTTTGATCTTGTTGCTATCGTAGGCAAGCGCCGGATACAAATTGAGCTCCACTCCCTTCAATGCCAGGTTTGACAGCACCGCGCGGGCGCGCTGCTTATCCTCAATGAGGTCCGGGATGGACACCCCGTCCCAATCGTGCGCCATAGGAAAGATAACCCGGTCAAGAATGGGGAAATACTCCTCTTCAAATTCCTGGTATCGCACCGGCACCGTCATATTGTTTGCCAGGGTGATGAGTACCTTCTTCGTGGTCTTTGTGCGTGGGTTGTAGTAATTCGTGTACCACTCAAGCAGCCGGTACGTCTTGTTTGCTCCGAAAACGTTTTGCACCCGGTTCCATATCGCCTCTAACCCTTGCGCCTCCGCGCGACGTTCCCGGTTCTTATCAAACAAAGAATTCGTACTGTCGTGGTTATCGTTCTTGAGCAAGCCAAGATTGAAGTATACTTTGCTGCTTTCCATTTCCGAACGGGAAAGGCGTATCTCACGCCCGCCGTATGCCATACCTCCTCTACCCTTCATATCCCCGCGTACGCTTGTCGCGCAAGGATCACGCAACCAGGTCATAGGATCCACTACCTCGGGAACCGGGACCATTCGCTTGCGATCAAATTCCGAAAAGAGCAGAAGCCCGCGCCCAAAAAACGTGGCGTCCCAATCCCACTCATAGTCAATCTTCTCTTTCTGCATTTCGTCGTAGTCGTACTCGGCAAGAGCTACCAGGTTTTCGCTGCGTTCCTCGTCGCCCTGCTCGCGCGGGCGAAAGTCCACACCCAGGTCGTCGTCATACAGGGAAGCAAATACCGTTTGGAAAACAGTAAAAAGCAACGGGTCGCCAATGGCTTTCTTGTCCCGTCGCTGGTTATTGTATAGCTTCAAGCGCAATGCCCATTCTTCCCACTTGGGTTGGATAAAATCGTACGCAATCTCGTACTCTTCGCGTACCTGGCGCGTCAATGTTTTGAGCCCTTTCTTCTCAAGGTCCCGAAGCTCACGATCTAAAATACCGTCAGCGGTAATATCGCCGTCGGTCATATTCTCCGAAGTGTCAAGCTCTGCCAGGTCTGCTTCTGTTACCGCCATAAGGGGTGATGTTATTAAAAGCTATGCGTTCGCCCCGGACATATTCCTAGCAAATTCCTCCTGGTAATCCTCCTCCTCCGCGCCAATGCTCACGATCTCAAACTTGCCTTGCAACCCCTTGTCGCGCATTTTCTCCATTTCAGCCCAAGCGCTATCAACGGGAACCGGGTACTCATTGCCCTGCTCATCAACAAGCGCTACCAGCTTTACGTTGGCAACAATAGGGTACGTGGATCCCACGCGCCAATTCTTGATCTCGGGCATTTCCTCTTCGGTAACCGTAAACTGCCGCGCGTAGCGGTCCATCGCCTTCTCATCAACCTGCGTAAGTGTTTTACCCATAGTAAAAAATGAATTGTATTAGGCACCGGCTTTCGCCGCGGATACTTCTACGTTCCCGGTAATCGTTTCAATCGTCGTTTCCGCCATTGCGTATACCTGGTTGAGCGCTGCGTTTACCTGCTTCTCTGAAAGCTCAATGCGCAAGAGGCGCTTATACCAGGGTCGTACGATCTCAATGTGCGCGCCGTATACTTCCCCGTTAATGGCAGTGAGGTACTCAAAAATATCAAAGCCAATTTGCCGAAGATACACTTGGCAACCGCTGTATCGTTTAGGCGGGAAATTTCGTACTATCATTGCTAGCATTATACCTTGTCAATAGCAAAGAAAAAAACGCGCCCTTGTGGACACGCTCTTTTAGGAGAGGGGAGCGCGGCATACCATACGGTACCGCTGCGCTCCCCCTGTGCCACACTCGGTAGCGGCTACCTGCCGGGGTGTTAGCCCGGCATTGAGATACTGGATCACCCCCCTACGAAAAGGTGAGAGCTCGCCGGCGCGGGTAGCTGAATGGGTACAGCTTCACCTCCGATCCCCGCACTACGTTGTAGTATTGCTCGCAGTGTTCGCACTTGCCAACGGTGGCTCCAAGCCACACGTCGCCTCCGCAGGTACACCCGCCAATCAACCGCTCAAATTTCATTGCTCCTCTATTTCTCCACCACTATTGCGTCCGCAATAGGCAATGGCGTTTGATTGAGTGTTGCGTTCCAGCACGGAGCGCAAATACCTTGCACCACCCGCGTATCGTTGAGCGGCGACGCTTCGCCCAGCTTTTCTCTACACTTGCTACAAAGAACTATCACAAACACCTCCCTATGCGTACGGATCATTGTGGTGGCGGGTGCTGTCTTGAATAATGTGCGCCTCTTGTGGTGGCGCGGGAACCCATATCGGCTCCTGGAATAACAGACGCCCCAGGTTCTCAATCATATGGTCGTCTTTATCTACCGGCTTCTCTTTCTTGTTTTTTCTGTCGGCTGTTCTCCCAACCCATTCGTCCCAACGGTAATGCTCTATCTCAAAAATGGTACGCTCGCACGTGGAGAAAACATACAGCTCCGGGGCTTTCACCATTTCGTCGTGGATCTGTGTATAGCCCAGGGCGTCCTGTATTCGCTTGTCCGAAGCGGCACGGGCTTTGGTTGCCTCCAAGTAGCTTATGCCGTAGGAAGAGAGCCGGGAGCTCAAAGATTTTCCCGTATGCTTGTCCTCAATAAACATTGAGGGGTCCCCAATGCGCCGGATGATCCGGTAGTTTGACGCCTTATTTTTGATACGTTGCGCCAGGTCCCGGGTAAGAATTTCCCCAACCCACAACTCGTCCACGACGTACTTGTTTCCCTGCCTGTCTATGGCAAGCCACATAACCGCGTCCGGTGTACGGGGGTGCGGGTCAATAGCTTCATAGACGGCAAACTGCGACGGCGTTATTTCAAACGGATCTATAACGTGAACGGTGCGAGAAAATTGTTTGAATACCATACCGGCAAGGTGCTGGAACTTTCCGTAAATACGAGCTTGCTTCTCGTCCTCGGAATACTCCGCGGTCATTTGTAAAATTGTTGCGTGGTCTAAGTGCCCGCGGATACCGTGCGTACGACACGCGCTCTCAACGTCTGCTTCAACGTAGGCGATCTTACGGGTAACCTTCTCCGCGGCTCCCCCGGATTGAGTAGTAACCTCTACCTCAATGCTACCTTTCGCGAGCATATCGTACAAATAGGCGCTGCCGGCAAGTGGGGTATCGGTAATGAAAATGATACCGCCCAGGCGCATACGAGAAATGGTGGCTTTCAAGATAGCTTCGGGCGGAGGCTCATCAAACCACGCCCACCCAAGCGTTGCGCCCTCAAACTCTTTGGGCTCCTGGTCGTACGTCATTATGTTAAACGAAAAGCCGGTATCGGTTTTCCATTTACTCTCGTACTGCTTCATCGCCTTGCGGGTCGTGTACCGGTTGTCCGCGGGCAACCATTCCTTGAGCGCCGGTATAAGGTTCTCAACAATGTTGGTGCTGTCCGATACGATACGTCCGCGTTTGGGGTATGGAAAATTCTGAAAGAGCTCGTCGCTAAAAAATGGGTTGTTCGTTTCGTAGCAAAGGTTCGCTACAATGTTCGCCCCGGTTGCCGTCTTACCGACACCGTTGGCGGCAGAATACATCGCGATAAAAACTTCGTTCCCTCCAACCTTACGTATAAACTCCTCACCTTTCCCGGAGGGCTCATAAAAGCGGTACTTCTCTTGCTCAAGCCGGCGCAGCTTCTCTTCATTCAATCTACGCAGCTGCTCGTGCGCCTCTTCTTTTGTTGTTGGTGTTTCTATCATTCTTTTTGGGGTGAGCGCGCCTCCACGCCCGCGCGGTTATTCGCTTCCTTTCCTCGCGGCAGTCAAAACAAGTGAGGGTTTTGCCTTGCACCTGATTATCACACCCCTTTTGCTTACAGTAGCGTTGTGGCATAGCGCTATTTCTTTTTGGATAAGAAGTTTTGACGCTCCTTAATGCGCTGTGCGAGCTCTTCGTCGGTGAGGTTCTTTAGGTCGTCCTCAATAGTAATTCGTTCCGGTGCGTAGTCCCCGCGAAGCTTGTATAGTTTATCAAGCGCTTTGTCGCGGGTGAGCCAGTCCGGCATTGAAAAGTACACAATAGCCGTAGTCATAAATCGCTTCACACCCAGGTACGTAAACCCTTGCCCCTCAATAATTTCTCGGATAGCGCTGTCCTTCATTTTGTGGTAAAAATTTGCCTTCTCCACGCGGTTCGCTTCAAGCTGTGATTGTTGCTTTCCTAGCACGTACAAGTCCGGGAAGAACTCCCGCATTAAATCTTGCCACTTCTTCGTGCCCTTTATCAGCTGCGGGTTCTTTGCGTAGGCAGGGGAAAAACCGGCAGCTCGTAGTGCCGTCCCCAAAGCTGCGCTAGGATTGTCGCGCATATACGCGATAGCTTTACGCACGCGTAAATCATCGGAAACCTTCTGTGCCATATGTTTTATTATACACCAACAAAAGCCCGAATGTGTCAATGCTTCGGGCTGGTGTAGTATATATTCTTTCCGGCTGCGTGGTCGCACTCGTGCTGGAACATTTGAGCCGCCTTTCCTCCAAGCTCACGCTCATACGTTTTTGTTCCAAGAACAATGCCGGCAATAATCCGCGGGACTTCCCACCCGGCATAGATAGCCGGGTACCGGTCTACCTTTTTCTCTGATCGGTTGGGGAAAGACATACACGCTTCCTCTATTCGTATCGTACCAACCGGCTCAAGGTTCTTAGTAACCGGGTTCTTCACGTTCGCCGGCAGAAAGGTCGGGTTGATAATAAAGCGAGAAGGTAGCCCGAAATGCTTTTGCCAGCGCTTGTCTAACACGAAGAAGTTAAACGGCTTTTCCGATACCTGCGAGTGATGGATAGAAATACACTGCCGGTTGCGCGCAAACTTGTTGCGATCAACAAGCGTTGCAATGGCGCGCGCCTCCTTCATTGCCTGCTTGAGGTTCTCTTCGGTAACCGGGGCGGATTGCGTGTAGTGGATGGGTATAATTTCCATAAGTTTGAGGGTTAGTGTTTTTGGTGTAGCCCTAGTACGCTATTCCCCTGTAGGGTCGCTAGAGAGGGCGGATAATTCAAGGCATCGCTCAATATATCTGTTGTCTATCATTTTGTCTGCGGGTAAGCGTTCTTCGTTGAGTAATTGGCGTAGGACACCGACATTACCTACTATCCGCTCCCTCTCTACCGCCCTCCCTTCTTCGTAGCCCTGCTGACGATACTCTTCTTTTATTTCTTTCAGCTTATCTTCGGGTAAAATATGGACAGTTCCTCGTGCGCTCTTAAAAACTATATACTTTTCTGATTTACATATTTCTTCATACAAAATCTTCATCTGTTCAAAGCCTGCGCCGTTTGGTCGCATCGGATGTTGTTGCGTGTATTCTATTTTCTTTTCTTTTGGCATAGGGGGGTGTTAGCTTCCACCAAGAGTCGGAGCGCATTCACTACAGACGCTTCGCTGCTTTTCATTGAAAATGGGTTTATAAGAAAATCGGCGACCACACTTTTTACAAACAGAACTTCGGCGTTTTGGTTTCTTCTCTGCCATAGTAGTTAGTGGTTAGTGGGTAAGGGGCTACTCTCCGCTTCCCAAAAGAAAAGTAGGGTTATCCAATAATGCTTCTCCAAGTGTCTTGCCATTTTTCCCTACCGCATAAGGCAAGAACACTTGCTCCGTCTTTACCATCTGCGTTTCCACGAGTGCCATCTGTGCCTCCACCCAATCCTTCACGATACGCCACGAGGTACGGACTGCTTGCTCTTTGTTCTGCCTATTCCGTGGGTACTTCCCGTTTTCCAAAATCTCTAAGACGGGTCGCCAATCACAGGGGAGGCGAAAATCTACAGTCCGTTCCCCAATAGGAATACGAAAACTCAACGCGCTCACAAATCCCTCCTCCTTGTCGTACTCGGTCATAACCGCTTGCGCTCCGTGTTGCGAGAGACACTTAGCAATTTCGGAAGCGGTCTTGTCGGGGTCTATTCCTGTTGTGTAGTTTAGGAGGGGCATAGGTTCCTTTGCTTAGTGGTTAGGGGGCTACTCATTCCTCCTTGGGCGTTCCAGTATTCCCGGGCGCCGGACTAATTGTATCCATCACCATTTTCGTAACGTTGTACTCGCCTTGCGCCAGCCCCTTTTCGTACTCTTCCTTTGCGGACTTCTGCCAGCGCTCCGTCGCCTTCCTCCAATGTTGTATCTCCCTATCCTTTGCCGCGATCCTTTCCTCCATAGCGCTCACGTTGCGCCGTAAGCTCACGGATAGGGTAAAGGAGTAGGATAGTGCCAATAACGCTATCAACGCGCCCCAGGCGGCAATATAGCCGGCAATCCGGGGGATCCAATGTAGTTGATCGCCCATAAAAGAACCCATCGCCAACCCAGTGAGGATGATATGCGTGATAATGATGGAGTAAACGATACGCTTCATAGTTACTCTTCCGCTTCTACCGGAAACAACGCCACCTGCCTTACGTCCACCACGACACGCCGGCACACCCGGCAGCGCTTCTCCTTGTGCGCACGCTCATACTTAAAGCTCAACCGTCGCTTCCCGCAGCCGACACAAATATACGGGTTGATCCGGCGCCATTTCTTCTGTTGTGTTCCGACATTTTTCATAGCTACTTGTTCCGGGGGACCATTGACGTTCCCATATACGGGCGCCAATCGTCCCATTGAGCCGCGTGCTCGTGTCCCTTCTCGTATCCCTTGCGCTTGTAATTGACGTACACAATAAAATACTTGGGATCGCATACCATCACAACGACCTGCTTCACCCAAAAGAAGGGAACGTGCCGGCGCCATTCGGAGCGAAACGCTCTATCGTACACGCTACGTCGCAATGCTTCTGAATAAATCATACGCGGGAACCGTCAACGATACGCTGGTATGGTTCGTCAAGCTCTTGCTTATAAATCTGTGAGCGCTCAATATCCTGTCCGACAATACTGGATACGATACGCTGCATTTTTTCGGGACGTACAGAAAACCCACACGAGCAAACAATGAAGCCGGGCACACTCACCGGGTCAAGCTCCTTTTTGCAGCTCTCTTTCGGGCACCTGTTCTTGGTTAAATTATACCACAACATACGGGTAATTTTAATCCACAATCATTCCTTAGTGCGGAGGGAGGCGAGGATTTCGTCCCCTAATTCCTTTGGCAAGTAATCCAACATACCTTTCTCTGCCATTTTCTCCCACTCATCATTTCTCAACGCCATTGCCTCAATTAAACTGGTAAGGTCGTAGCCCTGATAGCAATGGTAAAATCCTCGTATCTGTTGCTCTGCTTTGTCTAATTCTGCCTCCTGCAGCGCCTCATTACGGGCGGAGAGGAGGGCTTGGCGAAGCCAATCAGAGATATTGGGGTCAGCAACCCATTCAGTACCATCACATTTCGGACAGATATACTCATTCTCTCCTATCCGTCCTCCCTTCGGGCAATCACACGGGACTTTCACAAACTTTTCAGCGAACTCCTCTACCTTCGCTTCTATTTTTTCGTTGGGCATAGGGGGTTAGGTTAGTTCTTC
>Ga0172380_10001674_pt1 | contig 37799 bp, 50 predicted proteins | sample Leawe162metaG_FD_119747 | JGI IMG/M metagenome (GOLD analysis project Ga0172380, IMG submission 119747) | Leachate microbial communities from a municipal landfill in Southern Ontario, Canada - Leachate well 162 metaG | ecosystem: Engineered > Solid waste > Landfill > Unclassified | place...
AGCCGGGCACCGATCAGCCGGGCACCGATCAGCCGGGCACCGATCAGCCGGGCACCGATCAGCCGGGCACCGATCAGCCGGGCACCGATCAGCCGGGCACCGATCAGCCGGGCACCGATCAGCCGGGCAAGGGGAACAACGGTCACGGGAATGATGAGGACGGTAACGACTCGTCCAATCCCGGCCATTCGAACAACGGCGACGGCACCGACGACGACGGTGCGCCCGGCAAAGGGAAAGACAAGCCCGGCAAAGGGAAAGACAAGCCCGGCAAAGGGAAAGACAAGCCGGGCAAAGGCCGCAACTGAAATCACACAACGGAGAAGGCAATTGAAACACACTATCGCCCAAGATTTCTACCTCGATCTGTTCACCCATTTCGTCGAAATCCGGGACTATAAGGCGCCGCACGCGATGCGCCCCACGCCGCCGCGGCCGAAGAATAGCCGGGCAACCCGCGCCAAGCGGCTGTTCAAGGGGTGGCGGCCGTGACCGGACTCCTGTTCTTCATCGCGGGCCTTGGTTCTGGTGCTGCGACCGTCATCCTTCTGGCCGCCGTGCTTGGTGGCGGCCAGAAGGAAATGGACTGCTGCCAGGATGGGGTGTGACAAATGACACCAGGATCGACCGATCCGGAACGCTACGGCCAGACGCGGGTTGCAAAGATCCGCGCCGCCTACAACGATCTTCGGGTCGCCATTCGCTCTGGCGACATGGCCGCCGCAGAGAAAGCCTTGGATCGCTACGAGTCGTGGGCGGATTACGTTTTCGATACCCGGCACAATGAGCCAGTGGGGACGGCCAAGGTGAAGTCGCTCACCTTGTATTTTGTCGGACTCGGCACGCGCATCAAGGATGGTTTCTGCGTTCCGCATGTTGATGGCACCTTCCCGATCCGCCCCGATCTATTGAAACACGAGCGAATGCCCCCCGAAAGGCGGTAGGTGCCTGATCAGAATTCTAGACAGCGTTGTCGTTGAATTGCTCGAGTCTGATTATGGGAGAATGATATGAGAAAACCTAGGCTCACAATTAGCGGCGGAATTCCCACGCCTCTTAAAAAGGTAAATGGATATCTGTCCCGCAACGGACAAGTATTCGATGACCCGGCCGAAGCCGCATTCGACTCCTTGTTCAACCGCGCAGACGCTTTCCTGTCACCGAACACTCCTGAATTCACGGCTGACCAAGTGCGGTGGCTGCTCAGTCGCGCCGAATGGGTTGGCCCGATGTTGGTCAAGCTGTCTGAAATCAGAGCGGCCGAACTCATGAACGAAAGCCGCGAGGAGAAGCCGTCATGGTCGCCAAATCCTGTGTGATCTGCGGGACGACGTTCGATGCCAAGCGGGTGGCGAAGGTGTGTTCGGAGGAATGTCGGAAGTCGAAAGAAAAGGCGCTTAGAGCTAAATATCGCGTTGAGAATCCGGATAGGGAGAAGGCGAAATACGCCAGGTATCGGGCTAAGTATCCAGATGTTGTGAAGGCGCGAAAGGTAAGGTGGTGTTCCGAAAATCCGGAGAAGGTGAAGGCGCAACGCGCGAGGGCATACGCTAAGGATCCAGAGAAGGCGAAGGCGCAAGTCACGAAGAACTGGCGCAAGCGCCGCGCCGCAGAACTGAACGGCAAAACCTTCATCGCCATGAACGAAATCATGCGGGCCTACAACATCGAAAAGGGAAAAAGTGATGACTGAGAAATTCACCATTGAAGCGGCGGAAGCCCTTACCAATGACGAACTGATCGCGGAATTCCAGATCGGGTTCCTGGACATGGGAGCTAATCTTCGCAAGGCGTGCATCTGCCTGACCATTCTTGAGAGGCGCGGCGCCGTCTTCCCGTTGCAAAAGAACCTGCCGACCCCGTTCCGCTTCGCCCCTGAGATCGCCGCAGACCTCCTTGACCCGGAAGCCGCCTTGCTTTTGGCCGGATCACCTGACGCCATTCGCGCCGTCATGAAGCTACCCCTCGACCAGCAACGGGCGGTTGCCAACGAAAAGCCGATCAAGATCGCCATCAAGAAGGATGGGCGGATCATTTCGGCGGAACGCACGATCTACGAAATGTCGGTCATGCAGATGCGGATCGCCTTTGGGGAAAACGGGATCGTTCCCTGGGAACAACAGGGCGAATTCCTACACAAGTCAGGGGCACCGAATGAAGGGGCGCCGACCGTCCGCGTGAAGCCGAAGATCGCTGTTGATGGAACCACGCATGAGATCGTCGTCAACAAGATCCATGTGACCGTGGACGACCTGATCCCGGCGCTGGCCGCACTCGGTTACTCTGTCAAGAAGCTCTACAAAGACGAACTCGCACCCGTGAAGGTGAAATGACTATGACCCTCGATCTGCAACAGCATCTCATCCGCCAGATGGTCTTTTCGAAGGCCACCTTCGGCCCCGGCGCCCGCACCAACGGCGTCCTCGACCATATCCAGAAGGAAATCGCAGAGGTTCGTGAATCCGTTGGCACGGTGAAGCATATTGAGGAATGGACCGACCTGGTGATCCTGTCACTGGACGGCTTGACGCGGGCGATCTGGGCGGGCACCGAATATTCCGTCCCCGTCGATCAAGCCGCCGCCCATGCCGTTCGTTCCATCACCGGCAAGCAGTCCAAGAATGAACGTCGCGATTGGCCCGACTGGCGCGGCATGTCACCTGACAAGGCGATCGAACACGTCCGCGGGAATCCGGAAAAGGCGCACCTGGAATGAGATGGCCGGGACTCCGTTTGTTCCGCCGCTGGAACCCGGCGTTGTGGACTGGTGTGACAGGTCTGCTATTCTCTCTATCCATGGTCGCGCCAGGTTCCGCACTGGATATCGTGTGTAAGTTGGCGTTGCTACACCTGGTTGCGTCCTCGATCGTCGTGACCCTGATTCAATTTCGCGACGACGCACGTTAAACGGGATATTCACTGCATGGCGGGCAGCGACATCATCGGATCCACCGAACAGTTTTCCAGCTGCATGGGGAAAGAAAGATTCGATCGGGACACCGCAAATCAGGTGGTCCGCGAAACCAAGAAGGTCGCTTTGACCGCCTATCAGTGTCGTTGCTGCGAATACTGGCATGTCGGTCGCGACATTCCGAGGAAACACAAGCGAAAGGTGCGCCTTCTCGCGGGGAAAATGAAATGAAACCGAATTCAAAGCCGCTCACTGAACGAGACAGATTCCGGCAGGAATACAAAGCCCGGCGCGGCTATCTTCGTATCGAATACGACAATGGAACCACTGGTTACGCATCTGCGACTGCGCCGCGGCCGTGTCGGACCACAGTGCGCCCTGAATCGCAATTCATGGGGATGGTGTCCTTTTACTCCGGGGACGATTCAATCGTCTGGATCAATACCGCCAAGGTGCTTTCGATGACTTGGACTCCTGACGATGAGGCCGCATCATGACACATTATCCGGAGGTCAATTCCAAGGTCACGGTTACGTTCGTCGACGGTGAGGTTAAGACCTACATCATCAATGCCAGTCCGACCATCGCGCAATACCTCGCGAATGAGGCGCGATCGACCGGCTTCATGACGCTCAGGAACGGCAGCACGAAAAGCTGGTGCATCCCGGTTGAGCGGATCCGCGATATCGAGATTGCCGCAGAAGAAGGAGCGGAGAATTGACCAGCAAGGACACGAACCCAAAGGATGCAGTCGGCATCCGGAAATGGCGGGTCTTTTCCGCTCTACCTCTCACCGTGATCGCGGAGGCCGGTGTTGCACTTCTGGAAGGCGCGAGGAAATACGGCCGTCACAACTACCGGGTGGCCGGTGTCCGCGCGTCGGTCTATGTCGACGCGGCGATGGGCCATGTGATGCAGTGGTGGGAGGGTGAGGACGTCGACGCCGACTCAGGGCTGTCACACGTCACCAAGGCGATTGCGTCCCTGATCGTGCTGCGGGATGCCATGATCCAGGACATGCTCACCGACGACCGCCCGCCGCGGGGAAATCTCGACGAGCTTCGGCCGCGTCTGCAAGCGAATGTCGATCAGCTGTTCGACCGTTACCCGGATCCGGCGCCGGCGTTCACTCAGAAACGGCGTTCTGTACCGCCGGAGCAGAACGCGATTGATATGGGTCTCAAGGCGCCGGTGTTTGAGCCGCTCCCACGGAATGAGAACGAAAAGGTATGTATCCCCCTGAACAGCCGATACATGCACCACAACTACATACCGCAGACGAGGAACAACGATGAGTGACCACTACAACAAACTTACCCCGGCAGAGGCCGAACGCCTCGCCATGCTGGCGGAAGAATGTGCCGAAGTGATCCAGATCGTCGGGAAAATCCTGCGGCACGGCTATGACAGCTGCCACCCGGAGGGCGGGGAGGACAACCGAACCCTTCTGGAAACTGAAATCACGGACCTGCGTGCGGTTATACTGGTAATGGTGGCGTGCGGAGACATATCTTCTCCCCGTACTAGATGCGTCGTCGACACTTGGGAGCGTAAACTACAGTATACACATCATCAGGCCGCCGACCATGAAAACGGTTAAGTTCTACCGACCGCATGGCGGGCATGTCGCCCGGCTACCGGATACCGATGCGGCTGAAGCGGTTCGCTCAGGGGAAGCCATGTATTGCCCGAAACACTGGTATCGCGCTGCCATCTTGACGCGGCCAAATATCACGTTTAAGGTGACAAACACCAAATCGGGAGAGGCAAATTGACTTATCCATCGAACGGCGCCCCTGCCGATCAGTACGAAGTTACCGGCAACGAACTGCTGCAATTCATCCAGCAATATGAACACCTGGAAGTCGAGAAGAAGGACATTGCCGACCAGCAAAAGGAGATCATGGCCGAGGCGAAGGGTCGAGGCTATGACACCAAGGTCATGCGCAAGCTCATGGCAGAGCGGAAACGCGACAAGGATGAACTGGCCGAGGAAGAAACCATCATGGAAATGTACAAGGCCGCAATCCTCGCCGTTGAGCGCGCGACGCTCGATAGCATCTGACGATGCTGTTTCCAATCGCATGGTGCCCCTTGGCGGGCGTTTGGCTTTGCTGGGATATCGCATCCTGGCGCTTCAGGGACGCTAAAGCATGGAACTGACCCAACGCGATGATATCATGGTGGATATCGAGACGCTTGGCACCAAGCCAGGTTGCATCGTCCTGACCATCGGTGCGGCGTTGTTCGTGCCGCAGACCGGCGAAGTCAAATCGACCTTCTACGAGAAGATTTCGTTCAAGGACTCCGTGCTGCGCGGACTTGTCGTCGAACCCGACACCTACACCTACACCTGGTGGCAGAAGCAGGACGAGGAAGCCCGCAAAGAGGCGTTCAGTGGCGAGAAGAACCTTGCCGACGTCGCCTTGGCCTTCGAACAGTGGGTACGATCCCACAAAGGCGTGCGCGACTTCTGGTGCCAGGGGACCGACTTCGACTACCCGATCTGGGAAGCCGCGTTCAAGCGTGCCAGCATTGCCAATTTTCCCGTGAAATTCTACCAGAAACGTGATACCCGCACCGTGTATTCGGTTGCCGGTCTCGATCCTGCAATGATCAAGCGGGAAGGCACCTATCACAACGCCCTGGACGACGTGCTTTACCAGGTCCGGTGCGTGCATGAGGCATACCGCCTCATCGGACTGGCGGCAGTGCCAGAAGAAATCGACGAATTGGAGGGACTATGAAACTCGGTGAACTGAAAAGCCAAATCCGCCACCGCAAGGGGAATCCCACGGTGACGGTCACACTCGGTCAGGGTGTGTTCGAAGCGATCGCGGTGCAAAAGGCGTCGTTGCTTGAAGCCCTGGACCGGGCTTTCCCGGCCCGAAACACCGAAACGAACCTCCGGATGAACGACGACGGTTTGATTGTCAGCGAAGGGGCGCCCCTCGTTTCGGAAACCGCGTCTCCGGTCAAAGCCGTTTCCGAAGAAATCGACGACCTGGACGAACTCGATGATCTGGATTCGCTGGGAGACCTCGATCACATCGAATGCCGCCGGGGTCTTGGTGCGGAAATCGACTACCTCGACGAACTCTGAGGCCCGTCATGCTGACCGCCGACCTCGAAACATACCTCACGGAAAACGGGGTCAGCGTCGCGAGCATCTTCACGCCGCGAGACTCCGGTAAGTGGCGCGTGACACTGCGCGACGGACCCGCATGGATCGTCGGTGAACCAGATGACACGCTTATCGGTGCCTTGGAATCGGCCATGGTCGGATTTCGCCGGGACTGGGTCGACAAGAGAGGCGCGAGGAAATCGCCACCTGTCACCGACATTGATGACGACCTGGAAAGGCTTCTCGGATGAGCGTGCTGGATGACCTTGAAGCCCTGATCGAGAAGGGTGACGTAAGTTTCGTGACCGTGGGCCGATCCACGATCAACCCTGGCCGGCGGCACGCGAGCTTGTGCCTGCTTCCGACTCTCAGGTTCAGCCAGGGTTACGGTGATACCTGCGAAGCCGCGGTTGCTGAAGCGATTGCAAACGCCTTCAAGCGTGGCATTCCGCCGGTGCCGATCTCACAGATGCCGGTTCAGGAAGAACCAGCTGCAAACGACGGTCATGATGACCTGGACGACCTACTCGGATAATGGGGACAGAAGTGCAAGACAACGTATCGACCATGATCGGCCGGGCGAGTTCCCCGGAACTTGACGCCATTCTCGGGAAGCAGTTCCCCGTTCTCGATCAGGGGTTTGTCCGTGTCATCGACTACATGGGGAACGATGCTGCGATCGTGCAGATGGCGCGGACGTCCTACGGGGAAGGCACCGAGACGCCTTCCAGTGATCGCGGCCTGATCCGATACCTCATGCGGCACTGGCACACGTCGCCGTTCGAAGGTTGCGAACTCAAGCTGCACGTCAAGTTGCCGATCTTCGTCGCGCGCCAATGGATCCGGCATCGCACCGCAAGCCTGAACGAATACAGCGGCCGCTACTCCGTGATGCGGGACGAATTCTTCCTCCCCAAACTGGATCGTCTCGGAAAGCAATCGACCACGAACAAGCAGGGGACGGGCGAGGGGTATTCGGACGATCACGCCACCTCCGTTCAAGCCGATATGTCGGAGACGATGGGTTTCGCCTTCGACATTTACAACGAACTGATTGCAGAGGACACGGACCTTTCCCGTGAACTGGCGCGGATCGTGCTGCCGCTTTCGACCTACACTGAAATGTATTGGAAGATCGACCTGCACAACCTGTTCCACTTCCTGCGACTGCGGGCGGATGGGCACGCGCAGAAAGAGATCCGCGACTATGCTGCGGTGATCGAAGATATTGTGACCCGGTGGGTGCCGCACGCCTTTGAAGCCTACGTTGACTATCGCCGGGACGCCGTGACATTCAGCCGCATGGAAATCGCGGCGTTGCGTCAGTGGATTTCCGACACATGGCCTGACGATCCGGAGTACGGCGGATTCGGACCCGTTGACTGTTTGACGGGTGATTTGTCGAAACGTGAACTGGCTGAATTCGTACAGAAGCTTCAGAGGACGGTTAAGCATGGCTGAGGTTTCACTTTATACGGGAGACAACCGCGAAAGTTTGCGCCGGCTGATCGACCAGGGCGTGCGCGTCCATTCGGTCGTCACCGATCCCCCGTATGGATTGGTGAGCATCCAGAAGCGGTTCGGCAAGGACGGCGCGGCCGCAGCCCGCACCGAAGGGAACGACGGCAGCTTTGCGCGGCTATCTGGCGGCTTCATGGGGAAGGTTTGGGATGCTACGGGCATCGAACGTGACCCGGAGTTCTGGCGCCTGATCTGGGAAATCCTGCTGCCCGGCGGCTATGTGTTCGCGTTCAGCGGTAGCCGCACCGGCCATTGGCAAGCCTGCGCCATGGAGACGGCCGGGTTCATCATGCACCCGATGCACGGCTGGGTCTTCGGTAGTGGCTTCCCCAAGGCTCACGCGGCTGACAAGGCGATCGACAAGATGCTTGGGGTAGAAGGTGGATTCGTCGCGGACGGTGCGCCGGTCAAGCGGTTTTCTCCGGGTGCAACGGTCAATAAGGACGGCGCTTGGCGGGCGGAAGATAACGGCCGTGAATACCAACCTGGATCCTATGTCCCAGGTTCGCCCGAAGCTGCGCAATGGGAAGGCTGGGCCTACGGTACGCAGACGCAGAAACCGGCACTGGAACCGATCTATCTGGGTCAAAAGCCGTTCAGCGAGAAGACCGGCGCTGCCAATCTGCTGAAACACGGGGTCGGCGCGGTGAACATTGATGGCTGTAGGGTGTCAACCGATGAAACCATCACAGCGACTCGCAACATCGCTATGGGGTCTTCCGGTTCAGGCGTGTTCGGCGCAGCCGATAAACCGGGCGTGTATCAACAGAAGCCGGAAGGCCGCCACCCCGCCAATCTGATCCTCGACGGGTCGCCCGAAGTCGTCGCCATGTTCCCAAGCAGCAAGGGCCAGCAAGGCGCTGTGCGGGGCACGGAGCCGTCACGCACCGGCGGCGAGGGAACGAACTGCTACGGCGAATACGGCGCCCGTCCTGCCGCTCCTGTGCGCGGTGACAGTGGTAGTGCTGCGCGATTCTTCCACCAATTCACGCCCGATGCGGATCCCTTGTTCTACCATCCGAAGGCGGGTAAGGCGGATCGCGCTGGCAGCAAGCATCCGACCGTGAAGCCGATCGCACTCATGCAATACCTGATCCGGCATATCACGCCGCCGGGTGGCGTCGTCCTGGATCCGTTCGCCGGCAGCGGGACGACGGCCGAAGCCGCGTTGCGCGAGGGATTCGACTGCATCCTCATGGAAGCCGAACACGATTATACCCAATTCCTGACACAGAGATTTCGTAACATTAAACTTGAAACTCAAGTATCTGGAGAATATGAAGTTGAGGACGATCAGCTACTCGCACTACTAGGTTGAAGCTAACGGAGAATCAGGGTGATACAGGCGAATCTTAATGGGGCGACCCAGGCGGTAGATTGGGGTGCCGCGAATGCAACTGGTCGACAACGTGCGATCGAATTGATTGCCGAAATGCGAGAGACGGGGAACGTCGCGCTTCTTTTGGGTGAGATTCGTCGGATGGACGATCCGCTTTACGGCGCGTTTTCTGCCGGATTCTTCGCTTGCATTGCTTCCGCCCTGGCTTCCACTTAGCCGGGGAGAATGAATGGGGCGGCCGAAAGGTCGCCTTCATCCTTTCTGGCCTCGCACCATTTCCGGAGTCACATGATTCCGTCCTACTTCCCCGAACTCGGAATGATACGTCAGCGCCGTCGCCCGGCGTGATCCGAACCATGCGCCGCGGGAAGCGTGAGCGTCACGGGCAGCCAGGGTCGGGTGTTGCGTGATAACGATCCCGGCTCGCTCCTTTTCCTCGATATGATGAAGGTGCCCGCTGTGACCGTAGCGGAAGGCCGTTCCGTTGGCCCAGAACTCAGGGAACTGCGCTGCAAAGACTAGCGGTAAGTCCGCAGGCTTCCGCTTGTGCCCGTGGTGATAGAACAGCGCCGTCCGACCGTGACGCAGCGCGTAAAAGGGCAGGGGGGAGGTTTCGACGGTGACTCGCGGCTCATTCTCGTAGAACACGGAGAACATTTCCCGCAGCCAGACTGATCCACTTTGGTCGTGATTCCCTTCCGCGATCAGAAGGTGAACGGTTTCGTGCTGTTCAAGCGCCCGCTCCACCATGCGCCGCATGACCCTGATTGCTGCCCGCACCAGTTTCGGGTAACGGCCGTCCTGGTCAAGCACATGCGCAGACGTAGGTGTGACCGGCACAAGGCCGTCAGAGTGCAGAAGATCCCCGATTTGCGCAACGACTGCGCGTTTCGCCGGCGGCGCCATTGCCAGCATCAGTTCGAAGCAATCCAGGATGGTTTGTTCCGCGATCTTCATATCCCAATTCGCGCCACCTTCTTCATACCATGCAAGCATTCCGATATGAGCATCCGTGAATGTGTATTGGTTCAGAAGTTCGTCGGACCAGGTATTACCGGAAAAGGTGGATGGGGATGCTGGCAGTCGACCGATTTCAGATGAAAACTCTGCCACTGTTTCTTTCAGCAGCACCAACATTTTCTGCTGGTCAATGGTGGTTTTCACCCATTGGTTCGTTTGCTGCCCATGACGGTTGTACTGCGTGCTGGTGCCCTTCACGATAAAGGGGTCAGGGACAGTGCGGGTCATGTCGTGGTCTGGACTGTATCCCTTGACGGCCGCCCGCTTCTTGGCGCGGGCGATACGGTCCCGAAGCGAGGTTTCACCGATACCAAGTAACTTCGCGGCGGCGCGTCCTGAGCCGGTTCGGTTAACGGTGTCGATCGCTTCGATCTCTGCCGCCGTCGCCCATTCTTTCAACCGCTCATCAATCACGTCACTTCTCGATCTTGTAGCCACTCACCCAGAAGAAGGCCGCAGCAGCCATTGCCAGGAGTGGAAAGTAGTTCTTCACCAGGCTTGCCAGTGTTCCGGCACCCTGGAATTTCCCAACCATCGACGCCTGAGCGAGTTCGAGGGCTGCAATACGCATTTCAATCGCCTCGCGTGCCCGCGTCAGCGTCTCGATATCGCGGCCATGGCGCTGTTCTTCGAGACGGATCACCCGCTCTTGCACGTCGTCAATCTTGCTCATCAAGGATCGGATCTCCGTCGTCTGAACGGAAAGCATGGTCGACATGGCCTTGGAGGATTCTGCGATACTGCGCAGCGCCTCGAATCCAGCGCGACCAAGAGCTTCAGCGGTGTCTTGTTCGGCCAATTACTTTCTCCTGCCAAGTTTCTCTGCCACCCCACCGAAGACCTCTGACACGATGATCGAGGGGACCAGGAGCATAGCGATTTTGTCGATGCGGGCCGGAACGTCGAGGATCACCAGATTCCAGCCAAACAGCCCGTTCACGACGCTGACGATGTAGATGCCTGCGAACCAGATACCGAACGGAATGACGATCAGGTAAGCACCGATGCGGCGGGGCGATATGCGGTCTGCGGCCTCGATCCTGGCAACGGATGCCCTGGCTTCGATCGCCGCTATGTCACGCTCTGCTGACAGCCGTTCCGCGTCGTTGGTGGCGTTGAGCTTGGCCTGATAGGCTTGCAGAAGGGGATCCGCGACCTGACGCACGACCCCGGTTCCGATCAGCTTTGCAATCAGGCCAAGCATCCGATCAATCGTCCCGTCCGACCGGGGTGGACGTCAGCACACGCATGATCGCAGTTCCGAGAGCGACCAGCAGCGCGTAATAGGGATAGAATTCAGCCGGGATCACCGCGCCGATTTCCGGGGTTGCCAGAACAATCGTCAGGATTTCGAGGATCACGTCTGCCGCGGGCAGGACTGCCGCGGCGCCGGCGAAGATCATCGTCCGTTTGCCTTTGAGAGTTGCCATCAAAGCACCTTTTCCATTTCGTTTCGATAGGCCGTCGCCCGCTGCGCATCGTGGCGCGAGCGACCGTAGAAGAAGATCGCGATCAGCACGGCGACACCCACCACGACGAGCGGTGCCCAGAGCGGAAGATCGTGCAGGGTCTCCACGCCGCCGGTGCCGGTTGCGCCGCCTGCTGCCGTGATATGGCCGGTATCACTGTTGCGCTTTTGCAACACTTCGGCTTGCTTGGCTTCGCGCGACAGAATGCCTTTCGTGTAGCCGCGGGAACCCTCAGCCTGCGCCGCCATCGAAACGCCAGTCGCCTCGACACTGGCGACGCGCCGCGACCATCCCTTTCCGAACGTGCCCCAGGTCTTCAAGCCACGGAGAAAACCAACGCGGACGGCGCACGCCTTCTTGACCAGTTCGATCGGGTCGCGCTTCTGGATTGCGGCCAGGGTCTTTGCACCCATGATCCCGTCAATCTGAGCCTTCGGCAGCCCCACCGCCGTCTGCGTCCAACGCACGCCGCGCGACTTGCCAGAGTTCACGGCCGCATCCATGGTCACAAGGTCCACACCGTCAGGCAGCTGGTCGCCCTTGATCGGATCCCAGAAATCGACCTGGTAGATGAATTTGGCCCGCGCCCGAGTCAGGCCGCGGATATCCTCTTTCGGGTAGCTCCGCTTCGAGATACCGAAATTCGTCTCGCCGCCGGGGTCGGCACGATGGTTCACATATCCGCCTTCGTGAGCGAATACTTCCTTCATCACCGCGTCGAAATTGAACTTCGCCATAGCTTTTCACACCATATTTTGTGGCAGATTGGATTATCTAAACGTGAAAGTCAACTAAAGCGTGTGTCGTTTCCGCAACGCAGAAAACGCCCCGCGATGGGGGCGTTTGTATCATTTCACGGTGAGAACGATTACCTGAGCGCCTGCGCCATTGCCGCGTCGATCGCTGCAATATCCCCGGCCGTCGCCGCGGCTGTCCCGTTGAACAGGTGCAATTCGGTCGCGTGACCGATGATCGCGTTGCTGATCGGCCCGCCGCCCATCCAGTTGACCTTGCCGGTCGAGAGTAAGGCGAGCGGGTAGGAGTAGCCGTAGGTCACGTTCAGGGTGCCGTTGTGGTATCCGTAGGCGGTTCCAGACCCGAGAGTCATGTCCCCGATCATACGCTCCATCTCGCCGCCGCACTTGTCGTTGTTGTTGACAATATCTGTGTTCACCCAGTCCTGCGCCGCGCCGCCGTTAATCCGCCAGTGAACGCGCGTGGCGTTGATCCAGGTGCCGATGCCCATATACGACCCTGCCGCGGGTTCCACAAGCATGACTGACCGTAGCAACGTGTTGAACGGCCGGGAGACCATCGCCGCCCAAAGGATGCTGGTGGAGTTCCACGCGGCGGCGCTGACCGTTTTCGTGGACTGCATCCCTGCGACTCCGGTGCCCCGGATTCGCCAGGTCTTATACTTCCAGTCCTCACGGGCGATCTTGAATCCTGCCGTTTTCGCACAGACCATATCGTCGGTGCCCCACTGGTCGTAGACCTTGACGACCCGCGTTGCGTCGCCGTAGGGGCGGGCGCCGGTCACATAGCCGTTCGCGTCGAAGGCCACGTCGATTTCGTCTGCCGTGTTCAGGTTCGCCACCCGCAGCGCCGGGCCGGAATACGCCGGGTTGCGCTTGATCGTCCCCCAACCGGCCTTGGCGGTCAGAGCGCCCACGGTCGCGAGGGAAGTCGGGGCGGGTGGCGCCGCCCAGGATGGAGTCCCGGTCGTCGGCATGGCCGTGGTGGGTGGTGCGAAACTGGTATCGGTCGTGTATTCTGCGACACCCTGGACAATCCGAATGTCGTCGATATAGCCGCGCCAGCGGTCGGACGCGCCGACGCCGTTGCCGCCGATAACGCCGGGCATCAACCCGAACATATTCCCGCCGATGATCTGGCCCGCGGCAATGGTGGCCTTGGCGCGCATTACGCCGTCCATGAACAACCTCAATGTGGTTCCGTTCCGGCAGACTACCAGGTGCGCCCACTGCGCGATCGGCAGCGACGCCGACGACGTGAGGACCGGGTTGGCGGGACCATCAATGTAGAGCATCGGCCTGTGTGCCGGGCTTGTCGTCGAGTCCCCGATGAAAATGCACCAGCTACCTTTGCGGCCCCCGGCAAAGTCACCGATCGGCGCCCGGTAGAAACTGGTCCATGTTGCAGACAGGTACACCCATAAGGAGACGGTGAAGTCCTTGTTGCCGAAATACTGCGACTCGTCGCCGTTTTCGCACAGGACGTAGCCGGTGTCCGTCCCGCCCGTGTTGACGCCCAAGGAATAGGTGCCGAATTTCGCCTGCACCGACGACCGAGCAGCAGCGCCGAACGCGGTCAGCGGCGTACCGTTGTGCGCCAGGTTGGACAGCGCGGTTTCCAGATCGGCGCGGAACACGGTGTTCGACCAGAGCGGGCCACCGTCACCCCCGCCACCGCCGTCGATCATGATGGACGAGGCGACACTTCCAAGTAGAAGGGCCATCATAGCGCAATGTCTCCAATGAGGGCGTATTTCTCGGACCCGAGAGGCACAAGTGTTGCTTGAGATCCTGCGACCCGCAGCTTGGTCTTGGAGTCTGGCGACTGTAGCGTCACGCCACCCGCCGGGGCGAAAGTCGGCTGCCCGCCGGATTCCCACATGAACGTGACCGGCTCCACCCCGGTCAACCCGGTCGGGATCGTGATGTTGTTCGCACCCGCGACATTCATGCGGACGAACACGCCGCCCGCCAAGTGGACGTTGGTAAGGGCGATTGCCGCCGTCGCGTTGACCAGTGAGATAGACCCGCCGCCGCCGGCTCCACCCGTGGTCAGCACGTCCCAGGTCGTCCCCGTGAACGTGATATGCTCAGTCGCACTTACATCGTAGACGATCCAGCCTGCTTGCGGTGTCACATAGACCCACGCACCGTTGTCCCGGATCGCGATCTTGTTGAGATTCACCCCCGCCGTGATGACGTGCATATCGCCATTCACCGGGGATACCGGTTCCGCGGCAACTTGCGACAAGACGCGGGCTTGGATGAGGGCAGAGGCAAGGCGCATGTTCGCGTCCATCGCGGCGCCCCACCCATCGGACCCCGGAGTCCAGTATCCTGTAAGACCTACCCCCGGTAGAATGCGTTCACCAGCCATCGTTATCTCCTATTTCTGCGCCCGTCAGGCGATTGTTCCGTATGTGTTTCCATAACCATAGCCGTAACCCGAGGCCCGAACGTCGAAGGCCCGTCGCGCGCCGGTGATCGAAGTCAACCCGTCCCGCACGGAACGGAATTCAACGAAGCCGACACCAACCACTTGCAGATCGACGAACGGAATTTCGTGGCTGGTTCCAGTCAATCCGGTGATTTCCGACTGCATCACACCAGCTGCATTGAGTATCAGCAAACTGGTCGTCTGGCCGACTTCCGGGGTGACGGTTGCGTCTGTCCAGCGTCGGTAAATGGAGTCCTCTGCTGCCCGGTCCCGGTTTGCCCATGTGGCGATCACCGGCGGTGGCGCGACTCCCCCGTCACGATGCTCAAAGCCGCCGAAGCCTGCACCGTTCAGTTCGCACTTGGCCGGTCGGAAAGGAGCATGTGGCCGATTTGTCACAGTCAAGGTCAAATCTGCCGCCCCACCGTACGGCAGTTGGCCCATGGTTGTCCGCGGCAGAAGGCGGTAGGTGACAGTTTCACCGGCGGCGCGTTCCGCGGGATCGAGGCGGCTGCGCCCGACCGGGAATTCCCAAAGCCGGGTTCCGATCGCCCATGTCAGGGGGATGGTGTCCCAGATACCGCGCGCCACGACCCATTCATCGGTCGCCGTGTCGAAGGTATCCAGCATGACCAGTTCGCTCACGGACTCAAGCGTCCCGAGCATATAGAGGTCGCCGGCGGAAGCATCCCCAAGGCTGATAGCGTCAATCAGTGCGGACGGCAGACGGCTGCCGGCTTCTGGCACCAGGACCGCCGGTGTCACCCAGGAGCGGGCCGGTTGCATCGTCAGAACGGGTTCGACCGACGCGCTTCCAGTCGGGTCCGTCTTGGTCGTGTGAACCTCAATGTCGAGGGGGTTGTAACCGTCCTCATCACCCATCAGCACAACAGCGGCCGCGGGGTAAGCGGCATCTACGTCCGTGAGCGTGGCGCCATTGCGCAGCATCATCGGCAGCGGCGCGGTGACGGCCGACTCCGCGTCAAGTGCAGAAGGGTCGCGCCGATCGGATACCCAAAGCGAAGGCTGGATTGCAGAGAACTCGGACTGGTCGACCGCGAAAATGTCCTCTGTCAGACCCAGTTTGATTGTCCGATCCTTCGGGCTGCCGTAGTCGACGTCCATCACACGCATGAGCATGTTTGCGATACCGTCCTGCGGCCAGTTCAACCGCACCACGCTACCGGGTTTGATCCGCCACATGGTCCGGTCAACCTCTGCTTCCGCGCTGAACAGCGGGTAAGACGCCGCACGCACGTCACGATCGGCAACGATCTTCGCAAGGTGTGGATCACGGATCCCGTAATAGTTTCTGGTGTCCGATTTGATCCCACCTTGGATCGCGATCGAGGCGAGGTCGTGTGACGTCACGGTCGCTTCTTCTTCCGTCTCCGGATTCGTATAGGTCAGGACGATTTCGTTGGTGATTTCCCCCCAAAGCCGCCGCTTGCGATTGGACAACCGGCAGTTTGACGGATCCAGGATCGGCGCCGTTGCCGGGTCGTAATCCGCTCGCAGCAGTTTGAGCGTCCAGAGTCCGCTTTCCGGATCCTGAAAAAGCACGGCCTGAATGTGATCGAGGATTTCTTGAATGAACGCCCCGATCTCACCAGAGCGAATCCATTTGATCGAAAGGCCGAAGAACTCGTTTTTGAGCGTGATCGCGGCAGCCTGAAACGAGGCAACATCAATAAGCGCCGGGTCGTCAGCCTTCCCCCAATCCTGATCGGTCATGCACTCGTAGATCATGTGCGCCGGGTTGGCGTTTGGCAGCCACCCAATCGAACCGTCAGCGCGGCAATGGGCGCTTGACAAACTTGGAGTCAGCAACGACCAGGTGCGGATATCTTCCGAAAGAGTGCCACCGCCGGAAGTCGTCATGCTCGCCTGAATGTTGACGTACCGCGTTCCCGGTGGAAGATACCAGGTCAGTTCAATCAGGTTCGTGTTGTTCACCGCATTGACGTAGAACGGCGAGCTTCCCGGTAGGACGTTGATGGTTTGCTCGCTGCGGGTGCCATCCGGATTAGCCTGGTGACAGAACAGCGCGACGGCCACGTTTGCAGATCCGGGGAAACCGACTGGGGTATACTTCCAGCGGAAGCTCAGTGCCGTCAGGGCGCTATCCACTTGCAAGGCACTCATCCCGAGTTCTTCGATACTCAGGAAGTGGTTGCCCATCGTGGTGTCAATGCTGCCCGTCGTCGTAATGAGGTCGTCGGTGTCAAGCACAAGGGCATCTGTTTCTGCAGAGACAAACGTTCCGTCACTGGCAACAGATTTGATCGGCCAGATGACCGAATAAGCGGTTCCGAGAGTCCGAGAAAGCCGGGTCGCAGATGCCTTCAACTCCGGGAAATACGGGTTGTTGGTGCCCCACCGAAACCCGGCACCGTTATCGGCCATCGGGGGATTGATCTGTACCAGGCTAGGGACGCGATCCGGATCGAAGATATTGAAAAGCGACTCAAGGATTTGTGTCCAGTTGTTCCCCTGCTTGGTGTTGCCGCCGCGGAAGAACATCGAAGCGAGGCCGCGGTAGCCCGGCATCGTGGCCGGCGTGCGCCCGACACGACCAGCCAATGCCGCCGAAGCGAACTGGTCGTGTCGGCCGTCGTAAACTTCCATCACGCCGACAACGCCACCCTCAGCGTCATCCCCGCCAAATATTTCCGGTTGTACGATCGACACGTCAATTCGACCGCCGCCATTACCGCACCAGACGGGCTTATCTTTGATCCAAACCTGGTTGATCTGATCGACCGGACCATGACACAGGCCGTAGTGCGTAGACAGGAGGTAATCGTAGACCTCGACGCCACCCTTCTTACTGCCCATTGGTTCGTTCCTTCGCCTTGGTGATCACATTTTGCAGGTTTGCATCGTCAATATGTTCGATTTCAACAATCGGAATACCTTCTCTGACCAGTCGCCTGAAGTCGATCCCAAAGGTTGTGCAGGCGCGACGAACACCCGATGAACAGAGACCGGCCGCCCGATAGTCGTCCACGGTTACGCGGCTCATTTCTTGCCCCCCGATTTAGCCTTTCGGGTCCGTACCGCTTTGTCTCCGGACCAGAGAAGGTTCGGACTCGAAATGGTGATCGACCCGAAAATAACCGGGATAGGACGGCCGGCTTCTGCCGTGGGGGTATCGAAATCCTCCACGGTTGGGGGCTTCTGTTTCTTCGGCTTTGGGGCGAGCAAATATCCGAGGACTTGCAGCCCGATCCCGACCAGAAGTTGAAATAGAAAAGCCATGACCGCCCTTTACGAATGGTTGTTCTTGCCAACCGGGTTATCGGTCGGGATGAACGGTTGCCCGCGATAGTTGACGATGTTGTTGTGAAGCCCTTCGCACGCTGCGACCGTGTGAGCGCAGCCGAGAAACACGTCGACCGCGCCACCGACAACAAGGCCACGGGTTGCTCCGGTCAGCACCAGGGTTCGCAGCGTTTCGACGCGAAGGATGGTCCGCAATTCGCGTCCGTCAGGGGTGTCCCATTCCAGCAAGCCGCCGATGTAATCGAACGCCGTCCGTGCCCCGAGCCATCCGACCGGCAACGTCACGCGGTTGCCGTTGATCGCGCTGACCGTGGTTGCCGTCTTGGCAGCAACCTTGGAGGCACCACAACGCGACCCGTAGAGCGCGACGGAACACGTCAACTGGTAGTTCTGCCGCAACCCCGGCTGCGACATACCAGCTGCGCCGGCTTCGCATGACAGGGTGCAGGACACGTCGCCGCGGTTCGCTTCCAGAACCCGACCGGCCCAGGCAACAGGAAAATTCTCGCCCGTAGCATAGCCAGCGGGATCGGAGGCATTCGGGATATGGCCCTGACGGATGATCACCGACACGACGCGGATGGGTGCAGCAACCCGGAACAGTTCCGCTATTAGGGACGACAACGGGACTTCGATTGAAAGCGACATGGACTCGAATGACCCGCTGGACTTGATCGCGTCGCGCAAGGTGGGCGTCGGTTCATAGGTGATACCGCCATGGATGACGGGCGTATCTCCGTCCGTGAAGGCGTAGAACGAGCTTGGCCCGGTGCCATAGATGAACTTGTAGAGTTCAACCGGCTGCCCGCGATCCTTGCTCGTTTCGTAATCGTTCAGTGCCATCAGAGTCCCTCACCCGGTATCGTGCGAACGGCCATTTCGAGTTCCGCAGCCTCATCCGTCACCCAGCGAACCGTCAGGGAGTCCGTCGCCAACCGCCAGGCAGGGCACCAGGACAGCGCCTCACCCGCGGCGATCGACACTGGAAGCGGCTCCGCGAGGTTCAGCCGCGAATGACCGCCGGCCGTGATCGAGATGCTTGACACCTTGGCGAGAGTGACCACGCCACTCTTGTCGACGCTCACGCAATCCAGTGTCGAATCTCCGGAATAGGCTTCCGCGAAATCGGACCCCTCGATCTCGATCGCAGAGGATCCAGCCGCAGCCGGTATCCTGGCGCGCATATCGACCAGCCATGTAGGCATCCGGAATGCGCCGCGCATCCCTTTCGTCCGCATGAAGAACGCAATGAAGGCTTCCGCACCGGCTGCGCTGAATTCGGTGAAGCCGATCTTCAGCAGGCGTTGGGTGAACGGCAGGGGGTTATCGGTCACAACCAGTCCCCGGCCGGGGTCGAATTGCACGCGCCCACTGGTGAACGTGATCTGCGGGGCATTCTGCCAGTTCGGACGGGTCGTGAAAACGTCCATGCCGCGGTAGGTTGTCGGCGTTATGACCGGGGACACCATCGGATCGGATGCCGGGTCCATGTTGAAGCGCACGGCGGCCGTGGCGACGCGACTGGTCGGGTGCCGCAGATCGGTTTCGCTTTCGACGCGGGAGAGGACGGCCGGATAGACAATATCGCCGGCGAGGAAAGCCCCGACGACGGCAGACTCAAGCGTGACGACCGCCCCGACGACGGACAGCACCGTGACCGCTTCTTGCGTGGTGCCGTCCAGAACGAGGCGTACGCCGGGCACAATCCAGAAGGGGGTCGACACCAGGGTCAGCGTTGCCCCGGCGACAGACACAACCTCTGCGCGGCGCCAGTAGAGCGGAAGGACAAAGAGGGCGTCGGGGTCTTTGGTGACGTCCGCGGCGTGCCGGTGGATCATCCCTTCCAGGAGGATCGCGTCGAACGAGACCTCCATTCGCGGCCGCTCGCGCAAGGCGGCGCGCTGTTCGGTGCCGTCATAAGACGTCAGGATACTGGTCTTGAATTGGTACTGGACCTCAACACCGCCCCGCCAGTTGGGTTGCAGGGCGGTGATGTTTCCGACGCGGGGTTTCAGGGTGTATGCCATCCTCAGATCCCCAATGCGGCGCGATATTTCGCCCGGTTCGATCGCATATGGTTCACGACCGCATCTTGACCGTTCGGCGTGGCAAGACCCTGTTCAATGGCGTCCGCACCATCCACGGCGTTGATGATCGTGACACCGGCGGCCGCACCGCCACCATTCCGCCGGTGACGGGGATCGTCCTCAGTCAACATTTCCTCACCGACTTTCGCGATGATCGGGCGTTCGTTCGGTTTCAAGCCAATGACGCCGCCGGTATGGTAGCGGGTCGCTGCGGCGAAGATGGACGGATTGACGGCGCGTCGTTGCGAAATTCCGCTGCCGATCATGCCGCCGGTGTGCGCGACCCCCACGAAACCATTCAGCATCCCGGCGATACCGCCACCCATGCCGCTGTTCTTCAGGGCGTTCATGATGGTCAGCTGGACGATGAGTTGTCCGATCTGAATCAGGGTATCGGACGCGAATTTGCGGAACGCATCGCCCAGGCTTTTCACGAAGCCTTCCCCTTCGGCCAACGACTGCGCGAATTCGTTGATCGCACCGGATGCGGCACCCCCAACCATGTTGTTGATCTGCCCCGCGGTGACACCGGCCTCGCGCCCATACTCCTGGGTCTTGAGTTTCAGCGTCTCCATCTTCGCGACGGCCGCATCCGCCCCGGCGCCACCAAGCGTTGCCGTGAGTTCGCGTGACTTCTCGATTGCCGCCAGTAGTTCGACGTTCAGGTCTGCGATTTCCTGCTTGAGTTGCGCAGCCTTACCCTGGTCGCCGTTGGTTTCCGCAATCTCAAGCTGCCCTTCCAGGGCTTGCCGTTGCGCCATGATATCGCTGACCCGCTGTTCGGCGTCGGCAACCTCTTTCTGCGCGTCCCTCTCCTGGTTCCGGCCGCGGATCAAGTCGGCAATCTGCCGTTTGCGTGCTTCCCCGAGGACCAATCCCTTTTCTTCGGCAGCAATCGTTTCATCGTAGATCGCAAGGGCAATCTCGCGTTCGGTATCGCCCAGTTTTCGCAGCGAGTTTTCGTACTCGATGCGGGTAAGGGACGTGTCCAGATCCTTTAGGTAGTCTTCCTGAGCTTCGGCGCGCTTTTGATCGTTCTCCACGACCTCTGCACTGGCGACCGCCACACCCTGATATGCAGCCAGAAGTCCGTCAGCCTTGGCGGCGTGCTGCCCCATCGAGTTTACTTTGTCCGTGACGGTGCCGGGCGCCCCGCCGTTCGCGGCATCGCTCGCCCCGACCTTGCGCGCGTCACCGGCGTTGATTGCTGCATAGATTTGCAACAGACCGTCCCCGGCCTTCACACCGGCGTCGGTGAGATATTTACCGGAGGCGATCACCTGATCTGTGATCGTGCTTGATTCAGTGACGCCGTATTTCTCGCGCTGCGGCTCACCCCACTGAATCAGTCCGCGATGTTGGCCCCATTGCGTTGTTGGGCCGGCCATCCATGGATCAAGTTTCCCACCAGTCTCGTAAGACATTGCGGTGAGAAGGTCTTTTGCAGAGATGCCGAGTTCTTGGGCAACCATAGCCACGGAACGCACAAGTTCTTCCGCTTGCGCGCTGTTGATCCCCAACCCGTCGAGATTCGACCCCCCACCGGCTCCGGAACCATTGAAGCGCGACATTGAGTATTTTTCTTCGTAGTACGCCGCGTCCTTGGTTGAAGCATCGACGGCTTCACGCGCTTGTCGCGCCCGAATCAGGACGGCGATGAAGTCTTCCCAGGTCTTAGCCGCAGCCAGTGCCTCTTTTTCGAGCTTGTTGATTTCGGCCAGTTTGTTCAGCCGTTCCATTTCGGCGGATACGGACGGGATCAGTTCCCCGAGTTTGCTGAACGGAGTGGCCGCTGACTCGGCTTCTTTCCGCAGAAGGGCTAGTGCCTTCTGCCCTTCAATGTAAGCCTCAGATCCTTTCAATCCGGCCGCAGCCATTTCTGCAAGCGCGTCTTCGAGTTCTTTTATCTGCGCTGCGAGTTCTTCCTGTTCGCTGCGGTTGTCTTCCACCGCACCAGCGACCAGTTCTTGCGCCTCTTTCAGCCGTTCCGCCGCGTCGATCGCGTCATGCTTGGCATTGACGGATTCCTCGATCGCAGCAGCCTCTTTCTTCCAGAGGTCAACCCAGTGCGGAAGCTGGTTAAGCCCGCTCGCAAGCGCCTTGTTCAACGCCTCACGCTTCGAGGTTTCAATCTCCACCTGGCGCGTGGACATGCCGGCCGTCGCCGCTTCCTCGCTGCGCGCCTTGTTGGCCTTGGCGATTTCTGCGGAATAGTCCCCGTACGCCTTTTGCAGTTCCTCGACCTTGGTGAGCGTCAGGCCGGCGTCGGATCCGGTTTGCAGCTTTTCCAGTTCGAATTCCGCTTCGCGCAGTTTCTCTTTAAGACTGTCAACGATATCGCCGGTGTTGTTGAACCAGTTCCAGACCGCACTCGACTCGGATGCGCTGGCTTCGTATTCGGCCAAGACCTCTTTCATGCGGGCGATCTTGACGGTGAGAATGTCGACCGATTTCTCTTGCTCACCGAAGATCGGGGAAAAGTCGCCGGTCGCCACTTTGAAGATATTGCTGCCCGCCATCATCTTCATGAGGTTCGCAGCACCCTCGACGCTACCCGCAAGAACGTCGAACGCTTCAGCAAGCCCGATAATGACGATGCTGTTCGAAAGGCTTTCAACCAGGGTATCCCAGGCGGAACCCAGTGCAGAGAAGGCCCGCGACCACGGACCTTTTGCCGTGTCCGATGTATCCTTCATCTTGGCTTGCAGGGCATCGAACGCGAGTTCTTGTGCCCCGGCGGCGTTACCCGCGTCGTACATCGTGCGGATCGCGGCCAGTTCTGCGGCCGTGAAAATGTTCAGTTCCTTGTCGAACTCACGCAGCGAGTCGAAACCGCCAGAGAAAGCCTCTGACAGTTGTTTCGCCATATCCGGAAGTTCGCCGCCGGTCAGGGAGGACAGTTTCGCCGCGACGGTCGCCAGTTCCTCGAACCGATCGGTGCGGATGCCGGCGCGCGAGAAGGTTTGCGCGAGTTCCAGTGCGCTTTCAATCGAACCGGAAATCTCTTGCATCCCGCGGGCCGCTTGCGCAATCCGTTCCACCGAATAGCTTGCACTGTCCCCGAACGCGGTCAGCAACTTGTCGGCCCCGGTCAGGGCATTGCGGGCGTCTGCGGACTCTTTACCCACCTTGAAGATCGCCGCGCCCACGACTGCAAGCGCCGCACCAACGAGGCCGGCGCGGGCCGGGGCGCGTTCAAGGATCTGGAAGAAGCCCATCATACCGCGGGCGGCGGCCGGGAAAATCTGCGTGATCTGGCCGATTTGCTGCGCGAAGATTTGCAGGATGGGTTGACCCATCGCAATCCCGGAAACCACGTCGTTGACCTGGTAGCCAAGGTTCGTCAGTTGGTACGGCTTCAAACCGAAGGCCATGACCTCCTGATCTTCACCGATGACGTCGGATCCCCAGTTCTGTCCGGACTTGCGACCTTTACCCGGCACCGACCCCTTACCGGCCCCTGCACCGCTCTGGTTCCGCATCGCACCGGCCGCGGCATTGGTCGCGTCACCGAGTCCCTTCTGCGTCGCTTTAAGACCCTGTGCCTTGGCGTCGAGGACAGCCAGGGCCGCGGTGAGCTTCCGCGCCTCAGCGGACTCCGCGCCGAACTTGGCAATGATTTCGTCCTGCGATGCCCGAAGTTCGGTCGCCATGCGCGCGGCACGTTCGCGGGAGTTCTCGGTAGCCCGAGACGCCGCGGCCAGTTTCTTTTCCGCCTCAGAGAGTGCGCCGAGTCCGCTGGTCGCCTTCTTCGAGGCGTCGGCCGTCTTTTGCAGATCGGTGGCGCGCTTGCTGAATTCGGCAAAGGATCCTTGTGTGGCCCCTTTCATCCGCGTCATCTGCGCTTCAAGACCAGCAATGTCGCGCTTCAGGGACTTTGCTTCGTCCGCAAACTTCCTGCCAAGGGCTGCATTTGTCGATCCGAACGACGGCCCGATACGATTTGCTTGCGACTGGTTGGAGAGATAACGTTTGGCGCCCGCGGCGGCGGCGTCTTGTGCGGCCCGAAGTTCGTCCACGCGGGCACGCAGTCGTTCCAGTGGCGACACGGCGGCGGTTGCCTTTTTCTGCACTTCGTCCATGTTCTTCGACCATGAGCCGAAGGAGACGCCGCGCACTTTTTGCAACACAGCCAGTTGCTCGTTCAGAGCATCTTTCGTTTTGTAAATCTTGTCCCGCAGATTAACCATGTCGACAGCCATCTGGCGGCTGTAGTTGGACTTGGACGCGGCTTCGAGTTCCGAGTATTGCTTTTTCAGAGCTTCAATCGACTGGATCTGCCCCTTGACGGCCTGACGCTGTGCGACGGCCGCCCCGAGCATTTCCTTACGGCTTGCTTTTTCAATGAAGCGATCGAGGGCTTTTTCGCCGCTGATCAAGACCTTCGAGAACTCATCCCGTGCCCGAATTCGTAGGTCAGCGTATTTTTCGGCCATCACCGATCCTCGATCATCTTGTTTATGACGGTGCTGAATTCACGGACCTGTTTATTGGCCCCCTGAATCGCCGCCTTGGTGTCCGCAATTGGAAAGGTGTGGATCGCCATTTGAACGAGAACCGCCAAGTTCGCCATGTCGGCGTTCTTGCGTTCGGCCACCAATGCGGCCTCGTCCATCATCCGCCCGATTGTGTATTTGGAGACCCCGGAATGACCGTTCGCCGTCAACAGGCTGGCAGTCTTTCGGAGTCCCCAAATCCATTCGCTCAGGCTTTCTGCTGTTGCTTGGCGTTCTTGGCTGCCATCGCGACGGCCGCCTTGAACACGTTGCTGACGATCCCCATCACCTTTCCCGTGCCATTCTCCGAATGGAACGTCATGGTGGCGGCCGCTTCGACAATCTCGATCCGAAGGCCGACCGGCATCCGGGTCACAACGTCCATTTCGGCATCGTCTTTGCAGCGAAGCCCGAAGAAGCAGACCATGTTGATCAGTGCCGGTGCTTCCGTCAGAAGGTCCGTGATCACCGCGGCAACCCGTTCTTCCGTCAGACCCTTTTCACGGGCTTCCGTGTAGATCGGGCCGATATACTCGCCGTAGTCGCGAGCCAGGAAGATGGCTTGTTCAAGGGAAAGGCCGTAGACGGCCAGGGTTTCAACACCCGTGGCCGTCTTTGCCTGCACTCCCATGAATGGTTCTTGGTAGTCCAGAAGTCCCATTTCGTCCTCCTTAAATGGGATTAGCCGAGGACCGGCCGACCGTCGCCATACAGCGCGGCGTAGCCCGTCTTCTTCAGCACTTCGATGTTGAAGGGCAGCGATGCCCATTCTTCGGTGATCAGCGCGAATTCACCGTTGGGCGACAGTTTCACCCAGGGCATGTAGTAGTCGATGTTCGCGCCCACGGGGTTGTCAGCGATGAACTTCAGTTCACCCTCGATCTCGTCTTCCGACGACACCATGACGGTGCGCGACGAAGCGGCCGTGGTGTAGGTGATCACCAGGTTCGTGCCGGCGACGATCGTTCCACCGGCAACAACTTCGATCATCCCCAGTTCGGGGTAGACGATATAGTCAGTGGTCGCGGCGAACGTCGCCGGAACGCCGGCGTCATCCTTCACGGTGACGGCGCTGATCTGACGGTCGCCGGTCGGGTTGGCGCTGCTTGCACCAATCTGGTAGCGACGACCGGGGGTGACGGCGGCAATGTTGTAGTTCACGCCGACCGAACCAGCGTCGGTTTTCGTGCTGACGTCGGCGCCGATGAAGCGGGCGACGTTCGCAACGCGAATGTCATCACAAGTGATCGTGCCGGTCACGTCCTTGGACAGCATGACGCTCTGGTCTTTCTGACGGATACCGCCAGTCGAACCGAAGTGGTCCAGCTTTTCCATTTCCGCATTCAGAGCGAAGGACGGGCAGTTGCCGAGCCATTCGAAGCCGGTGGGGTTCTGGGTGCCCGGCGAATAGGGCGAGAACCAGACTTCGCCTTTGCCGAGTTGGAGGTTCTGAGAGGATAGAGCCATGTTAACTTTCACTCCTTGCGGGTTTGTCCCTTATAACGTGAAATTCAAATCACGCAAAGGGATTTTCGAGGTCTTCGACCACGGTTAAGGTGACGGGCAGGTAGAAGAAGGCAGCATCAGAAATCTGCCCGTCTGCGGGTCGGACAACAGGTTGCCCGATTTCGAGTGCGGTGACACAGGGCATACGATTGCCCAGGCCAAGCAGGTTGGAACGGTCCTTCTTTGCGCGGACCAGTGCCACGATGACTTCCGCGCACAATTCGTAAGCCGGATCGGTCGGATGATCGAGGTCGTCCTTGACGAACCCCTGAATCAAAATCTTCCACTTCCCCGCGGCGGCGGTGTGACCGGAGGACGCTTGCAAGGTGTCCTGTGACCGGAAGTCCTCAAGGATGGACACAAAGGGTAGAATCTCGTTTCCGGAAAAGATATCCCGGCCGCGGAATACCCGCTCCGCAGTTCGGCCGGCCTCGTCGACGTAATCGGACAGGTCGTTTATAAAGCCTGCCGCCGGTGTGACGGTCTTGATCTGCGCCGATATGGCTTTCATAACTCGCAGGCGGAATGAATCAGCCATCGCGTTCCTCCAATTCTATCAGGCGGAAAAACTCCGCTTCCAGGGCGTCGAGGGTATCCAAGGACAGGTCTTCGTAGATCCCGCTTTGCCGTGCGCTGATAAGCGCCTGGTCGACCGATGGTCCGTAGAGCAACCAGAGCCGATCGGTGATCGGCTTCGGGCGGTAGGCGCCAACCGGAGGACCGCCGCTAGTCCGCACCGCAAGACCCTCGTTCCCGTTCTTCAGGCGCATGATGAAGGCGCGGCGAATGTATTTCGTCGAACCGGGCTGCACTGTGACGTCAACCTTGCCGTCTTTATGCCGCTTACCCGGAGCGAGCGCCTTGGCCCGGCTGAACCGGGCCAGTGAAGTCGGGCGACCTTGACCACGAACCACGGCTTCCAGATTGGCGCGACTGGCTTTCGTTTGCACCCAGAGGCGTTTCGAAGCCGGGCCAAGGTAGCGGGCCGGAAAGGCAATCTGTGTCCGGATCGCCTTGTCAGCCCGCGTCCTGGCTCTGTCTGCAATCTTGTTGATCGCCCGTTGCGCAGCGAGTGCGACCTTCTCCGGGGAGAGGTTGCCGATGTAACCCCCTGCCGAGAAACCCTCTATGACGACGGCGAATTCCACGACCTCAACTGCCCACTAGAGCGTAAGCCGGCGCGGCGAAGTCGATTTGCCCGACGATTGCCGCCAGTTCTTGTCCGGAAAGCAAGATGACTTCTGCCGCGGCGAAGCCGTCGCGATAGGGTGCGGTCGTGCCGATACGGTAAATCTCGCTCTGCGACACGATGACGTAGGATTTGGGAAGCGGGTTCGGAACGTCCGCTTCCGCGAAGATGATCCGGGGGTCGATTTCAAGGAATCCACTGGTCTGCGGCCAGGTGAATTCGTTCTGCGTAGGGGACACCTTGGAATGGACCCTGATCGTGCAGGGAACAGGCGTCCCGGCGGCGTGCGTAAGGTACACCGCCGGGACGCCAAACGTCGCGTGGACGGACGCCTTGGCACGAGCCTTCGTGTCGCGCCAGCTGCTCATCAGAGACCTTCAACCTCGTCCGGATCTTCGGTCGCAGCCGCAGGTTCGTCAGCCGCCTTCTTGGCCGCCGCTGCCTTCTTGGTCGAAGTCTTCTCAGGAACAACATCGCCTTCAACCTTCGGCCGCAATTGTTCCCAGATGGCAAGCTCACCTTCGGTCGGGGCGCGAACGGCGCCAAGCGCGACCAGTCGGTCGAATTCTTCGTCGTCAAAGGACTGGACGGAGTTGATCGGCAGTTGCGTGCGGTCTTTGCCGACCGTGATCGAATGGATCGTGAATGCGAGTTTCATGTTGACTCTCAAGTTAAAAGTGCGAGTGGGCCGGGAATTCGGCCCACTCTTGTCAGGCTTACGCCAGGACGTTCGCCAGCAGCGAGGCGTTCGGGTTCAGCGGTGCCATCAGCGGCGCGCCCTTGTGGGTGATGTATTCCACTTCCACGTCACCCTGCGTAACCCAGTTCTTCGGGAAAATACGCATCGGCGCCCAACCAGCGGCACGGTCGATGATGCGACCGAACGCCTGGAAGCCATTGAACGCAGCCGGTGCGCCGGTGAACAGGATCTGCTTGGAACCAATGTAGCGCGTCGTAGCGCCGGTGACTTGATCGACATAGGTGGTGTTGTCCACCCAAAGTTCGATCTTGGCACCCGACGCGCCGCCGATCTGCATTTCACCGACCTTGTAACGCTGTTCCCCGGAAACCAGGCCGCGTTCGTAGGTGATGTTTCCACCAGCGTAGTTCTTGTCCAGGTGTTCCTTGAACTCAGCGTCCTTGCGCATCACTGCCCAGACCGCGCCGCCCATGGTCGCCTTGACCGGAACCGCACCGAACGCGGCTTGGGTCATCGTGTCAAGCACCGACTGGAAGAAGTCGACGATCGAGACGCCCGCGTCACCGAAGCGCGCACCGGCGCCAAGGGTGATCGTGTGGCCGGCGTCACGCTGGAAGTCGATCAGGGTGGCCGGATAGTCCTTGCCCTTCAGCGTGATCTTGCCGTCACGAACCGCGAGTGCGGCCATGTAGTTCAGGGTGCGATCATACGCCCGCAGGTGTTCGGCGGTCATCGCGGCACGGATCAGGAACAGACGTTGTTCCGGCGACAGGTTCACCGGCATCTGGGTCATGTTCGCGTCGATACCCACGCGCCGGGTCAGCGGCATCAGGGGATCAATCCGGTCTTCCAGTTTCACATAGGCCGGTTTGAAGCGGTATCCGGTCGACGTGTCATCATAGACCGAACCGCCGCGGGCCAGCGGAAGGACAAAGGGTGCGAGTTTCCGACCCTGGATCGGCATCTTTTCGAAGTCGATGTATTCGTCTTCCGAAAGGATCTCGTTCTGGAAATATTCGGTCCAGACCAGGGGTTCCGGTTCAACGTCGCGCCAGACTCCAAGGAACTGGTTCGTGTCCCAGAGTTCGTAGTTCTGCGAATTGGCTGCCATCTGCGGCTCCTATTACGCGCCGCGCTTGGCGACGATGATGGTGGTGGGGGTGGGGGCGCCGTGGAAAGCCTTGGCCTTCTCAGCGTCGGTGTTGAAGGAAGCGCCCCAAACGAGTGCGTCCATGTTGAAGCAACCCGAATACCAGACGGGTGCGTTGACGTCGCCGTCAGCCGCGCCGCCGGTGACTGCATGGGCCAGGACGCCGATCGCTTGAACCGGAGTCACTTCGGCAGCCTGAACCGCTTTCACAAGGAAGCCGGTCGCGTCGAGGCCGACGACCGAGAACTGTTCCAGCACCACGCCCGCTTTCACGGGATAGGAGTACGCCGGGGCCAGTTCGGGATGGTTCCCGGCCAGAAGGAAATTCTGGGTGTAGGTGTCCAGTTTTTCGAAGCTGGCAATGCCGGGGTCAGCATAGGGGGGAGTGAACGTTGCCATATGACAGGCTCCTTATTTCGACCGCTTCTTGAAGCCGGGAATGCCCATGTTCAGAAGCAGATTGCGGTTGTCCTCAGCCACGGTTTTCGCGGTAGCTTCGGATTCGTTCAGCTGGTCGTGCTGCGAGCCACCCATGGCAGCTTCCAGCATCCCCTTCGGGGCACCGGCGCCGGGTGCAGGTTCAGCACTGGCGACGACGGGCTTGGCTTCTTCCGGCATCTTCGCCAGTTTCTCGGTCGCGGTCTGGGCGCTGACGCCAAGTTCGACCATGACCATTGCCGCGGCGGGCCGGGTCTGCGCTTCGGCCGATCCGAGAATACCCGTGATACGGGTACGTTCCGTTTCAGCACCTTTGATCTCGCCGGCCGAGAAGGCCGTTGCCTTGGCGGCGTCGAGATCGGATTCAGTGAACTGGGCCATTTTTTCGGCCATGTCGTAATCCTCTCCTTTGAGTGTGGCCGCAAAGGCCGTTATCTCGTCGTCAGCAGACTTGCCGATCTTGTCAGCAAGCCCAACGGCGAGGGCTTCTCGGGCAGTGAAAGTCTGGGCTTCCGTCGCGCGGACTGCCTTTTCATCCATTCCCCTGTTGCGGGCCACAAGGCCCACGAACTCCGTGTAACTCTCGTCAATGCGAGATTGGATCTTCTCGCGCACATCATCCGGCAGCGGCTCATACGGGTTGCCGTCAACCTTGTGTTTACCGGCGAAGATATACGTCACCTTCATGCCGGCCATGTTCATCCTCTCTGACACGTCAATGTGCGTCCTCAGAACGCCGATCGACCCGACACCGCCAGAACGCGAGACGGTGATATCGTCTGCCGCCGCCGCGATGTTGTAGGCAGCCGAATAGGCCAAATCCGACGCGAACGACTTGATCGGTTTCTGTCCGCGGGACTCGTAGATGAAATCCACCAGGTCAGAGACGCCGGAAACCATACCGCCACTGGAGTCGATATCGAACGCGATCCCCTTGACGTCCGGATCCGCAAGGCCGCGGGAAAGCGCCTGAGCGATGTATTCGTAGCCAGTGGCCCACGATCCATCCTGCCAGGGGAACTTGTTCAGCAGCAGGCCGCGCACCGGGATCCGCAGAACACCATTCTTCACCGAGTAGGGGCGATAGTTCGACCGCCAGTCCTCCGGGGAAAACCAGAAGTCATTGGCGGACATAACTGGCGCGGACGTGTCGGCCTCGACCCGCTCAAGGAAGCGCGACGCCTGTGCCGCGCAGACCTCAAGCCAGGCGGCCGAGTCAGGCGCCATGAGCGCAATCTGATTGTCGAAACGGGCGAGGATTGAGTTCAAGATTCACGCTCCTGGGGTGTGCCGGATAGGGCGTTGTCCTGGTCTTGGGTGTCGGCCTCGTAGACCGATGGAATTTCCAGGTTCCGGTCGTTTTCGAGTTCGCGCTTGATCTGCTTCGCCACGCGCCGCCAGTCGCCGCCAGTACGGCGAGCGATCACCGACTCCTTGGTGTCGAGACCGGCAGCAAGGGCCAGTTTGTCCGCTTGCGTCTCTTTGAGCGGGTCGATCATGCCGCGCCCGGCGCCGATCCAGTCCGCTTGCGAATATGCCTCTGCATTCAACCCGTCGTAGAAGTTCGGGACTTTCCGACGCTTCAGGGTTTCGAGGTCATTGCGGTTGATCGCTTCTTCCAACCAGAGGCGATAGATGAAGTTTGCGGTACGATCAGCGACCATGCGCTTTTGCGACTGCATCGCCTTCCACGCTTCACCGATCGAAGCCCGCGCCGACGAATAGTTCGTCTTACTGTAGTCCCGCGAAAACTGTTCGTAAGACAGGTTCAGCGCGGAAGCGATGTAGCGCAGCAGGTTCGCCATGAAGGCGTCATCGTCCGGACCCTGCGCGCCGGGGTTCTGAAGGTTCAGCTTCGTTCCCGGCGGAAGGATCGGGATAGCCGCCCCGTCCATGTGCAGGTTCTTTGCGCCGCCGGAATATTCCTGAACGGCTTCGAGGTAGTCCATCATCCATTGCGTCGTCGGGTTGCCATCCGCGGCATTCCCGGCGCCAAGCGCCTGAACTACGTCGTCAGGAAGCTCCGCTTCGAACGCGGCCGAATAGGTAGCCGCGATGACCGCCTTTTGTAGCTGGGTCTTCCGGAAGTTCTTGGTATAGCGCATCTCGGTCAGCGCCGCGGTGAGCATCGAAATGCCGCGCGATTGCTCCGGACGCATCTGTTCGAAAATGTGCAGAACGTTGTCGCGACCCCATGGACGGTTCGCGGGGATCCGAGTCCACTTCTGCCGTTCCAGGTTGCTGTAGTCGTGGAACGGTCCTTCGGACGGATGCGAATTGCGGAACCAGTAGGCGATAGGACGACCCTTGGTGTCGACTTCAACGCCATTCCGCATGTACGGATAGTTGCCAATCCGGTAATCTGCCGGATTGCTGAGACGATCGGCGTCAACCATCTGGAACGCCGTGCGATACGGGCGACCCGTGCCACTCATCCAGTCAGCAACGCCTGTGACTTCGCCACCGGCCACATAGACGCCAACAGCAAGACGAACGATATCCGTCAGGGTGCCGATACCACGGGAGTCGGGCCAGTGCTTCGGGCTTTCCGCCCAAAGACCGAATTTCGTCTCGACTTCCTCCTGGAATTCTTCTTCCCAGGTGTCGTCGTCGGACCCGAACAGAACCTTCGTTGCCGGCCGCGCGTTGAGCATGAAGCGGGCGCCGACAATACTGTCTTTCCAGATCGTCGCACCGGACGCCACCAGGGCGTCATTGCGGATCATGTCGCGGGCGCGGGCGTCGATTACCGGCTTTTCCGGCAGCATGTCGGCATCGGCGCTACGCAGCGCCGGCCGCCACATGGCGAGATCACCTAGCGTCTTGGAACCGTCGTGCGCAACGCCGGTCCCGGTCGCAGCAGAAAGCTGAACCGGGACCGACTCTGCTGCGCCGCCCGCGGGGAGGACGTCCGATTGGCCGCCCAGCAGTTCCATGAGTTCGCGATCCATCGCCGTCATCCGAACACCGGGCGCAGCGGGCCAACCGGGCGGGTTGACCCTGCCAATTGGGCTTCGAGTTCCTTGATGTAGGTCCGCAGGCGGCTTGCGTTGGCTTGCGTGTAACGGACACTGGATCCGTCGCTATCCCGCACTTCCACGGCCTGTTCCCCCGTCATTAGACGGTGGTAGGCATCACGGGCGGCTGCCAGTTTTTCAGCGGTAGTCAGCGCCAATTTGGATGCCCTCTCCAAGTTTCATGCTGAGTATTACAGGAACCAAATCAGCATTGCAACTAAAACGTGATGATAACTGAAAACGTGCCAATCAGGCAAGTTTGCGACCAAGCTCCGCGAAAGACTTCCGTTTGACCTTGGAAACCGTCGCATCTTCCGTGACGGGATCGAACACGAATTCGTTCTCATCCCATGGTGCAGCCCAGATCGGAGGCTCAGAGAAGTTCAGCCGATCGAGGCCAAAATTGATGAACGGCACCAGTTTTTCCACGGGACGGTTCGCGATACCAATGGCGTAGTAGGTAAGGTCGAACGCCTCGTTGCGGCGCTTCGCCGGGTTTTCCCATCCCTTTTCCGTGCGGATCTCCGTCGTCATCTGCTTGTAGAACCATTCCGGAGACGTGTCGGGATAGCGGATCATCCCGCCGCGGATATCGTCCGCACCTTCTTCGTTCACACGGCGCGCAAGCATCTGCGATACGCGGTCCTTCAGGCGGTTCGAATTGAGCATGAGAACAGGAACGTCGCCGCGGGCAATCGCGTGCTTGTCCTTCTGGCTGGAATCCGGCGAGGTGGTGCGCGCCGGCGGGGCGACTTTGCTGGGTTCGCCCTTGAGAGGGATGAACCGTTGATGAAGCCCGGTCCCCAAGCGACGGAGACGGCGCCAGTTGTTGTAGGCGTTCGCCGCCGCACCTTCACCGCCGCCGGTGTCGTAGCCCACGGCGCGCACCCGCATCCGGCGACCACTGCCGTCCGAAAGCGGATAGGAACGCGAGATCAGTTCGTCGAGGGTTTCCCAGTCCTCTGCATAAGCAAACGGGTCGATCGGCAGCTTGTCCCCGTTCCCGTCGCGGCGGTTGGACAGGCGTATCTTGAAACCATCAATAATCGCGAGGTCGCCGTTCGCCATGAAGCCGTTGATCTGGACCACGAAACACGTCTTCTGCACGTCGACCGTGGCGATGATGGAACGCACATCGAACGGTACGGACGGCTCATCGTCGATCGTCGCCCATTCCTCACCCTTCTCTTTGAGTTGTTCGGGAACACGCTCCGACAAGCGGTGCGCCGGAATGTAGAACAATCCCTGGTCAGTCGTAACCGTCGTTCGCAACGGGCCATCGTCGCCGGTTTCAGCCAGTGCCTTTTGTGCGCGCAAATACTTCGCGACCAGTTCCCCCATCGGCTGATACGCGGCCGCCGGCCCCTTCAACCAGAATGAGGCGATATCGGATCGCACAACCTCTGCCCCTGGGATCACTTCCATGCGGTCGTCATGCGTGAGGCGGGCACCATCCGGAACCCACCGGCCACCCAGGTTCAACTTCATCTTCTCGCCGGGGCGGATGACACAACCGTTGTGCGGGCAGACCAGGACGGTAGCCTCTTTCGCCAGCATAGGATCAGTGTGCCCACCCCAGTCCAGCAGCTTGAAATCCGGTTCGAACCATTCAGCGCAGTGCGGGCACTTCCAGTAGAAGCGTTGCCGGTTGCCCCGGTTGTAGAGTTCGAAGATACCGCGGATCGGCGGGGCTTCGTGCGGGGTCGAGGGCGTCCACTTCGGATCCATGATCTCCTTGTGGGGATTGGGTGACGCCTCTGCGACGGTCATCCCGAAGCGACCCTTGGTCTGCGTCCGCTTCTGCGCCATGTCGAAAGGCGTGCCTTCACCGTCTACCAGGTCGTCCATCCGCTCGTAGTCGATCAACCAGACCTTCCCGACCGTGATGTTCGATAGGTTGTTCGCGGTCGGGTAGGTAATCAGCAGCCGCATCCCGCTTGTGAACGTCTTGTCAAAGGTATTGTCATCCTCGCGCCGCGTCATCTGCCGCGAGCGGACTTCCGGTGATGCTTGCAGGAAACGTTCCAGGTCGCCGTTCGACCACTTCCGCGCGTTCTCCCGGTCCATCTGAACGAACATCATGTCTTCGGGATCGGTAATGACCGTGTGCGTGATCCAACCAAGGCCGGCGACAGACTTACCCGTACGCGCGGGGCCAACGAACACCATCCCCTGATAGTTCAGGTTCGTCAGAACGTTCATCGGTTCGATCAGATATGGAGTTTTCAGCGGGGACCACGGAGTCGAGTTGCCCGTTCCGGAACCCATCCGCATGTATTTGGATGCAGCCTCAGCCACTTCCATTCGGACAGGTGGCACCATTTCCGCGAATGCTGCGGATGCAATATGCTCAAGCGTCGGGTAACGGGCAGCTGCGACCAGTTCTTGAATCGTTGCCGGCCGCATGTGCTTCTTGGGTTTCGGGGACTTCATCCGAGTAACCTCATCATTTCCGGATCCCACCGATCCCATAGGTTTCGCACTGGCACACCCTTCTTGTTCGCGTAGGTGATGCAGTTGTGCGTTCCGCCGAAAGACCCATCCCAGAGCGCAATCACTTCATCTGCCCGGTCGACCATCCATTCGTTGCGCTTTTGTAGGGCGCGGTTCACTGGCACGAATTCGTCACAGACCGTAACTCGATCGTAGGCGCATTCCATCAGGCGGTAATAGCGATCCTGTGCTTCCTGCGGCCAGCGTCGCGCCTGACCGGAGAACGGGATTGCGGCGACGAATGGAATGCCGATCAGGACACAGGCGCCAGCTACGGCCTGATCCCATCCGAGTGCCATTCCGGTAATCACCTGATCTGGTGCAATCTGTAGCAGTTGTTCGGCCGCGAAAGCACCAAGCGCCCGGCGCACGGTGATATCGTAGCCACCGACCTTATCTGGACGGTGCCCGGTGACGCTGACGGTCTTCATTCAATCTCGCCGTCAACTGGCATCCCGCCACTGCTTTCAAGCTCGTCCTCGATCGTCCGAGACATGGACGCCGGAGTCTGGTCCTTCGATGGCATGTCAACCAGTCGCTCACGAATGCTCACCAGGAGTTCGTTCGTCGCGTCGACTATGGACGTGTACTGTTCGTTGGAAAGATCGTCCTTGCCGGGCATGTTCTCCACCCACATGCGGACTTCTTCCTTGATCATCATTGCGACGCGCCCGAAGACCTGCATCACTTCGTCGGTATGCCAGAGGTCGTTCGATGCCCGCATGACGCGGTTCCGCTGGTGCGCGGAGTCCCAGAACATCTTGTTGACGTAGGGCGGCAGGCTGCCAGCGTTCTTCGAGGCGAACCATTCTTCAATGTTGCCCCGCGGCTGCACAAGGTAGGACATGGCTTCGAGGAAGTCATACATGGGGGTATCAACCCCCTTGTGCTTCACCCACTCCTTGACGGTGCAGCGGGCAAGCCGTGACCTGATCTGATAGGGTTGCTTCCCGATCACTTGCGCCAGGAAAGTGACCCCAACCGGCCGCCGAAACATGCCAGTGTGAACGGCTTCGACGGGCTTTTCCTCGCTACCGCCTAGCAGAGCGTCCAGGTCATCACTCATGCCGGATTCTCCACCCAGTTGTTCACAGCCGACTCGGGCCAGGCTGCGACCCGGTGCGAAATGCGGATCTGCGGCGGAAAGCGTTTGTCTTGCACGCGGCGGTAGATTTCGGATTTGGAAAGGCCGGTCCTTCGAATGACCTCACCAATCCGCAGTAGACGTTTCTCTTGCATCGTGTCCTCCGACGAATGACTCGGACAATATCACTTTTAACGTGACACGCAAGCAAAAGGGTGCTACTCAATCCTCATCACCGCACTCGGTAGACCTTCTCGCCGGCGTCACACCCCGCAGGCTCATTTGCACATGACGACCCTGACTCCTGGTCGTTGAGAAGGTCTACCGAGTGCGGCGTATGGTGAGATAGCATTTTCACCATGAAACACGATGCTAGGTGGCGTCGCCTCGACTCGGATGATCGCGTGTTATGTCCCTTCTCGCGCGATCATCCGAGCAATTCCCCCATCATCCGCTGTTCTTCCAGAAACGTCGACCAGTGCGCCATCATCTGCACACGCTCAGGCCAGTATTCGGCCGAGTTGTAGGCTGCCCGAACCTGATCTTCGTCGGCGTGCGCCAGTTGCCTCTCGATCGCATCAGATCGCCAGCGTCCCGTTTCGTGCAGCCAGGTTGAAGCGAGTCCCCTCATCCCGTGAACGGTCGCCCGGCGATGGTATCCCATCCGGTAGATCGCATAGAGCATCGTGTTTTCCGACATGGGGCCGCGGATGCCAGGAAAGACCCAATCGCTCTTGTGTTGTAATTTTGCAACAGTGTCGAGAATGCCTCGCGCCCGCGGTGTCAGGGGGACAAGGTGTTCCCGGCCCATCTTCATCCGGTCAGATGGTATCCGCCAAATGTCACCGTCAATCTCGCCCCACTTTGCAAAGCGCGCTTCTGCGGTCCTGACCATCGTGTGCATGACGAATTCCAGTGCCAAAGCCGTCATCCGCTCCCCTTCGTAGGTAGCCAGTTTGGCGAAGAAGTCTGGCAATTCTTCCGGCCGCAGTCGCGCCATGTGAACGGCTTTCCGTCGCTTCTTCATGGCACCGCGGATCGACTGCGCAGGATCCCGGTCACACTCATCTGCGGCGATCGCGAACTGAAACACGGAACTGGTGATCTGCCGCATTCTCCGGACAGTCTCACCGAGTCCTTTTTCCTCAGCCTCGCGGATTGCGGCAAGGACGTCCTTCGGTGCGATATCCGACAACTGCCTGTCCCCAAGTGTCGGGTAAAGGTGTCGATCGAGGATGGTCCGCGCCCGGTTGCGATGCTTCACTACCCAGTCCCCGGAGTTGGCATCGAACCACTGCTGGGCCATGTCGCGGAACGTCGGCGCGTCTCCGGTCGGGCGCTTGGCCGGGTCAAGGTCGTTCGCCAATGCGGTCTTTGCTAAGGTGCGGCGGTCGCGGGCTTCGGCCAGGGAAACGGCAGGGTAGGCACCAAATGCTAAGGTCTTCCTCTTACCGTCGAAGCGGTAATCAAAGCGCCAGAGTTTAGATCCTCCGGTAGTGATGAGAAGATACAGGCTTTCCCCGTCTGACAGTTTTACCGGCTTGTCTCCCGGCTTGGCCGATCTGCACTTAGCGTCACTCAACATATGATTCTCCTGACGGTATCGTCTCGGAAGGCCATACCGTCAAAAATACCGTAAGAGGCTGGGACGCACCGGGACTAATCAACATGAACGTGCAATTGGTTCACGTTTCTTGTCCCAGAAAACAAGGGATTTTTCCCATATTTTCACTTTATTTCGATTTTCAGGGGAGTGCCTGGCAGCCCGTAGGGGAGTC